>Ga0265798_10000595_pt1 | contig 59178 bp, 43 predicted proteins | sample P3T30metagenome_FD_192430 | JGI IMG/M metagenome (GOLD analysis project Ga0265798, IMG submission 192430) | Plant litter microbial communities from East Loma Ridge, Irvine, California - P3 T30 | ecosystem: Environmental > Terrestrial > Plant litter > Unclassified | place: USA: California... | reverse complement strand
GGAAACCATTATCGAGATTGCACGGGGCAAGTCGATTATCATTCGCCTGCAAAGCATCGGTCCGGTCAATGCCGAGGGCATGCGTACGATGTTCTTCACCCTCAACGGCCAAACGCGGAACCTAGAGGTACGCGACCAGGGCGTGGAAGTGAAAATCGTGCACAACCAGAAAGCCGACCGCGCCAACCCCAAGCAGATTGCCGCCCCGCTGCAAGGCATGCTTAGCAAGGTGCTGGTGGAGGCTGGCCAGCAAGTCACGAAAAACACGCCGCTCTTCGTTATCGAGGCCATGAAGATGGAAACTACCATCACTGCTCCCGACGACCTTACGGTCGGTACCATCACCTTAGGTGAAGGCGCGCGCGTGCTGGCCGACGACCTGGTGCTGACGGTGGCCTAGCAGCTAATTGCCCTGTTTTCTACTTCGTAGTAGATTGTCTACAGCAATTTCCTATCTGGTGTGAAGAGTTAGAAATGATAAATCAAAAATCTGATGGTTAGACTTTTGATTTATCATTTCTAATTCCTAGAAAGACGTTCCTTAACTCCTAAACACGCTCTAAAACCAGTAATAAGCAAGCCCATGCGCACCTCGCTGTTAGTTCTTGCCTGCCTTGCACTGCCGCTAGTAGGAATGGCGCAGATTAGTGATTTGGGTACCGACCCACGCAGCGGTACCCTCAACGACCGGTTTGCCCTAGGTTACTTCATGGCCCCCCGTGCCAACGAGGCCGTACGGGGCAACGTGTTTCTAATGCCAGCCTGGGCCCCCGGCCAACTGCTGCTCAATGGCAACAGAAAGCCGATAGAGGCCCCGCTCAAATACGATGTGCACAACCAGGAGGTACGGGCCAAGCGGCCCAATGGCGACTCGGTAGCGGTATCCGTAGCTCAGGTAAAGGAATTTACGCTTGCCACGCGTCGCTTTGTGTGCTACCCGGCCCCTGCACTGCCTACCGAAGTAGGCGGTGGCTGCGGCGAAGTGCTGGCTGATGGCACGCATGCGCAACTACTAAAGTTTGTGCGCAAAACCATCGTGAAGCAAGCCGTCCAAGGTGGTTCTTATGCTTCAAGCTCAAGCATTGATGCGCTGGAGGCGCAAACCGCTTACTATCTGCGCTGGGCCGATGGGCGCTTTGCACCCGTGCGCCTCAAGCGCGGCAGTCTGGAGCAGGCGCTTGCGGGCCAGCCGGCTGCCCTGGCCGCTCTCAAGGCCCGCAAGGGCAACCTAGGCAGCGAAGCCGATATGGCCGCCGCCGTAGTAGCTATTGACCCATTGCTTACCGCGCCAACGCGCTAGTTGTTAACTGTTTTTAATGCGTATTTCCTTGCTCCTAGGCTGCTTAGCAGTAGCCAGTACCTTATCGGCCACCGCCCAAACCAAAACGGCCGTGTCGGCCGCGACAGTGAAGCGCGTGCTCACCACCCTGGCCGCCGACGACATGCAGGGCCGCGCCACGGGCCAGCCCGGCCAGTTAAAAGCGGCCGAGTTCTTGGCCGGCGAGTTTAAGCGCATCGGCTTGCAGCCGCTGCCGGGCCAGAGCAGCTTCATGCAGGAGTTTCCGGCCTATGAGTCGGGCGTGACGAGCCTGCAAGTGACGCTCAATGGCGCGCCAGTACCGGCTGCCCGGGCCTTTGCCCTCACCACCCAGCCCCAGCTAAGCTGGACGGAGCGCGACAGCGTGAAGGTGCTGGTGCTGGGGCCAGAAGAAAAAGTGCAGGCGCACTACCGGGAAATCATGCTGCCCAGCAAAAACATGCTCGTCGTGTTTGACCCCGCGCAGGCCGCTACTTTTCAGACCATGCTTAGCCAATTTGGCAAGCCTAGACTGCGCAGCGAAGTCATTAATCGCACTTACTCCAGCGTGCTGGTACTGGCCGAGGCTACTGCGCCCAAGGTCAATACCTTTCGGGTGGCCGCCAGCGCCGCTACCAAACCCGTGACCCTGCGCAACGTGGTGGGCTACCTGCCCGGCCGCGACGCCAAGCTGGCCCCAGAGAAAGTTATTTTTTCGGGCCACTACGACCACCTAGGGATTATCAAGCCCGTGGCTGGCGACTCCATCGCCAACGGCGCCGACGACGATGCCAGCGGCACCACCGCGGTAGTAGCCCTGGCCGAGTACTTCAAAAAGCGCAACGACAACGCTAGGTCGTTAGTTTTTGTGGCCTTCACGGCCGAAGAGATAGGCGGCTTTGGAGCACGCTACTTCTCCAAGCAGCTCGACCCGAAGGAGATAGTAGCCATGTTCAATATCGAGATGATAGGGAAGGAAGCCAAGTTCGGCCCCAAAACGGCTTTCATCACGGGTTACGACAAGTCAGATTTTGGCAAGCTGCTGCAAGCCAACCTGCAAGGCACCGAGTTCAAGTTTGAGCCTGACCCGTACCCCGAGCAAAACCTATTCTACCGCTCTGACAACGCCACGCTGGCCCTGCTGGGCGTGCCCGCCCACACCATCAGCACCGACCAGATTCCGACCGACAAGCTCTATCACAGCGTCGACGACGAAGTGAGTAGCCTCGACGTGAAGAATATGACCAACGTTATTTCGGCCATTGCACGCAGCGCCACCGGCATCGTGGCTGGGCAGCAAACACCTACGCGCGTAGCTCCCGAGCCGGCTGGCAAATAGCGGCACCAATTGGTACTAAAGCAAGGTGCCAGTGAAGTTTGTTGATTGTAACCGGGGCCGGGTGGGGTTGTACCTTCCGGCCCCCATCCATTTTTAGGCGTTTATCGGTATGCTACATTCCCTCTTTCAGCTGCGCCACTGGGCCCTTGGAGCTGGCCTCCTGGGCTACCTGCTCTTGGTTGGCAGCCCCTCGGCCCGCGCCCAAACGCCCCTCGGGCAGCCCTCGCTCGACGAATCCAAGGTGCAGGTGTGGTGCGCCACGGTGCGCTTCGTGTACGAAGATGCCGGCCGCCCTAACCTTAAGCGTACCCTACGCTGCGACGGCAACCTAGGTGCCCTGGCTGCTAGCCTGCGCCCCGACAGCCTGCGGGTATACTCGCTGCTGTACGCTCCCATCGAGGGGCAGGGCCGCATCTATAAAGGCCTGAAGGACAATCCTGCCCGCATAGCAGCGCTCACTAAGGCTATTATTGCCCGCCTGCGGTCATCGCCCGCCCGGCAGCGCGACCCCGCCCGCCTGGCTCGCCTGCAAGGGCTCGAAAAAAAGCTAAACGACTACGTGACAACCGGCCTGCCCCCTGGCAGCGAAGAGGAGGCCCCCACGGCCGATACCTCCATGCGTGCCGCCCCTGGCCTGGCCGAAGCCGCCGAAGCTGGCGCCAGTGGGCCGGCTGCCCGCGCCAATGTACCTGCCAACGAGCCCGTGCTCAACCGCTTTTTTGCGCCGTTGGCCCTCATTTTGAGTATTGTGAGCTTGGTGCTGTTTGCCTTGCTGCGCGTAAGCATGAGCCGTGAGATTCGCCAGATGCGGCGTATGACCAGCCTAGCCTCCGAGCTGAACCCCGCCCAGCACCGGCAGGTAGAAGAAATGGTGGCTCGCCGCGTGGCCGAAGCGTTGCGCGAGCGCGAAAGCGAACCCCCGAGCCAGTCCGCGGGTTCAGCGGCTACCTAGGGCGGTGCCCGGTGGGCCGCCAACAACCTTCTACTCTCTCCTCCCAGCTCTATGAAAACAACTTCTATTTCGGCTACGGCGGCGGGCTTATTGCTGCTGGCGGCTTGCCGCACGTCGCCGCCCCGCCACGCAGGCATTTCTCCTTCCAAAACCAATGGCGGCCACGATGCCCTTACCGAATCGGCGATTGCCGAGCGCTCGCATCCCACCGCTACTTCTACTGCCTTGACCTACCCCCAAACGCGCCGCGACGCACACACCGACAATTATTTTGGCACCACCGTGGCCGACCCCTATCGCTGGCTCGAAGAGCTGGACTCGCCCGAAACCAAAGCCTGGGTAACGGCCGAAAACCAAGTAACCTTCGATTACCTAAGCCGCATCCCGTTTCGCGATAAGGTGCGCGAGCGCCTTACCACCCTCTGGAACTACGAGCGCTATGGCGTGCCTAGTGTAGAAGGCGACTTGCTGGTTTTCAGTAAGAATGATGGCCTGCAAAACCAGGCTGTCGTCTACGCTGTGAAGAAAGGCGAGCCGCTCGAAAACGCCGTGGTATTACTTGACCCCAACAAGTTTTCGGCCGATGGCACCACGGCCCTGGCCGGCATGCACTTCAGCAACGACCACCGCTACCTGGCCTACGCCACCAGCGGCGGCGGCTCCGACTGGCAGAAGGTGCACCTGCTCGATATACAAACCCGCAAGCCCCTGCCCGACGAGCTGAACTGGGTAAAGGTGTCGGATATTTCGTGGGCTGGCAAAGGCTTCTACTACAGCGGCTACGACGCACCCAAGGCCGGCGAGAACAGCCTAGCCGGCAAAAACGAGTACCACAAGGTGTATTATCATCAGCTCGGCACCCCGCAGAGCCAGGACAAGCTGGTGTACGAAGACAAAACCAAGGCCCTAGGTTTCCGCATTGCGGGCGTCACCGAGGATGAGCGCTTCTTATTTCTCTCGCTCACCGATAGCAAGGCCGATGGCAACCAATTGCTGGTGCGCGACCTCAAAGACCCCAAGCAGGCCACTACCTGGACCACGCTGCAAACCAGCTACGAGTACGACACCAGCGTAATCGGCAACGTGGGCGGCGAGCTGCTGGTGTATACCAACGACCACGCGCCCAACTACAAAGTGGTGCGCATCGACCCCAAGCACCCGCAGCCGGCCAGCTGGAAAACCGTGATTCCGGAAGCCAAGGAGAAGCTCGAAGGCATTAGCCAGGCGGCGGGCATGCTGCTGGCTACCTACCTGCACGATGCCAGCTCGCAGGTGAAGGTGTACACCGAGGACGGTAACTATAAGTACGACGTGGTCCTGCCAGCCATTGGAACGGCGGCGGGCTTTGGCGGGCGGCGCACCGACAAGGACCTGTACTACGCCTTCACGTCGTTTACCTACCCCACCACCATTTATAAGTACGACCCGGCCACCAACCAGAGCGCCGTATTTAAGGCGCCGAAGGTGGACGTGAAGCCGGAGGATTACCTCACCACGCAGGTGTTCTACGCCAGCAAGGACGGCACCAAGATTCCGATGTTTATCACCCACAAAAAGGGGGTGAAGCTGAACGGCAAGAACCCCACGTACCTGTACGCCTACGGCGGCTTCAACGTGTCGCTGACGCCAAGCTTCTCGGCTGCGCGCATGCTGTGGCTCGAAAACGGCGGCGTGCTGGCTATTCCTAACCTGCGCGGCGGCGGCGAGTATGGCGAAGCGTGGCACAAGGCCGGTATGACGCCCAACAAGCAAAACGTGTTCGACGATTTTGTCGCGGCGGCCGAGTACCTGAAGGTGCTCAACTACGCCGACGCCGACCACCTCGCCATTGCGGGCGGCTCGAACGGTGGCCTGCTGGTGGGCGCCACCATGACGCAGCGGCCCGACCTCTGCAAAGTAGCCTTTCCGGCCGTAGGCGTGATGGATATGCTACGCTACCAGAAGTTTACCATCGGTTGGAACTGGGCGCCCGAATACGGCACCTCCGACGACAAGGCGCAGTTTGAGAACCTCTACAAGTTCTCGCCGCTGCACACCCTCAAGCCCGGCACCAGCTACCCGGCCACACTCATCACCACCGCCGACCACGATGACCGCGTGGTGCCAGCGCACTCCTTCAAGTTTGCTGCCCAGCTGCAAGCCGACCAAGCTGGCAACAACCCCACGCTCATTCGCATCGACGTGAACGCGGGCCACGGCGCGGGGAAAAGCACCAAGCTGCAAATCGACGAGTGGGCCGATATCTGGAGCTTCGCCTTCTACAACATGGGCGTGAACCCGATGGGCAAATAATAGAAGCCTAGGGCGACGACCAAAAGCAAAAACACGTTTGTCCTGCTGAGCTTGCCGAAGCATCTCTACCGCTTCCTTTGATGGGGCAATAGAGATGCTTCGGCAAGCTCAGCAGGACAAACGTGTTTTATAGATGTGCAGAAGTAAGTCCTTACGGCATGCCTTTACCACCCGCTGCGCCATATATCTGGCCGGTGGCGTAGCTAGCATCGCTGGCAGCGAGTTGCACATAGATAGAGGCTAACTCGACGGGCTGACCAGGACGCTTCATTGGCGTGTCGCCGCCGAACTTAACCAGCTTTTCTTGGGTGGCGCCGCCGCTCACTTGCAACGGCGTCCAGATGGGGCCAGGCGCTACGCCGTTTACACGGATACCCTTAGGGGCTAGTTGCTTGGCCAATGAGCGCACGTAGTTAGTGGTAGCTGCCTTGGTCTGGGCGTAGTCGTAGAGGTCCTCCGAAGGGTCGGTGGCCTGCTCTGAGGTAGTGCCGATGATGGCCGAGCCGGGCGGCAAGTGTGGCAGCGCCGCCTTGATAATCCAGAACGGTGCGTAGATGTTGGTCTTCATCGTCCAGTCAAACTGCTCGGTCGAGATGTCCAGAATGGAAGCGTGCGCCTGCTGACGGCCCGCATTGCTGACCACAATGTCAAGTCCGCCTAGCTGGCGCACGGCTTCATCGACCAGCTTTTTGCAAAAAGCTTCGTCGCGCAGGTCGCCCGGAATGGCGATGCCTTTACGGCCTTCCTTCTTTATAAGAGCAATGACTTCCTTAGCATCAGCCTCTTCGGCGGGCAAGTAGTTGATGGCCACATCGGCTCCTTCGCGGGCGTAGGCAATAGCTGCGGCGCGGCCCATGCCCGAGTCGCCGCCCGTGATGAGCGCCTTGCGACCTTGCAGGCGGCCCGAGCCTTTGTAGCTGGTTTCGCCGTGGTCGGGCTTGGGGTCCATCTGGCTGGCCAGGCCGGGCCATGGCTGCGACTGTCCTTTGAAAGGGGGCCTAGGGTACTTGGTGGTAGGGTCCTGCAGTGGAGCTGCAGTAGGACCGGGGGCCGCCTCGGCCGACAAGATGGGCGATACGGCCGCGGCAGCTAGGCCGGCGCCCAGGCCACCTAGCAGCTTGCGCCGGCTAATGTTGTTTTCTTCCATGAGATAGCAAGCTGATTAGCTTAATAAGAGTAGGCTTAGTTAAACGAAACAGGTCCTAGGAAGTTGCTATGGTTAAGCTTTCTAAGATAATTGAGAATAGGAGTATAGAGGTAGTTGAACGGGCTTTAGAGAGACTTGGCGCAGATTACTGACCTAGGCGGCTCTTCTAAAAAACAATGTCCGACTAAGCTACCTCAGTCGGACATTGCCAAGCAAATAAGAGCAAGCGTCGGGCTAGTCCACCACCTCCAGCACCGTGCGGAAGGAGACGTAGTTGCCCTTGAATTTTTTGTCCATTTCCTCGCGTAGAGCGGGGGCAAAATGCTCCTGGTAAGCTTCTAGTTGCTCAAGGCTAACGGCAAAGTACTGCGCGGCATACGTGATGCCGTCGTCTTCTTCATTGAGCAGGCGCAGCAAGCTGCTTTTGATAAAGCAGCCAGTGCCCACCACCTCAGCCATGTGGTGTTCGCGCATGTAGGCCACCCATTCGTCGGCAATGCGGGGCTCGAGGCTGGTCGTAACGTTGTATAAAATCATAAGAGTGAAAATAGGGTGCGCTGGCGCAAGTACCAAGTTGCGGTAGCTGGTGGCCGCTCAGCCCCGATGGGTTAGTGGCGGCCGACTACGACTGATACGGATAGTTAGCTTAGAATGGGCATCATCGCGCGCAATTCGTCGGCTTGCTGGGCGAGCCAACTGCGCGCAGGGTTTGGCCCTAGGTCGCTCATACGCGCATGGAGTCAAACTGAAAGTCGGTAATGCGGGCCTGAATATCTTGGGGCGACAGCTTCTCGCGGGCAGCAGCTTGGGCTAGGGCAGGCAACTCCTGGTCGCCGGCCAAGCGCAAAGTCAGAATCTGCTTGAGGCTGAGATTCTTTTCGAGCTCGGCAAAGCGTTGGCCACTCACTTCAAAATAGCGCTGGCGCACTTCGAGGCGGGCCACCCGGTCTTGTAGCAGCAAGGCGTAGTGCTGGCGCAGCATCACAACCGTGACGAAGAACAAGAGCGTGACGACCGCCAGCGAAAACCACAGCCGCGAAATCTCGGAGTCGTCGCCGGCCACGCCCACGTAGCGCCGAATGGTATAAATAACCATCACCAGCGTCAGGGGTAGCACAATGAAGTGGTGCAGCGGGTAGTAGCGAACAGGGTTTTTGGCAGCCATTGCGGAGGGGTAAGAAAGGCGAAGGAGAGAAGGTAAATAGGAGCAAACGAAAAAACTCCGGCCTTGGCCGGAGTTTTTGGATGAAGATGAGCCAGGAAGCGCTTAGTTGCGAGCAGCTTTTTCAGCTTGCTTCTGAGCCTTCATTTGCTCCTTAGCAGCTTTTTCCTGCATTTTGGCCGACTTATCGGCGTTGCGCTGCATTTTAAGTTGCTCCTTTTGCTGCTTGGCCACGGCGCGTTGCGCCTTCATTTGGTGCTTAAGGTCATCGGTTTGCTGCCGCTGTGCTCTGAGTTCACGCTTGCTTTCTTTCACCGATTCGTCGGCGGCTTTGCGTTGGTCACGCTGCTGCTCGTAAGTGGTTTTTGCATCCTGCGAGGTTTGGGCAGGGGCAAGGGTTTGGTCGGTCGTGGTCGTTTGGGCGTGGGCTGAAGTAGCAGCCAGGCTAGCTACGACGAAGGCAGCTAACAAAAATACTTTTTTCATGAAAATGGAATGAATAGCTAACTAGCTGACTTCCTTTAACGTGAAAAATGTATCTCAGGGTTTAAAAATTTATTTTGTTCAAAATAATTCGTTACCCACTAAGGTCTTATTTCAAGAGCTGTCGAGCACAATCAGGGCCGCGCCTACTACCTAGGACAGCTACGCGTGGGCCGCAGCGGGCACTGCGCAACCACTCCGGCAGCCATCGGGCAGCTCAGTATCTTCGACCTGCACCGTGCTGTGATGAATGTGAAACTCACGCAGCAGCCCCGCCGAGAGGTTGGCCAGCCAAGCGGCGTCGGCCCCGCCGGGGCGCACCAGGTGGGCCATGAGGGCAGTATCGTGGCCATCACTGCTCATGCTCCAGATGTGCAGGTCGTGCAGGCTCTGCACGCCCGGCTGCCCGAGCATAAACTGCCGCACCTTTTCGAGGTCGATGCCATCGGGCACGGCTTGCAGACCTAGGCGAATCGTATCGCGCAACAGCCCCCACGAGCTTACCGCAATCACTACCAGCAGCCCGAGGCTAATGAGCGGGTCGAGCCAGGTTGATTTAGTGAAATATGTAATGGCACCACCTATCACTACACCTAGGCTCACGAGCGCATCGGTGAGCATGTGCAGGTAGGCGCCGCGCACGTTCACGTCGCCCTTTTGCCCGGCACTAAACAGCCAGGCCGTGAAGCCATTAATCAAAATGCCGGTGCCGGCTAATAGCATCACGGCGCTGCCCTTCACGGGCTCGGGGTGACGCAGGTGGTCGATGGTTTCCCACAAAATGAACCCTAGGGCGCCGTAGAGCAAGGCGGCATTGACTAGTGCCGCCTGAATGGTGGCGCCGCGGTAGCCGAAGGTATAGCGCGGCGTGGCCGGGCGGCCCGCCAGCCAGGCGGCCCCCCAGGCTAGGGCCAGGCTCAGTACATCGCTCAGGTTGTGGCCGGCATCGGAGAGCACGGCGGCCGAGTTGGCCCACAGTCCGCCCACAGCCTCAATGATAACAAAGGCTAGGTTCAGCCCAATGCCCCAGGCAAAGGCGGCGCTGAACTTGCCCCCGGCCGGCGGGGCGGCGTGTACGTGGCCGGCGTGGCCGTGGTCGTGCGAATGGCCCATAAGTAAACTAGCGTGCGCGTATACTAGCCTAAACGCAAAGGCCGGGGTTTGGGTGCGAAAGCAGCGCTAGCCCCGGCCTAGGTGCTATTTAAACGATAGGGGCACTACTACCTTCACGCTCACGGTGCGGCCCATGTTAAATACGCCCTGGCGGCCGTTGGCGTAGTTGATAGCCGTGTACTTGAGGCGGCTCAGGTGCGACTGGTAAGCCACGTCAAACAGGTTATTAGCCGTCACAAAGACGGAGAACAGCGTCCGGCCTTTGCTATCAGCTACATCGGTGCCCGCGCCAGCATTAAATAAGGTATAGGCGGGGGTTGCCGTTTCGGTATCGAAGGCCGCGAAGTAGCGGTTTTGGGCAAACGTCTGCTCTAGCTGAAAGCGGGCGTACACGTTGGTGAGGCGCTTGCCCTGGCGGCGGAAGTTGCCACGCAGCTCCGATTGCAGCCGGTCGGCCGGAATGAAGGGCAGGTACTTTTGCTCGTCGGGCACGTCGAGCTGGCGGGCGCGCACCATCGAAAATGAGTTTTCGAAGTGCAGCCAGTCGAGCGGGTGGGGGTGAAAGTCGAGAGTAACCTCGCCGCCCAGCAGCAGCGCCTGGCCCTGCACGTAGTTAAACAACCCGATGTTAGGCTCCGTCGAAACCAGCGAGTCGGTGCCCGCCTGGTTGAGCACGCGCCGCGCAAAAATGTAGTTCGAAATGCTGTTCTCAAACGCATCGACGCTAAAGCGCACATGGTCGCTCACGTAGCTCACGCCGGCATCGACCTGCAAGCTGGTTTCGGCCTTGAGGCCGGGCTGGCCCACCTCGTACCGAACGGTGCCCTCGTGCACACCATTCGAACCCAGTTCGGCAATATTAGGTGCCCGGAAGCCGCGCGACAGGTTGGCCTTCACCGTGAGGCGGTCGCTAAAGCTGTAGGCGGCACCTAGGCTACCGCTGTAGTTATTAAAGGTGCTCTCAAAGCCCGGAAACTTGGTTTCGGCGCCGGCCGTGCCAGCAGGCACCGGCTGCTCGTCGGCCCCTAGGTATAGGCTCTGGGCCCGGATGCGGCGCACATCGTAGCGCAGGCCGCCGCTGAGGTCGAGCCCGCCGAGCGACTTTTTAACGACCCCGAACAGGCCACCCTCATTCATATTATACGCCGGAATGAGAAATTCCTGCCCTAGGTTACGGTTTTGCTGGTGCAGGCCGCTGGTGCCCACAGCTATGTTCCAGCCGTTTATTTCGGGCAGGAAATAGCGCAGCGCGTAGTCTACAGTGCGCAGCTGGAAGTACAGATCGGGCGTGTCGGGCGCCAGCACGTTGCCAAACTCGCGGCGCAGGTTCTGCTGGTAGTTGACTTGCAGCGCCAGCCGCCCGCCACGCTGCCCTATAATAAAGTTATTGTCGGTGCCGAAGCGCAGGTGGTTGATGCGCTGGCGCGGTACCTGCAAGGTGTAGCCCGACTGGTTATCAGTCACTACCTGCGGCTCGGCTTGGCCGCCCACCGCCACTTCGCGCAAAAAGCGCCCGGTCAGGCTGTCGCGCTCGCCCTCTATCAGGCCCACGTTTTGGTTAAACGAGCTGAAGGTCAAGTGCGAGTAGCCCCAGCTTTTGTTCAGGCCCACGTAGCCATTAGCGTCCCACTCATTAAAGCCGGAGTTGAAAACCCGGCCGTCGTAGCGATTGCGGTAGTCGCCGGCCACCTTGCGGGTGCCCCGCACCAGCCAGTTGAAGCCATTAAGGTTGCCCGCGTTTTCGAGCGAGTAGCCCTGCTGGCGGTTGTTGGTCTGGTAGTTGGCCACGGCCTGGCCCGTGATGCGGCCTTCCGCAATAGGGTCGGGCGCCAGGAAGTTGATAACGCCCGCCATGGCATCGGAGCCGTACAGCAACGAGCCCGGCCCTTTGATAATCTCAGCCCGGTCGATGCTAAACTCATCTAGCTCAATGCCGTGCTCGTCGCCCCACTGCTGGCCCTCCTGCTTGGCGCCGTTGTTAAGCGTCACCACGCGGTTGTAGCCTAGCCCGCGCACCACGGGCTTGCTGATGGCCGCCCCAGTCGTAATCTGGCTGATGCCCGGCGTGTGCGCGATGGCGTCAATGACGTTGGTGGCCGAGGTCTGGTTGAGGCGCGTGCGGTCGACCACGGTGGTGGGCACCGGCGAGCGGCGCAGCTCCGTAGCCTGGCTCACACCCGTCACTACTACCTGCCCAATCTCGGTAGCCGAGGGGCTCAGTTTGAAGTCGAGCGGCTGGCTGCTGCCGGTGTCCACCAGCTGGCTTATTGTATTGTATCCTAGGGAAGTAATCTGCACCGTGAACCGGCCCCTAGGTAGGTTGGCGAAGCTAAAGCGGCCCTCAGCGTCAGTAGCCGTACCCTGCTTGAGGTCAGGAAAAATTACGTTGACACCGGGTAGGCCTTCGCCCGTGGTGGCATCGGTAAGGCGGCCAGTGACTAGCCCCGCTGTCCGCGGGCGTGCTACTGGCGTAGGCGCAGTAGATTGACCTACTGCCGCAAAAGACAAGGTGCCGGCTAGCACCAGAATAGAAGAGGTACGAAGCATAAAGCCCACTAGTTAGAAAAGAGGCGCCGGAGTGGCCGGGTCCCGGCTCGGCCAGTAAGCCCCCGCACAGCCAGGGCCCAGCGGCATTGGCCTTAAAAAGCAAGGGAGCAGAAGGCCGCCCGGCAGGTGCGCCGACGCTTAGCGCTGGCCCGCGGCTGCACACGCAGCCCGCTGAGCCAAAACCGATTGATTGAAAGCTAGATAAGGAGGGTAGTATAGGCCGGGCTTAGTCGCCTAGCAGCTACCTAGGCGCTAGGCCTGCGGAGGGCCGCGCAAGGCCGAGCGCCGCAGCGCCGCGGCCGAGCAGGCCAGCGTGGCGGGCACGGCCAGCGGCCGATAGCGAAGCTCGCGCAGGGGGAGGGGAGCGGCTACCAGCGGCGCGGGCTGGTAAGACACATTATAGAACCGCTCGGTTTGGCAGTGGGTGTGCTTGGCCGTGAGCCGCATCTTACCCGGCTGATGCTTTATGACCGGGGCAAATGCGGGCTCCTCAGTGGTGTGCTCGTGGGGGTGCAGCGCCAGTATCCACGCCTCTGGCAGCAGCGTCCGCGTGAGGCAGAGCAGCAGCAGCAAAACAAGGTAGGGGCGAAGAACAGGCCGCAACACGGTAACGCTAAAACAACCGACTCACTAACAAGGCAAGCGACCTAGCATGGCGCTCGCTCGGCAAAGATAGGCTCGTTAAGAAAAGGAGCCTGCAGAGGTGCAACAGCGTTTCGTGAGCGCTCGCGCTGTCTGGCTGCATTCAGTGCCTGGCTAGCCCAACTCTGCCAAGCCGTCTACGCCTCTTCTCGCTGAATGGGGCTGTGCGCTCTGGGCTAGCAGCCGCGCGGCCCTAGACTTCTACCTCGCTACCCCTTGCCTGCCGACCCTAGGGCGGGTAAAAAATATTACCAGCTTAGTTGACTAATCGGGTATCGTCTTACTGACGCAATTCGTAAGCTGACTTATGAAATGCTAATACAAAATAGCCTCAATATAAGCACTTGATGCTGCTTACTTCGTCTAGTATCGGCTTACCGGTGCTACCTTTACTATTAATTCAGAATTGCCAAAATATCAAGCATATATCAAAATAATAGACGAGTTTTTTGTATTTATTTAATATTTAATATATTTTGGGTTTCCCGGGCGGTTTTTCCGGCCATAAACAATGCTTCTGCGTATGTCTGCCGCTTTCTTGCATAAAATTATGTTACCTGCTGTGCGTTGAGTCGTACCGCTAAGATGCTCTTTCTTCTTCCGCGTTGCTTTTATGATTATTACGGACATTAAAGAACTCAAAATCCAGTATGACGAACCGTTGCATCTTTTACGAGTAGAATGGGCTGCTGGCCGCGATATGCGCCGCTTGCGGCCTGCCCTGGAGCAGCTGTCGCAACTAGCCATTCGCCTACAAATCACGCATGGCCTGCTGGCAATCGACACGCTGCCCGACATTTCGGCGTACGACCAGATATGGCTGGGCTCGCAGTGGCTGCCCAAAACTGAGCAGCTAGCGCTGAAGCAAGCTGTTGTCGTGCTCTCATCGGGCAAGGTCTACAACCAGCAAGCCATCGAAACGCTGCTGATGCTGAATCGCAACCACGTAAAATTTGACTTTCAATTCTTTAGCCAATCAATAGCGGCTATGCACTGGCTCACCAACGAGTCGTGGCGCCTGCCTGCCCTGCTCGCTGAGTGGGAAGCTGCTTATGGGCTGGCTGGGCCCGAGGCTCACCAGGCGGCCGAGCCACGGGCTCCGTATCGGCGGCCGTAGCAGCGTGGCGCTCCCTGCCAACCTGGCAGCCGCGAAGACCTTGGAACAGCCTTTGAAACCGAAAGGCTACCTGACAGGCGCTGCCTGTTAGGCAGCCTTTTGTTGTTTTCACTTAGCTCACTCCTCCGATGTCCGAAACCGGCTCCATCTCCATCCATACCGAGAACATCTTCCCGATTATCAAGAAGTTCTTGTATTCTGACCACGAGATTTTCCTGCGGGAATTGGTCAGCAACGCCGTCGATGCTACCCAGAAGCTCAAGAGCCTGGCTGCGCTAGGCGAGTATAAAGGCGAGCTAGGCGAGCTGAAAGTGCGCGTGACTGTGGACAAGGACGCCCGCAAAATCACGATTTCGGACCACGGCCTCGGCATGACGGCCGACGAAATTAAGAAGTACATCAACCAGATTGCCTTCTCCGGTGCCACCGAGTTTGTGGAGAAGTATAAGGAGAAGGATGCGCAGGCGAAAGACCAGATTATCGGGCAGTTCGGCCTAGGTTTCTATTCGGCCTTCATGGTGGCCAAAGAGGTAGAAATCTGGTCGCAGTCGTACAAAGAAGGCACGCTGACGGCCCACTGGACCTGCGATGGCTCGACCCAGTACACCATTGATGAGCCCACCGGCGAGCACGCCAAGGCCGAGCGCGGCACCGACGTGGTGCTGCACGTGGCCGAAGACTCGGACGAGTTCTTGGAAGAGGCCCGGCTGCGCACCATCCTCACCAAGTACTGCAAGTTCCTGCCCATTCCGATTGAGTTTGAGGGGGAGTTGGTTAACGACACCACGCCCATCTGGACCAAGCAGCCCGCTGACCTGACCGACGAGGACTACAAGAAGTTCTACCAGGAGCTGTACCCCATGTCGATGGATGAGCCGCTGTTCTGGATTCACCTGAACGTGGACTATCCCTTTAACCTGACGGGTATCCTGTACTTACCGAAGGTGAAGGACGAGCTGCAATTCTCGCGCAACAAGATTCAGCTGTACTCGCGCCAGGTGTTCATCACCGACGAGGTGAAGGACGTGGTGCCCGAGTTCCTGATGCTATTGCACGGCGTAATTGACTCGCCCGATATTCCGCTGAACGTGTCGCGCAGCTTCCTGCAAGCCGACGCCAACGTACGCAAAATCAACACCTACATCACCCGCAAGGTAGCCGATAAGCTCGGCGAGCTGTTCCGCAAAGACCGCGCTGGCTACGAGGAGAAATGGACTGATATCGGCCTGTTTGTGAAGTACGGTATGCTCTCGGACGATAAGTTTTATGAGCGCGCCAAGGACTTCGTGCTGCTGAAAAGCGTGGAAGGCAAGCTGTATACTATCACCGAGTACACCGAGCATATCCAAGCCAACCAGCAGGACAAAGACGGCAACACTGTAGTGCTCTACACCACCGATGCCGAGCAGCAGCACGGCTTTGTGGCAGCAGCCCAGGAGCGCGGCTACGACGTGCTGGAAATGGACCACATTCTGGATGCGCACTTCATTGGCCAGTTGGAGCAGAAGTTGGAGAAAACGTCGTTTAAGCGCGTGGATGCCGCCACGGCCAGCCAGCTCATCGAGAAGGACGACGCCCAAACCAGTGTGCTGAGCGACGACGACCAGAAGAAGCTCGAAGAAGTATTCACGGGCGCCATTAGCAACCCCGCCATGCACGTCAAAGTGGCGGCCCTCTCGCCGCAGGATGCGCCGGTGGTCATCACCCAAAACGAGTTTATGCGCCGCATGAAAGATATGCAGCGCACTGGCGGCGGAGGCGGCATGCAGATGTTCGGCTCGATGCCCGACTCGTTTGACGTGACCGTGAACGCCAACAGCCCGCTGGTAAGCAAGGTGCTGGCCGAGGGCGGCGACACCATTGCCAAGCAAGCCTTCGACCTGGCACTGCTGGCCCAGGGTATGCTGAAGGGTGAAGCCCTCACGGCCTTCGTGAAGCGCAGCACCGAGCTGCTGTAAGCAAAAGCGCCCTAAGTTACTAAAAGCCCCGCCACTGCGAAGTGGCGGGGCTTTTGAATTGGTGGCAGCTGGTAAGGCCAGCCCTGGCCCCAGGGCACCAGGCTGGATTTTAGGCAAAAGTTCTTACTATTGTGCGACTCGTGCTATAGATAATACAAGCACCCATATTCTTGCTTGCCCCACCCGCCCTATGAAAAGCCTGATTGCCTTCGCGCTGCCCTGTTTAGTGGTAACCGTCGCCGTTGCCCAGCCAAATCAAAAAGCAATGGCCGACCTAGCCCGTAATCAAGCCCGCGTGAGCGGTGGCGTGCTGCAAGGCGCGGCAGTTGATAACATTCACATGTTCAAGGGGGTGCCCTATGCTGCCCCGCCCGTGGGTATCCTGCGCTGGCGCGAGCCTCAGCCCGCTGCTAAGTGGACCAAGGTGCGCCCGGCTACGCAGTTCGGGCCTAGGGCTATGCAACTGCCCTTGTTTGGCGACATGAACTTCCGCTCGAACGGCGTGAGCGAAGACTGCCTCTACCTTAATGTGTGGACCGGGGCCAAAGCTGCCAGCGAGAAGCGGCCAGTGCTGGTGTACTTCTACGGCGGCGGGCTGGTAGCCGGCGATGGCTCGGAGCCGCGCTACGACGGCGAAAGCATGGCCCGCCAGGGCATCGTAGCCGTGACGGTGAACTACCGCTTGGGCGCGTTTGGCTTCCTAGCTCACCCCGAGCTAACTAAGGAATCGCCTCACCACGCCTCGGGCAACTACGGCCTGCTCGACCAGGCCGCGGCTATTAAGTGGGTGAAGGATAACATCGCAGCCTTTGGCGGCGACCCACAGCACATTACGATAGCAGGTGAGTCAGCGGGTTCGTTTTCGGTGAGCGCCCAGATGGCGTCACCACTCTCTAAAAATCTGATAGCCGGCGCGATAGGCGAAAGCGGTTCGCTCCTAGGTCTGCAGCCGCTGCCCGCGCTGGCGCAGGCCGAGCAGGCGGGTACTACCTGGGCCACCAGCCTAGGTGCCAGCTCACTGGCCGCACTGCGGGCGCTGCCGGCCCAGCAGGTGCTGGAAGCCAGTGGCAAGCCGGGGGCGCCGCGCTTTTCGGCCATCGTAGATGGCTACCTGTTTCCGCAGTCGCCTAAGGAGATTTTTATGGCCGGGCAGCAGGCCAAGGTACCGCTGCTAGTGGGCTGGAACTCGCAGGAAAGTGGCTACCAGGGCGTGCTGGGCCAGGCCGCGCCCACCCTCGAAAACTACCGCGCCGCCGTGCAGAAAACCTTTGGCGACCGCGCGGCTGAGGTGCTGCGCCTGTACCCCGCCGCTACCGATGCCGAGGTAGAGCAGACCGCCACTGACCTGGCCGGCGACCGCTTTCTGGGCTACAGCACCTGGAAGTGGGCCGATGCGCACGCTAACACCAGCGGCCGGCCCGTGTACCGCTACTACTACGCTCGCCCCCGCCCGGCCATGACGCCCGAAATGGGCAATGCCACCGCCAACCTGGCCGGCGGTGTGACCAAGGGTGACCCCAACGCCAAGCCGGCCCCGCCCGCTAAGGGCGCTGTGCACTCGGCCGAGATAGAATACGCGTTGGGCAACCTAGGCAGCAATAAGGTATTTGCCTGGACCCCCGATGACTATCAGGTATCGAAAACTATGCAGGCGTACTTCGCCAACTTCATCAAAACCGGCAATCCCAATGGTGCAGGCCTGCCCACCTGGCCGGCCCTGAAACCCAGCGCGGGCGGCCAACTGCTGCACCTAGACGTGCAAACAAAGGTGGTGCCCGACCAAACCCGTGACCGCTACCTGCTGCTAGAGCAAATGGCGGCCAAATAGCGCGATGGCGCGGGTAGGAGGTAGCCAGCGGCGAGCTAGGCAATAATGATGGCTACTACGTAGTTAGTATAGCGAAAGCTGTATATCAAACTGGCGTCTGCTTGCGTATTAAGCTTCATGGAATCTGCATCATTAACCGACGCGATTACACCCGGCGACCTAGCGCAGGTGTTGCTTGAGGTGGCCCCTGTGGGGATGATGTTGCTGCGCCCTGTGTACGCTACTGAGGGTAACGATATTATCGACGTGGCTTTTGAGTACCTCAACCCGGTAGCACAGCGAAAAATGCTGCTGCCGGCGCGGCCCACTCAGTCGCTGCGTACCCTGTATCTCAACGATGAGAGCCTGTTTGCCTTTTACCGCGCCGCCTACCTGTCGGGTGAGCGAGCAGAGTACGAGAGCACCCGCGAGGTCGCCAACCTGGTATTTACCTACCGCCTGGTGGCGCAGCGCCAAGGCCCTAGGCTGGTAGTCAGCTTCCTGGCTGCTACCGAGCACCCCATTGAGGCGGTGGCCGAGGAGCTACACGCCAGCCTGGCCCGCGAGCAGGCCGCCCGGCAGCGGGCCGAGCGCCAGCAGCAAGATGTGAACCGGCTTTTTGAGCAGGCGCCCGTAGCTATTTCTGTGTTGCGCGGCCCCCAGCACGTGGTAGAGTTCATGAATGAGGCCAATGCGGTGCTCCTGGGCAGCACGCGGGAGGAACTGCTGGGCCAACCCCTTATGGAAGCGCTGCCCAGACTGCAAGGACAGGGGTTCGACGTGGTGCTTCAGCGCGTCTTGCAAGGCGAAACCATTGTGTTTCGAGACGTGCTCGTCGAGCTCAGTCGCGCCCACCTAGGGCAGCCCGACTGCGGATACTACCACGTCACGTACCAGCCTTGGCGGGCCGAAGAGGGGAAAATTGTGGGGGCAATAGCCGTGGCGATTGAGGTAACCGACCAGGTGCTGGCCAGCCAGCAGCTCGAGCAGCTCAACCAGGAACTGGAAGCCCGTGTGCAGGAGCGCACCCGGCAGGCTCACACCGCCCAAGCTGAGGCCGAGCGCGAGCGTGGCCGCCTCGCGCAACTCATTGCTGAGGCCCCCGCCGCCATCTGCGTGCTGTCGGGACCCGAGTTTGTGTACGAGTTCGTTAATCCGCGCTACCAGGCGCTGTTTGCTAACCGGATGCTGGTCGGGCTGCCCCTTCTGACTGCCATGCCCGAGTTTGTGGGCCAGTCCATGTATGATAACCTGCGCGAGGTGTACAAAACGGGCTGCACCCACACGGCCGAAAATAAGCGGATAGCAGTAGTCCGACCCGACGGCGTGTCGGAGGAGCGCTACTTTAACTACATCGAGCAGGCCCGCCACAGCGAGCACGGCGAGATAGATGGGGTGTTCGTATTCGGGTTTGAAGTGACCGACCAAGTGCGGGCGCGCGAGCAGGTGCAGCACCTCAACGAAAAGCTGACAGCTGCCAACCAGGAGTTGTGCGCCGCCAACAAGCAGCTCATGCGCACTAACATCGACTTGGATAACTTCATTTACACGGCTTCGCACGACCTCAAGGCACCCATCACCAACATTGAGGGCTTGTTGAATTTGCTGAAAAAAAGCCTGCCTGCGGCGGTGCGCTCCGATGCGTTGGTGACCACTGTGCTAGACCGCATGCATGGGGCGGTAGAGCGCTTTACGCGCACCATCAGCCACCTCACCGACGTGACCAGGCTACAAACCGAGTTTGCCCAGCCCCCCGAAACACTAGCGCTAGCTGCTGTACTAGAGGATGTGCGCCAGGACATGCTGCCCCAACTTACCGAGGCTGGCGCCCAGCTTGATGTAGCGGTAGACAGCTGCCAGCCGCGGGTATTTTCGGAGAAGAACCTGCGTAGCATTCTCTACAACCTGCTCAGCAACGCCCTCAAATACCGCCACCCTGGCCGCAGCCCTCACATACGTGTGACGTGCATGGCCGAGGGCGACCAGCTCGTGCTAAAGGTCCAAGACAATGGCCTTGGTGTGAATGAGTGGCAGCAGGCGCGGCTGTTCCAGCTATTTCAGCGCCTGCACACCCATGTCGAGGGCTCTGGTATGGGGCTGTACATGGTGAAGAAGATAGTAGAGAATGCGGGCGGCACCATAGCCGTGGAAAGTCAGGTGGACGTGGGCACCACGTTCATGCTCCGCTTTCCGGCCTAAGGCGGCCCTAGGTAGGGTAAAAGCGTTCACGAAGTACTAATGCGTTAGCCCTGATGACACGGGGCACAGTCCGGCGCCATCAAGGCTAACGCGCGCAGCTTCTTAGCGCTGGCGGGTAGTATCTGTTAGGGTTGTTAAAAACGCTTTGAGGTCGGCTACATCCCTAGGGGTAAGGTGTAGCTTATCGGGCGGTAGGGTTTGGTTTTCAACTGCGATGCCTTGGCCTACGCCCCCGCCATCATTGTAGAAATCAATAACTTCGTCGAGGGTGCGAAACTGCCCGTTGTGCATGTAAGGGGCCGTGAGGGCTACGTTGCGCAAGGTGGGCGTCTTGAAGGCGTGGCGCAGCGGGGCCAGCTTGGTGAGCGCGTAGCGCCCTAGGTCGGGGTCGAGGCGCCGGCTGCCGGGGTGCGTGGGCACGCCCAGCACCTCGGCCTCCGAGTCTTGGAAAGTGGGCGGCGCGGTGCCATTGGTGAGGGGCAGGAAGTGGCAGGTGGCGCAGCGCGCCCGGCCCGCATACAGGTTGAAGCCACGCACCGCCGCTGGGCTCATGGCCGCCCCAGCCTCGCCGCGCACGTAGCGGTTGAGGCGTACCAAGCTGCGCTCGTAGGCAGCCAAGGCGTTTTGGATGCGGACCGGGCTCACAAGGGGCGCGCCGGCTTCGGTAGCCGGGAAGGCCTGGCGAAACTGAGCTGCGTAGCGCGGCTGCCGGGCCAGGCGGCCAGCGGCGGCGTCGAGCGAGCCGTGCATCTCGTCGCGGTTGCCGACTACATCAATCGCTTGGTTCTCAAGGTTAGGAGCGCGCAGGTCATAGAACTGCCCGGCCTGGAGCGCGGCGTTGAGAATAGTGGGCGTGTTGCGCCGCAGCGTGCCGCCATTGAGGGTGGCGCTCAGGGCCAGCCCGTCGGTGAAGGCGCGGCCCGGCTGGTGGCACGAGGCGCAGGAGCGGCCCCCGCCGCCGCTCAGCACGGGGTCATAGAAGAGAGCCCGCCCTAGGGCTACCTTGGCCGGGTTGCTAAACCACTGCTGGTTGCCGGTATAAAAATCGGGGTTGAAAGCGCCCGTGTCAAACAGCGTGGCCACGTCGGGCCGCAGGGCCCGCAGCTCGCCCGGAAACGGCGCAATACTTAGTTGCTTTTGCAAAGCCAGTAGGCCCCGCCCCAGCGGGTTGGCGTGGCTGCGGATAAACCCTAGGCGGTCGAATGCGGCAAAATCTTGTTGCAGGCGCAGGGCCGTGCGGGCCGCCGCCAGCTGAGCTTGCGCTGTGGGTTTAATCCGCTTGCCAGAGGTAATGCTGGCCGGGGTGTACAGCCGTAGCGTTGCTTCGAGGGCACCTAGCGCAGCCTCGGCCTCAGGCAGGGTGGCCGTGGGGCACAGCGGGGTATCGAAGCCCGTGATGCCCAGCGCCACCACCCGAAACACCTGCTGCCGCAGCGCATCGAATACGTGGGCATCGGTAAACTCCTGGTCGGCCCACGAGAGCTGGAGCGAGCGCACCTGCCGCCGCAGGCGCACGGCCTGGCGGCGCAGCTCGGTGCGGCTGGCCGTGTCTTGGGCGGCTGGGGCGGGGCTAGGGTACAGCAGCGGCTCCATCACCTGCAAGCCCGCTGGCTCGAATAGCTTGGTTTCTTCGACCTCGACCTCGGCCACGGGTGCGCCATTTACCAGCCGGCTGGTGGCAGGCAAAAAGTATTCGGTAAATGGCTCGACGCGCTTGTACGCCAGCCGGCAGCGCCGGAATGCCTGCCGCAGCGAATCGATGGGCAACGGCTGCGCGGCGCGCCGGCGGCTCAGCGGCAGCAGCTCCTGGTCGATAAGGGCCAGCAGGTGCCCTAGGTCGCGGGCTACGGCAGCCTTCACCTGGGCGGGGCGCGAGTTAGCTTGCTGGGTGGTTTGGCCAGTGGCGGCGGGTGGGGTAGTGGCCTGCTCCTCGGTGGCGGGCGTGCAGTAGCTCAGCAGGCCTGCCAATAGCAGGGCCAAGCTCAGTAATTGAAAAAGACGTTGTGTCATGAAAACATATAGCTAGGGCTTATGACTAGTAGAGTGTCCTTGCGAGCGCAGCGAAGCAGTCACATCCGAATGGCTCATCTGGGTGCGATTGCTTCGCTGCGCTCGCAAGGACACTCTACCAGTGCGGCGCTACGCCCTGTGCCTAAGAGCCGCTCCCTATCCGCAAGGAAAGGGCGGCTTCTTAACAAGAGCACCCCCCACCGAGGCCGGCGGAGGGTGCTGCAAAGAGCCTAGGCCCTGAAACCTACTTGGCTACGCCGCGCACGATGACGACCTGGCCGCCCTCGCTGTTAGTGTTGGCGGTAGCGCCCGAGCCGTCGGCGTCCTTAAACTTGGGGTCTTGCCAGGTGTGGGGGTGGATATTTACCAGGAAGGTGTTGGGCGTGTTCACGAGGTCGCTGATGTCGTACATGGCGCCGTATTCCCAGGAGCTTTTCAGCTGCACGTTGCTGGGGTTATACTTGGCGTTGAAGGTGGCATCGGTGCGGCGGTGGTCCATTTCGAGCATGGCCTTGGCGCGCTGGCTGGGGTTGTTGATGGCCCACTGCCAGATGCGGCCGTCGTGGTCGTTGTCGCGGTAGTACGAGTCGCCATCTTCCTGAATGTAGACGTAGTTATCGGTCACGCAGATATTGTCTGGGTTCACGATGTATTTGCCGGGGTCGGTGGCGCCGTCTACTACTACTTCCAGCTTGGCCGCGCCCACGGGGTCGGTGGCATTCAGGTTCAGCTTATACACGCGGCCCCACATAGTCTTGCCGGCCACGGGCGTCACTTTGTCCGAAGCGCTCACGCCGGTAGCCGTGAAGTACACCTCGCGGTTGTTGGCAGCGCTGCCCTTGCGGTAGTCCAGGTCTTCTACGCGGGCCAGCTGCAAGGCATTGTTGGTCACCGAGAAGGTGGCGATTTGGGCGCCCGTCATGGTGGTCACGTTGGGCACTTCTATCCACTGCACGTCGTAGCTGGTGCCGGCGTTCATGCTGGTTTCTACGGGGTCACCGTTCTGGCGCTTCAGCATGTAGAGCTTGCCGTTGTCGAGGTCGCCGGGGGTGTTGCTCACGTAGAGCAGCACCTGGCCGTTGGTGTCATCTTCGCCAATCACGATAACCGTTTTGCCGGGGTAGGCCTGCTTATTCAGCGGCACGGCATTCTCCATGCTGGCCTTACCTAGGGCGGGCTTGCGGCGGCTCGAATTAGACTTGTTGGCCGTGCCCAGCGGGTCGAGGGCGTGCACCATGCTTTCGGCGCCGCTTTCGCCAGCCGTCAGGAAGGTGGGCATCGGGAAGCCGTGCTCTTCGGGCGTGGCCAGCGTGGCCGAGCACAGGCGGGTGGTGCCGCCGTTGTAGTCCAGAATGTACTCGCCGCGCATCGGCTTGAAGGTGCGGTCGAGGTACACGCGCGATACCGACTGCGAAATCTCGTGGTTGTTAATCAGCACGAAGCCACCCTCAGCGGTGGGATTTTTCAGCAGACCAGCCCCGTCGGGCTGCGGGCCAAACACGAAATTGGGCGACCCAGCCAGCACGTCGTCCGACGAAATCAGGGGCAGCACTTGCAGGTTCTCGAAGCCCGGCATGGTCTTCACCAGGGCGGGGGTTACAGATTGCGTTTTCAGCTCGACGGGATTGCCGGGCTCGTTGTTATCGTCGTTGCTGCAAGCTGCCAGCAAGGGCAGCAGACCGAGGGCCGCCAGGCGGGCCGAACGAAGAAGAGTAGCGTTGGTCATAAAATAAAAACGAGAAAAAACTGGGTTCTAACAGGGCCCAAAATTCCTCGCCTAGTATTATGCCAACGTCAAGCACCAATTATGAAAGTTTGATTAAGGAAGTTGAGCTATCCTTATTTCTTGAAAAATGCCAGTAAGTCAGCTTTATACGAGCTGCCAATAGGGATTTCGTCGCCCGTAGTCAGCACCAGCTGCTCGGGCTGGAGCAGCTTGATGTGGGCTGCCGCCACGATGAACGAGCGCTGTACCCGCACAAAGCGCTCGCCTAGGGTATCCACCATCTCCTTCATAGTGGCGTGGTGCAGGTAGGTTTTGGCGGCGGTCACCACCTTCACGTAGTCCTTGCAGCCCTCCACGTACAGAATATCGCGGTAGGGCACCTTCAGCAGGCTGCCCTGCTCCTTGAGCAACAGGTGCGTCTCATCGGCGGCCGGGGCTGCGGCGGGCGCGGGCGGCTGGTAGCGTGCCACAGCTTTCTGGAAGCGCTCGTAGCTGAAGGGCTTGAGCAGGTAGTCGAGGACATTCAGCTCGAAGCCCTCGTAAGCGTACTCGCGGTAGGCGGTGGTAAGGATAGTCTGGGGCGGCGAGGGCAGCGTTTTGAGGAAATTCAGACCCGTAACGAGTGGCATTTCGATGTCTAAGAACATTAAATCGACGGGGTGCTGGCGCAGGTGCTCGTGGGCCTCTAGGGCGTGGCGGCACTGGCCGCTGAGCACGAGGCCCGGCGTTTGGGCGATGAATTGCTTCAGTACCTGGTGGGCCAGGGGCTCGTCGTCCACGATTAGGCAGCGGGTGGGGGAGGTGCTCATAGGTGCAAAATAAGCTCGGCGCGGTAGCGGCCATTGTGTTCGCCTAGGTGCAGCTCGTGGGTGCCGGGGTAGTAAAGCTGTAGGCGCCGCTTAATATTCATTAAGCCAATGCCCCCGCTGCGGCGCGGCGATGCGGGCGGCGGGCTGGGCAGCATGTCATTCTCGATGACAAAGCGGAGCGTGCCGGGCGTAGTCGTGAGCGTGGCTTCCACGCTGGCGTCGTCGCTGAAGTGGTGGCGGCCGTGCTTGAAGCTGTTTTCGACCAGCGGGAGCCACAGCAGCGGCGGCACCTGCCGCCCGCCTAGGTCAGCCCCAGTCGTGCTAAACTGAATGCGGGCGCCCTCATACTTGCGCTGCTCCAGCTCGAAATAGTTTTCTAGAAATGTCACCTCATCGGCTAGATTAATGCGCTCCTTCCCGCTGTCGTACAGCACGTAGCGCATCAGCTCCGATAGTAGCAGGATGAAGCGCGGCGTTTCGGGCGAGCCAGCCAGGCTGAGGCCGTAGATGCTATTGAGGGTATTAAAGAGAAAGTGCGGCTGTAGCTGCGCCTTCAGCTGCTCAAGCTGCAAGGCAGCGTGCTCCTTTTCGATGTGGCGGCGGCGCATCTCCTGCTCAAATGCCACCCGCACAAAGCCCACGCAGCTAAAGGCCAGAAAATCGGTCAGTAGCAATAGCATATAGGGCATGCCGGGGTGGAAAAGCAGCCGAATGCCGTCGCGATAGTAGTGCTGGTAAAACGCAGCCAGCGCTGGCGGCACCGCCAGCGGCCGAAAAGCCAACGCCATGAGCGTAGTATTGAGCTTGATGCCCCACCACATATAAACTATTGCCCCCAGCACTAGCAGCGCCGCGTAGCGCCGCCGGCGCAGCAGCCTAGGCAGCAGCCAGCGGTAGTAGGGCACCACGTAGAGCGTGGCCGCCAGCGCAAATAGTATCAGCTGCGGAAAGGGGAAGTTGGCCCGTTCGGTCGGGTGCAGCCGGCTGTCCTCCATAAAGTAATTGTACTTGTACATGCCCACATACAGGGCCCACACCAGTACTTCAAAAAATAGGGGGAAGCGGCTGGGCCGCGCGGCATCGTCTTGTTGCATGTAGCGAAGGTGGCAGCCGAAAGCCCACCTAGGGTAAAAGTACACCTCGGATTTCGACCAAACGGGGGATTTTTTCGACTAAAAATCGAGTGGGCGCACTTGGTCGAAATCGGCCCTGGCGTGGTCGAAAAAAGCGAAAAGGAGGGGTTGGGCGGCTGTTGCTTTGTCCCATTCCCAGCCGGTTGGCGGCCAGGAATCATCCACTCCGCAACCTTTTCTGCCCCTCGATATGAAAAACGTTTTCGCCTCCCTGCTCCTCACCGGCACCCTGGCTTCGGCAGCGCAGCAAGCCGCGGCCCAAGTGGCCGCCAACCCCGCCGCTACCGCCCTAGGTACCCTCACTGGCACCGTAGCCGACAGCACCTCGCACCAGCCGCTGGCCTTCGCCACCGTAATCGTGCGCTCTGCCACTGATGCCAAAAACCTCCTGAGCACGGTGACTACCGACAAAGGCGCGTTCAGTTTCGCGGGCCTGGCGGCGGGGCCCTACACCCTGGAAGTCCGCTACCTTGGCTACCGCTCGGGCCGGCCTACCGCCGTGGCGGTGGGTGCGGGTAGCACCCCCGCCGTAGCCCTGGCGCTGGCTCCTGAGCACCACGCCCTGGCCGAAGTAAAAGTGACGGCTGCTAAACCATTCATCGAGCAGCAGGCTGACAAGCTGGTGCTGAACGTGTCCGCCAGCCCCATTGCGGCCGGGGGCACCGCCGCCGACCTACTGGGCCGCGCTCCCGGCGTGCTGGAGCAGGGCAGCGGCTACCAGCTGCGCGGCAAAACCGTGACCGTGATGCTCGACGGCAAGCTCACCAACCTGAGCGGCGACGAGCTGAAAAATATGCTCAGCGCCATGCCCGCTAACAGCCTAGATAAGGTCGAGCTAATCGCCAACCCCTCGGCTAAGTACGATGCCAGCGCCAGCGCTATCGTGAACCTGGTGACGACTAAAAGCCTGAAGTTCGGCACCAACGGTACGGCGACCCTAGGTGTAGGCGCTGGCCGCTACGGCCGCTACAACACTGGCCTGAACCTCAACCACCGCACCGAAAAGCTGAACGTGTACGGGGGCCTCGACCGCCTCGACAACCAAACCTACAGCACCACCAGCGCCGTGCGTGCCCTCAGCACCGAAGGCCAGCTCACCGAAAATAGCCTCGAAACCCGCCGCCTCCAAACCAATAACCTCAAGCTGGGCTTCGACTACGACCTGAGCAAAACCACCTCGGTCGGCGTGCTGGTCAAAGGCATGCTCACCGACCGCAACCGCACGGCCGAAAGCCAGGCGCTGCTCAGCGCGCCACAACAAGCCACACTGGTGCGCCTGGCGGGCGCCTCGCAGGTGCTAAGCCCTTCGGTGAATGCTTATTACAAAACGGCCCTAGGCAAGGATAAGACGCTGCGGGTGAGTGCCGACTACTTCGGCTACGCCCGCAACAGCCACAACGACTACGTCACCAGCACCCTCGACGCTACCGCCCCGGCCGACCTGCTGCGCGACAACTCGCCGGCCCGCAACTCGGTCAAGTCCTTCATGGCCGACTACACGCAGCCCTTCCAGAAAGGCACGCTCGAAGCTGGGGTGAAGGCTATCTCGACCACTACGGACAACGACATTCGCTGGGAGCAGGCGCCCGCCGGCCAGCCCTGGACCACCGACCTAGGGAAGACCAACCACTTCGTATACCGCGAAAACGTGCAGGCCGCCTACGCCACCTTTAGCCGCGACCTTAAGAAAGTAGCCTTGCAAGTAGGCCTGCGCGCCGAGCACACCAGCACCACCGGCACCTCGCTCACGATGAGCCAAACCACCGAGCGCCAGTACCTCAACTTCTTCCCCAGCGTGTCGGCGCAGTACAGCCACTCCGAAAAGACGCAATTCGGCTTCTCGTACCGCCGCAAGATTGAGCGGGCGCAGTTCGGGGTCGTCAATCCCTTCCTGACGTACATCAGCCCCTACCGCTATGCGCAGGGCAACCCAGCCATTCTGCCTTCGCTCTCGCACAACCTGGAGTTGAGCTACTCCTATGGCAGCCTGCTCTCGGCCGCCGTGAGCTACAGCCGCTTTAGCGACGTTATCACCGAAAGCTTTCAGAAAGACGATGCCACGCAGGTAGTTACCAACTCCTTTGCCAACTACCCCAGTGCCGACCAGCTCGGCGCGACCCTGACCCTAATGAAGCCGCTGCTGCACAACAAGTGGCAGACCGTGACCACCCTAGGCGTACTGGCGGCCCAGGTGCAGGCCGGCCCCGGCACCATCGGCGTAGGCAAGTCTAGCCCCGGTGCCTACCTCTCCAGCAACCACATTCTCACGCTGCGTGCTGGTCTGAAAGCTGAAGTATCAGCCTCCTACATGTCGCCCATGACCTTCGGCGGCATGGCCATCCGGTCGAGTTACAGCGCCAATATCGGCATCTCGCAAACCGTGCTCAAGGGCGCGGGCACGCTCACGCTCAACGTCACGGACATCTTTAACACCCAGCGCAGCCGCTTCGACGTGTTGGCCGCCGGCATCAACTCGCAGAATGTGAACAAGATAGAAAGCCGCTTCGTGAAACTGAACTTCAGCTATAAGTTTGGCAACCAGAAAGTAAAAGCCAGCCAGCGCCGCGAAACGGGCGTGGAAGCCGAACGCTCACGCATGGAGTAAATAACTAACGCTTGTCCTTGCAAACGTAGCGAAGCAATCGCACCAAAACAGCTCACCTAGGGCTCGTTCTGATGCGATTGCTTCGTTGCGCTCGCAAGGACAAGCGTTTTGATGGATTCAGCTAATACCTTTTCAATAGACAAACCCACCGGGTTGGCAGAAAAAATGCGGCGACTCGGTGCAGTTGGCCGCATTTTCGCGTTTAACCATAATTGGCGGGGCGGTTACTTTTGCCCACGACCCCTTATTACCTCTTCCTGATGCGTAAGATTCTCTTTGGTTTTCTGCTATTTCTGGTGGTGCTGGTCGCGGCGGCCGCGCTGGCGCCCTTTCTCTTCAAGGACAAGCTGCGCGCGCTGGCCGACAAGCAAATAGCGCAGCGCGTGCGCGCCAAGGTGCAGTATAACCCCGCCGACATCGACGTGACGCTGCTCAGCACGTTTCCCGACCTAGGGCTGGATATCAAGAACCTGCGCGTGATTGGCGTCGATTCGTTTAGCCGCGACACGCTGGCCTACCTGCCCCGCCTGCGCGTGGGCCTCGACCTGATGAGCGTCATCAAGGGCCAGCAGATTGATATCAAGAGTGTCAACCTTGACCAACCTGATATTGCCGTCAAAGTGCTGAAAAGCGGGCAGGCCAACTGGGATATCATGATTTCGGACTCGGCCGCCGCGGCTCAGGGCCAGGATACCAGCGCCGTGAACCTGGCCATTCAAGGCTGGAAAATCGACAACGGCCGCCTGCGCTACGACGACCGCAGCATCCCGTTCCGCATGGATGCGCGGGGCATCAACCACACTGGCAAGGGCGACTTTGCGAAGAATATCTTCGACCTGACTTCAAATACCAAGATTGCCAAGCTTACAGCCAACTACGCCGGGGTAGACTACCTGACCGATAAGCAAGTAGACGCTGACATCGCGATGGCGATGGACCTGACCAAGAGCCTCTACACGTTCAAGGAAAACCAGGTAAAGCTGAATGACTTTCCGTTCAGCTTCGCGGGCGCCATCGGGCTGCCTAATGCCACGGATATCACCTACGACATCACCTTTAAGGCGCTGCAAACCGACTTTAAGAACATCCTGAGCCTAGTGCCGGGTGTGTTCAACGAGCAGTTTAAGGACGTGCAGGCCGCCGGCCAAGTCGCTTTCAACGGCTATTACAAGGGTGTACAAAACAAGCTGCGCATGCCCGGCTACGGTGTAAATCTGACCGTGACCAACGCCCGCTTCAAGTACCCGCAGCTACCTAGGGAGGCCAAAAACATCAATGTGTCGATGGTGGTGGACAACCCGTCGGGCTTCACCAATAACGTGAAAGTCAACGTGTCGAAGTTTCACCTCGACCTGGGCAACGACCCCGTAGATGGCAACGTGGCTATCGACGGCCTGGAGCCCATGAAGGTAGACGGCCGCGTGAAAGCCAACGTGAACCTGGCCGAGGCGCTGAAAGTGTACCCGGTGGCCGGCATCAATATGCGCGGACAGTTTTTCGTGGACGCCGTTGCGAAAGGCATCTACTCGAAAACCCAGATGCCGGTGGTGAACGCCGCCATCAAAATGACTAACGGCTATGTGAAGTCGAACCAGTTTCCGGCCCCGATTGAGGACATCAACCTGAGCGGCACGGTGGTGAACAAGACCGGGCAGGTGAACGACACCTACGTGAACCTGCCGCAGTTTCATATGGTGCTGGAGGGGGAGCCGCTCGACGGCCGCCTCACGGCGCACAACATCAATTCGCCCATCTTCGACGCCAACGTGAAGGGCACCGTGGACCTCACGAAGATGACCAAAATCTTCCCGCTCGAAGGTATGACCGTGACAGGCCGCGTATCGGGCGACATCGCCGCCGCCGGCAACATGGCCGACGTAGAAGCCGGCCGCTACCAAAATGTGAAAGCCAGCGGCGCCGTAAAAGCCAGCAACATCACCTACAAGAGCAAGGATTTGCCGCAGGGCGTGAAAATCAGCAGCGCGGCCGGCACGTTCAACAACAACCAGATTAACATTCAGAGCCTGAACGGCACGGCGGGCAGCTCTGACTTTGCCGCCAATGGCACCGTCAGCAACTACCTAGGGTACCTCTTCACGCCCGGCCAGCCGCTGCGCGGCACCATGAACGTGACCTCGCACAACTTCAACGTGAACGAGTTTATGGTGGACCCCGTGAGCGAGAAGCCTACCGCCGGCGCCGTGAAGGCCGCCCCCGCCCAGGCCGATGGCGTAGTGCCCATCCCCAAGTTCTTCGACCTGGTGCTGAACAGCAAGGTCGATAACGTGACCTACGACAACCTAAAGCTGCAAAACGCTAGCGGCACCGTGACGGTGAAGAACGAGGTGGCTACGCTAAAAGACCTGACTTTTAATACCCTAGGGGCTACTTTCGGTACTACGGGCAGCTACAACACCCAAGACCTAGCGCACCCCAAGTTTGACCTGGGGCTTGATATCAAGAACCTCGATTTTCAGAAAGCGTTTAGCGCTTTTAACACGGTGAAGGCGCTGGTGCCGCTGGCCTCGACAGTGCAGGGTGTGTTCAACACGCATTTTAGCGCCAGCGGCGAAATGGGCCAAGACATGCTGCCCAAGCTGAGTAGCTTGAGCGGCAGCGGCTTATTTGACATCGTGAAAGCGGCTGTGTTGCAGTCGCCTACGCTTACCCAGATTGCTAACCTCACGACCCTGCCCGAACTCAAAAACCTGCAAGTGCTGAACCGCGAAGTGAAGGCCCAAATCGTGAATGGCAACCTCGTAGTGCAGCCCTTCGACCTCACAGTGGGCGACGTGAAAATGACCCTAGGTGGCTCAAACAGCCTGCAAGGTATTTTGTCCTACGTGGCCGCTATCAACGCGCCCACTGGCAAACTCGGCTCGGCGGTGAGCAATAAGCTGACCCAGCTAACCGGCGTGCAAAACATCCAGGGTACCGACCGCGTGACGCTGGGCCTCAACATCGGCGGCAACATGACCAGCCCCACCGTGAAGCTGACCAGCGGCAGCCTCAAAGACCAGGGCAAAAACATCGTGACCAACGTGGTGAAAACCAAGCTCACCAATACCCTGCTCGACCTCGCCAATAAGAACCGCGCAAAAACTGACAGCACCCAAAAAGCCACTGCCATCACGCAGCAGAACGCGCAGGAGCAGTTGAACCTCGAAGTTCAGAAACGTAAGCTCGAAGCGCAGGAGAAAGCAAAGCAAGCCATCGGCAAAGGGTTGAATAGCTTGTTTGGCGGTGGGCGCAGAACCACGCCAGCTGCTACGCCCGCCCCAACTGATACGACAAAGAAAGCCACGCCCTAGTGTGGAGGCTATTGGCAAAATTTTTGCTATGTAAAAGCCCAGCTACCAGTTCGGTAGCTGGGCTTTTTAGTCTACTTTTATTTCTTGTTTTTAGTATGGCTTCTATGCAAAAATATCTTCTTTTAGGGCTAGCTAGTAGCGCTTTGCTCGGCTTGGCCAGTTGCTCCAAAGACTCATCGGATAGCGCCAATGCGGGCGCAGCCAAGCTAGAGGTGCGGCTCATGGATGCCCCGGGAGATTTTCGCGCCGTGGTGCTCGACGTGCAGCAGGTAGAAGTTCATCTCAAGGATGAAAACGACCCGAACGGTTGGCAAACGCTGGCCTTCACGCCCCAGGCCGTGAATGTGCTCGACTATGTCAATGGCAAGTCGGCGCTGCTGGTAAATACTGACTTCGCACCCGGCGACCTCAAGGAAATCCGGCTGGTGCTCGGACCAAATAGCTATGTACTAGGCACCGACAACCAGCGCTACGACCTGAAGACGCCCAGCGGGCAGACCTCGGGCGTGAAGCTGAAGCTCAACAATGTAACGCTGCAAGCCAACGCCACTTACCAGCTGCTGCTAGACTTCGACGTAGCCAAGTCTGTAGTAGAGCGCGGCAACTGGCGAGCGGGCAACGACAAGAAGGAGCGCTACCTGCTCAAGCCTGTGATTCGGCTGGTGGCCCAGAGCCTTCAAGGTGGCCTCAGCGGCACTGTAAACCCCGCCGCTGCCCGGCCGCAGGTGCTGGCCATCCGTTCGTCGGTACTTGGGCCCGACACTGTGAGCACGTTTGCCGACGCCTCAGGGGCTTTTCAGCTTAGAGGCTTGGCGGCGGGTACATATCAGGTACAGTTCTTCCCGACCGCTACGGCCCCTGCCGGGCAGCCAGCTTATAAAAACGCAAGTGTACCAAGCGTTACGGTAACGACAAGCCAAGTCACTAGCCTAGGTGTGACGCAGTTGCAGTAGCTTCGCATAGATACCTGATGTATAATTAAATGATAGTCAATATAAAACCTGATATGTGCTAGCGGTTATCGCTAATTAGCACAGCCGCTATTGCGCGAAATAGATTGATAATGTGCCGGGTTGCGGAAAATGTTCGTATAAGGACATACCCGTGGCCCGGCATTTTTTCGCGTCGTTTTGAAGACATAATTCAAAGGGCAACAGTAAAAAATGCGTAAGTTTGTAACAAATTTCATCATTTCTTCATTATCGTTTTCGATTTGAACGAATTGCTGAAAGCAAGTCGCCATGAACACACTTTAAGGAAATAAGGATACCGTATGGCATCACACGCTACGGCCGGCTTGCCGCCGCCTACCCCCTGGCAACGCCTCACCCGCATGCTCGATACCGAGCGCAGCACTATTCGCTACATCATCTTCTACGCCGTTCTCACGGGTCTCATTAGTCTGTCGCTGCCCCTAGGCACGCAGGCGGTGTTCAACCTCGTTTCGACGGGCGCCGTGTTCAGCTCTACCTATATTCTGGTGGCGGTGGTGGTGGGCGGCGTGCTGCTGGGCGGCATCTTGCTAGTGGGCCAAATAACGCTGGTGGAGGCTATCGAGCAGCGCATTTTTGCTAAGGGCGCCATTGAGTACGCCTACCGGTTGCCGCGCATCAAGCCCGAAGCGCTGCACGGCTTGAACCCTCAGGAGTTGGTCAACCGCTTCTTCGACATTCTGACCATTCAGAAGGGCCTTACCAAGCTGCTGGTCGATGTGATGTTTGCGGTGCTGCAAATCCTGATGGGCGTAATCGTGCTGTCCTTCTACCACCCCATTTTCATTGGGTTCGGGCTGTTCACCATTCTTGCGCTGGGAGTGGTGTATATGCTCAACTACCGGCGTGCACTGCGCACGAGCATCGAGGAGTCGGCTTATAAGTACGAGCTGGTGGCTTGGCTCGAAAAGGTGGCCGGCCGCCTCGACGAGGTGCGCGGCGACGACGCCGAAGAGCACAGAACCCTGGCCCGCGCCGATGAGCTGACCTCCGAGTACCTGCATGCTCGCAACGAGCACTTTCGCGTTCTCAAGTCGTACTATAACTACGGCATCGCGCTACGCACCATCCTCACGGCAGGCCTGCTGATAGCGGGCACGCTCTTCGTCGTATCGCGCCAGATGACCCTAGGACAGTTTGTGGCCGCTGAAGTGCTCATTGTGATGATTAGCGGCTCGATAGAAAAGCTCATGACCAGCATCAACACCATTTTTGACGTGCTGACGGCGGTAGAGAAAGTAGCCGCCGTGACCGACTTGCCCATGGACGAGCACAAGAATTCTATCGCCTTTAAGAATGCTTAATCTATCTAACCAGAACGTTATCGATGAGGTGTGGGAGCACGTGCCCCGGCAGTCGCGCCCCGAGCTGCTGCGCACCTTTGCCAGCCGCAAGCTGGGCCGTATCCTGATGGTCATCGGTATCGTATTCTTTATTATCCTCTTTTTGCCCTGGCGGCAGACCATCGAGGGCTTTGGCACGCTCACAGCCCTCTCACCCCAAGACCGTCCCCAAAACATTCAGAACCAGATAGCTGGCCGTATCGAGCACTGGAACGTGCGCGAAGGTCAGTTTGTGCGCAGAGGCGACACGCTGCTGATGCTGTCGGAAGTTAAAGACGAGTATTTTGACCCTAACCTACCCGAGCGCCTGCGCGAGCAGCTAGCTGCCAAGCGCGGCAACGTAGTGGCTTACCAGGCTAAGATAAATGCCACTGACCAGCAGATAGCGGCTCTGCGCGCCACGCTAGACGTGCAGCTCGAATCTGCCCGCAACAAGGTAGAGCAAGCTGAAAACTACCTCAATAGCGACCGTGCCGACTTGGTGGCCATTACCAACTTCTACGAAACGTCGCGCGCTCGGCTGCTACGCTATGAGGAAGGCTACAAAAACGGCCTGTTTTCGCTTACCGACATCGAAACACGCCGCCTCAAGCTGCAAGAAGACCTAGCCAAGGTAACCTCGCAGCGCAATAAGGTGAATAGCAGCATCCAGAACTTGGCCAACGCCCGCATCGAGCTGGCCAACCTGCGCGCCAAGTACGGCCAAGATTTGGCTAAGGCTAACTCCGACCGCAGCACGGCCGTGGCCAATCGCGAGACTTACGAAGGAGAGGTAGCCGCTACTCGCAACAAAATTGCCAATGTAGCCATGCGCCGTGGCCTCTACGTAGTGCGCGCTCCCCAGACAGGATACATTGTGCGCGCGCTCAAGGCCGGTATCGGCGAAACCATCAAGGAGGGCGAGAGCATTGCCACCTTGCAGCCTGAGGCTCCGGCCCTAGCTGCCGAAATCTATGTGCGGGCCATGGATGTGCCGCTCATTCAGCGCGGGCGCACGGTGCGCCTACAGTTTGAAGGCTTCCCCGCCATTCAGTTCTCGGGCTGGCCTTCGGCCGCGGTAGGCACGTTTGGCGGCGAGGTCACGGTGATAGACGTGGTGAATAGCCCCGGCGGCAAATACCGCCTGCTGGTGCGCCCCACCCAGCCCCAGCGCGGCGACCAGCCCTGGCCCAAGCAACTACGCCTGGGCTCGGGTGTGCAGGGCTGGGTTATCCTCGACTCGGTGCCCGTATGGTACGAAATCTGGCGGCAGCTCAACGGCTTCCCGCCTACCCTGAGTAAGGAACCTGAGGTAACTCCAACCAAATCCGATTCTGGCAAAGCCACCAAGTAGCCGCTTATGCCCTTGTTTTTCATTCTAGTAACTATTCTTCGCCGGCTGGCCCGCGGCTGCGCGGACTTTGTAAGCCGCGCATGTGCACCTAGCTACGTGGGCTCTAGCGCCCGTGCAGTAGGGCTCGTGCTGCTCTTTGCCGGCCCGGTCTTGGCTCAGGACCCCCAGCTGCCTACCCGCCGCTCGGGCCTGGAGCGTGCGCCGCTCCAGACCCAGCAGCTTGATGAGATTCGCCCGGCCGATACAGCCAAGGTGTTTTCGCTCCAAGACCTGGCCGAGCTAGTGTTTGCCAATCATCCTATCGTGAAGCAGGCGGCCCTGCTCAGCGAGGAAGGCCGCAGCCAGGTGCTGCAAGCCCGCGGCGGCTTCGACCCCAAGCTAGAAGCCGACTTTCACCGCAAGCTGTTTGGCGGCACCGAGTACTACAATAACTGGGGCAACCAGCTGAAAATCCCCATCTGGCCCGCTGGCATTGATATTAAAGCGGGCTACGACCGCTTTGTGGGCGTGTATACCAACCCCGAGACCCGCACGCCTGTCAACGGGCTGGCTGGTATTGGGCTATCGGTGCCCATCGGGGCGGGGCTCTTTATTGATGCTCGCCGCAGCACCCTGCGCCAAGCCAAGGCTCTGCTGACCGCCGCCGAGGCCGACCGCGTGAAGCAGATAAACGAGGTATGGTTGCAAGCCGCCAAGGACTACTGGAACTGGTACTACTCCTACCAGCAAATTCAGCTTATCCGCGAAGGCATTGCACTAGCTAATCGTAGCTTTCAGGCTACGGCTCGCCGCGCTCAGATTGGCGACCAGGCACCTATCGATTCGGTAGAGGCCCAAATCACGGTGCAGGACCGATTAGTGCAGTCAACCCAGCTGCAAGTAGAGCTATTAAATGCCCGTCAGGTGCTTTCTAACCACCTCTGGAACAAGGAAGGCCAGCCCGTAGAGCTGCCCGGATACGCCGCGCCCCAAATTCCTGTGCTCGATACGGTGAGCCGGGCCCAGTTTCAGCAGCTGGCCGCGCAGGCTGCCGCCAACCACCCCACGCTGCTGAAGCTAGGTGCTAAAATAGCCCAGTACCGCATCGAAGAGCGCTATCGCCGCGAAATGCTCAAACCCAAGCTCAGCGTAAGCGGCACGCTCATCAGCCAGGGTAACTTTTATAGAAACGAAGTGCCTAGCTACTACAACTTTGGCATGGACAATTATAAGCTGGGCGTTGACTTTGCGTTTCCGCTCTTCCTGCGTGCCGAGCGCGGCAAGCTGCAGTATGCCCGCATTCAGCTCAAGGAGTTTGCCCTAGAGCAGCAGCAGAGCCGGCGCACTATCGCCACGCAGGTCAACAACGTGTATAACACCCTCAAGGCCTACGAGCAACAGCTGGCTTTGCAGGCCCAGACTATTAAAAACCAGCGCACCCTTCTGCTAGCCGAGCTGCAAAAATTTGAGCTGGGCGAAAGCACCATCTTCCTCATTAACGCCCGCGAAACCAAGCTCATCGACCTCCGCATCAAGCAAGAAAGCTTGCGCGCCGGCTATGAAAAGTCGCGCGCTGAACTGTACTACTACGCTGGTACCAGGTCGGTAGATAAGGAATAAACCGTCTGAACCACGGATTCGTCAGATTAGATGGGTTTGCAGCTGATGTACAGTTTCCACCACATAGTAATGAATGAAAAGGCCACCCAATTGGGTGGCCTTTTTTACGGCTACAAAATCCACCTAATCTAACGAATCCGTGGTTCAGACTTGCGGCTGCACTTGGCCGCTCATCTCGCGGCAGTAGGTAATGAAGTCGGTGTTAACCGGCTCTAGACCGCCTTCGCGCATCTTGGTGGCTACTTGGCCGCGGTGGTAGCTAGCGTGCACTACGCAGTGCGTCAGGATGTCGCTCACCTGGCTATCGAAGGCATCGCCCTGCGAGTTGCTGTACTGGATGTGGCGTTGTAACTCGGGGTCGTCGGCGTTGGCGCACAGCTCGGCAAAGCGCTGCGAGGTTTGCTCGTGCCAGTGGTGCAAGCTGGCTAGGTCGTGCTCCTGCCACACTTTCAGGGGGCTAGTCGTGCCCGAGAGGCGCGCAATCCAGATGGCCTGGGCATTGATAACGTGGCTAAAAATGCGCAGCGCGGCCGTTGGCAGCTCTTTGCCCGCGGCCGCTGACGAATCGAGGCGACGCAGCAGCGTTTCGTTTGCCCACACGTTGAATACGCCGAGCTTTTCGATGGTATTAACCATGAGAGAGTTTAAGGTTGAGAAGGATAAGCGATGATGATAGCGAGCATGTTGCGCATTAAGAAAGGACGAAGCAATCGCATCTCGACGGGCCGCTCGGGTTCCGTTCAGGTGCAATTGCTTCGCTTTGCTCGCAATAACAAAAGTAGCTTTTTCAGCGTGGGTCTTGCCACACGAGCAACTCGTTGGTTTTGCGCTTGTCGAAGTTAGCGCACTGGCCATCACCCTTGCCCGTAATGCCGCCCTCGGGGTGGCACAGCACCTTGCCTTTGGTATCGTACACCGTCGATTGCTGGTCGCAGCAGGGGGCCGACTCGTAGTATACAGTCTGGCCCTCATACTGGTAGCGCAAAATGCGAATGACAGGATTGCGCTTGCGTGTGGCCAGAATAGTCTGAATGTGCTGCTGCAGCCACAGCGGCCGGGCCGTGCTGTCAACGCGCATGTCGCGGGAGGGCACGGCATCGACCGTATTGGTGCTGGTAGGAGCGGGGGTTTCAACGTTGCGCACAAAGCCTTCGGAAGGTGGGGTGGTGGGGGTATTCACCACGACATCTTGCTGGCAGGCACCTAGGAGCAGCGCCAGCGCGGTAAACGGGAGGAGCGAACGACGCATAGCGGAAAAGGGTAGAAGAGCACGCATAAAAGTGCTTCACCTTACGCCAACCAGCCCGGAAAGTTAGCGCGGCAGCAGCGCCCATATTTTAGGCCCAAACACCAGCCCACCCACTACCACGGCCCCTAGGGCTGCTAGCAGCACCGCCCCGGCGGCCACATCCTTGGCCTTACCAGCTAGTGGGTGGTAGCCCGGCGACACAAGGTTGGTCAGCGTTTCGATAGCTGTGTTGAACAGCTCGGCGGCCCACACGCTAGCCACCGACAGCGCCACGAGTGCCCACTCGGCCGGACTGAGCCGGAAATAAGCCCCTAGCCCCAGTACTAGCACCGTAGCGGCCGCGTGAAACTGCAAGTGCAGCTCGGAGCGCAGCGCAGTCCACACGCCTCGCAAGGCGTGCCCGAAGCTGGCAGCGCGGCGCTTGAGTAAGCTGCGCTGCAAGGCTGCGGGCGGCACATAGGTTTCGGGCTCTTCGGCCTCAAGCATAGTATTCCCGAAAAACAGTTTGGCGTAGCCCCTCCCACTCGGGGCGGATGATGCTGAAAATGACCGTATCGCGTCGGAAGCCGCCCTGCGTAAGGCGGTGCCGCCGCAACGTGCCCTCCTCGGTGGCGCCCATGCGTAGCATAGCCTGCTGCGACTGCTGGTTGCGGGCGTCGGTTTCGAGCTCGACCCGCTCGTAGTCTAGGTGGTCGAAGGCATAGCTGAGCAGCAGGTGCTTGGCGGCCCTATTGAGGCCGGTGCCCTGAAACTCGCGCCCCAGCCAGGTGTAGCCAATGCTGAGGCGTTGGTCGGCGGGCACGATGTTGTAGTAGCTGGTGCTGCCTACCAACTGCCCCGTAGCCCGGTCGATGATGGCAAAGGCATAGCGCCGCCCTGCTTCGCGGTCTTGCACAGCTGTGGCGAGGTAGTCGGCCAGGCTCACGGCATCGTCGGCGCGTGAGAGGGTAAACTGCCATACGGCCGGGTCGAAAGCCGCTGGTTTCAGCGCTTCAAAATCGGTGGTGTCGAGCGGCCGCAGCCGCACACGGCTGTTTTCGAGCACAACAGACTGCGAAAAGTTCATAGGCTTAAGCGTAAGTGGTTTTGCAAATATGCCAGCCGCAGCGGAGTAAGCCGGGATAGCGGCTCACGTACTTCGCTGCGGCTGGCATGTAGGCTGGTCAGAGTGGCCGGTAACTGCCTAGGTAGCGCCGCTAGCCCGCAGGCCGCGCTAGCGGCTCCCTAGGGTATTACCTCTACCCATCCCTTTACGGAGGGTTGGCAATAGCGCTCGTTTTCTAATAAGTAGTAATACAGGCCCGGGGCCTGGCCACGGCCCCAGTCATTGTGGTAGTCGGTGGTGCTGTACACCAGCCGGCCCCAGCGATTAAATACCTGTAGGTGCGTGCCGGGCTCAGCAGGCCGTAGCTCCAGCGCATCGTTGAGGCCGTCGCCATTGGGCGTGATGACGTTGGGTGGCTGGATAGTTCGCCGCAGCTCCACGCGCACCTGCCGCGTGAAGGTGCAGCCATCGGTATTGACGGCCACGCCATACACGCCCGAGGTGCTAACGGATAGGGTGCTAGTAGTTTGGCCACCATCCCAGCGAATAGTGCTGCCCGCCGCTGCGCGCACCTGCAGGTTTAGGCTGCCATTAGTGCAGAGCGTGGTATCGGCCGGGAGCCGCGGCACCACTACGGCGCGCACCAGCACGCTGTCGCGGGTGCTGCAGCCGCCATTGCTCACCACCACGCGGTATGTGCCGGGCTGGCTCACGTCTAGGGTACGGGTGGTGGCGCCGTTGCTCCAGCGGTAGCTGTAGCCTGCGCCGCCCACGGCCTGCAGCGTTACGGTGCTGTTGGGGCATAGCACGGTCGTGGTGGGCAGTGCCCGGCCCGGTATGCTCAGCACGCGCACCAGCACGCTCGTCGAGTCTATGGTGTTGCCGCCGCAGCTGCCCACCGCGGCACGACGGGTGCGTAGCCACACGCGGTAGGTGCCGGGCGCTGTATACAAATGGCTGGGTGCAAAGGTGGTATCGGCCGGGCTGCCATCGCCAAACGTCCAGCGGTAGCGCTGGGCATTGCGACTACCGTTGCCAAACTGCAGCCGGGCCGGCGCACAAGCCGAGTCGGGCCGGATGATGCTGGCGAGCAGCGTAGGAGCACTTCCTCCCGCCGCTTCCTGGTTGATGCTGATGGTTAAGACATCATACCCATTGGTGCGGTTGGTAGGGCTGTAGGCGTTGGCTGGCGCTGCGTAAGAGTGCGTGTTGTCGCAGATGCTTTGGTAGAGCGTCCCGCTCCGGGTGAAGCGATGCGAGCCCGAATGCGTGTGGTTGCCACTATTGATACCGAAGGGCGAGTAAAACAGGAGCTGCGACGCGCCCACGTCCAGTGTCAAGGTATGAAAACCAGCATTGGCATTAGAGCCAGCCAGTAGGCCACCCGTTACCGGCAGGCTAAGAATATTGAAGCCGGCTAGGTATAGATGACCACAATCGTCTACTTGGAAGGCCGAGATATCGATAGCGGGCAGCCGCCCCACGTAGCGCAGCTGGCTGAAGTCGGCTGTGAGCCCCGCTACAAAAGTGGCTGTAGTATTTATACTGCTTAGCTGCACCGCGCCGGCAGTGGCGCTCGGAAAAGTGCTGATTGATGCCCCCGCGATTATAGGGAGGCCGTTGGCATCCAGTACTATTTTAGTGATGCTGCTTGAGCCAAATAAGGTGCTGGCTCTGAGAGTAGTTCCGGTGGCCGACAAGCGCGTTATAAAGCCCGTGTAGCCCGCTGTGAGAGAAACTGGAAAAGTCTGGGTTGTAACTGGAAAATCGGCGGAGGTAGTAATGCCAGCCAGCACGGGCTCGCCCGCGGCCGTTAGGGTCAGGTCGCGTGGGTAATCTATGTTGCTACCGCCCAGTAGCGTGCTCCAACGCATACCTAGGGCGTTGCCGGTCAGGCAAGTCACAAAGGCATCCTGGGTGCCCCGAAGCGTTTGCGAAAGAGCGCCGCCCGTGGTTGGAAAATTAGCGGAGGAGGTGCTGCCCGTCACAAGCACATCGCCGTTGGGATGTAGTATCATTTCCCCAATGCTCACGGTGCGCTGGCTGCCGACGAGGAAGCTAGTATACGGTGTGTCGTTGCCCGAGCCCCCTAGGTAGGTGCTGGCTAGCACAGCCGACCCAGCCGCGTTGAAACGGGTGACGGCCAGGTCACCCAGGCCGCCGGGCGTGGTAGACAGGCTGCCGCCCGTGACCGGAAAGTTAGTAGAGTACGTACCAGTGAGCGCGTACAACTCGCCCGCCGCATTTACGCGCATCGCGATAATGCGGTCGTCGCCATTGCCACCTAGGAAGGTAGCGTAGGAAAGACTGGTACACTGCGGGTTGAATTTTTGGATAATCCCCTCATTGCTACCCCTCGAAACCGTTTGGTAAGCGCCCGGCGAGGCTGGGAAGCCTGTGCCGAAAGAATAGCCCGAGCTGTACGCATTGCCGGCCGCATCGTAGGTGGCCGCCATGGCGAGCTGGTCAGAAGTCGACCGGCTGTAGGTGGCCACTACCACGGGGTCGATAACGAGGGGGCGGGTGGCATCGTAGCCGGCGGGCAGCGTAAAGCCTACGGTGGTACCGCTCAAGGTATAGCGGCAGGGCACCGCCTGCCGGCCCCCGGCTGCCGTGAGCTGATAAGCCACGGGGCGCTGCTCGCGCACGCTGCCTACGCTGGTGCGCACGAGTAAGCTGCCATCTTCGAGCAGCTGCAGGCCGCTCGCGCCGAGGTAGCGCAGGCCGATAGCAGCCGGCGAGGCACCGGGCGCCAGCTCAAAATCGTATTCTAGCTGGCCGCTGGCCGTGCTGTGGCAGCGCAGGCTGGTGCCTGGGTAAAGGCCCGCGTAGCGAACCTCCTTATATAAAGGCACATGCCCGGCCCAGCGGTGCGGGTCGTTGCCCACAAAATAATTGTGGTAAGCTGCTTGCAGCTGCTTGCCGGCTGGCTCAACGGCCTGGGCGCCCACAAAATCTACAAATACGGCGTGATGGTGCAGCGTCAGGCTGGCGCCGGTGGCCGGGTCGCTTTCAAGTACCTCGTGCGAGCGCTGTTGGTCGGTAGCCAGCAGCCAGTCATACACCAGCCCGGTAGAAGTTAGAAACGCCGTGCCACCCGGCAGGTTGGCACGGTAGCGAACAGCCGCTGGCCACTGCCCTCGGTTGGCCACAAACGACAAAGCCGGGGCCTGGGTCGGCGCTGAACTTGCTGGCAAGCAGTGTAATAAGCAACCTAGTAACGTAATGCTATGCAGTAAAAACCGTAAATATTTAACCATATAGGCGGTAAAGGATGAAAATAAACGTGTGAAAATAACTGGTAAGCTGCGTTGCGTTTTGCCTGAAAGCGCGCCACTTAGCACAAAGCCGTTGAGCAGGGGGCCTTACAGTATCAAAAAAAGCGGGAGCCCTGGCGCTATGCACCAAAGCTCCCGCTAGTATGGCTGAGAGTTAATATTTATTTAATCTCACCCACCATGTCCTCGGGCTTCAGCCACTGGTCAAACTCCTCGGGGGTGAGGTAGCCGAGCTGCACGGCGGTTTCCTTCAGGGTCGAGCCGTTTTTGTGGGCCGTTTGCGCAATTTCAGCGGCCTTGTAGTAGCCGATGTGCGGGTTGAGGGCCGTTACCAGCATCAAGCTGCTGTCGACGTGCTTCTTGATATTGGGCAGAATGGGCTCGATGCCCACGGCGCACTTGTCGTTGAAGGCCACGCATACGTCGCCGATGAGGCGGGCCGAGTGCAGGAAGTTATAAATCATGACGGGCTTGAACACGTTTAGCTCGAAGTGCCCTAGGCTGCCGCCCACCGTGATGGCCACGTCGTTGCCCATCACTTGCGCCGATACCATGGTCATGGCCTCGCACTGGGTAGGGTTCACCTTGCCCGGCATGATGCTGCTGCCGGGCTCATTGTCAGGGATGTGCAGCTCGCCAATGCCCGCGCGCGGGCCACTGCTCAGCATCCGAATGTCGTTGGCTATCTTCATCAAGCTCACGGCCACAGTCTTGAGGGCGCCGTGGGCTTCCACGATGGCATCGTGAGCGGCCAGGGCCTCAAACTTGTTTTCGGCCGTGACGAAGGGCAGGCCGGTGAGTTCGGCAATGTATTTAGCCACGTTTTCGGAGTAGCCGGGGGGCGTGTTGATGCCCGTGCCCACGGCGGTGCCACCTAGGGCCAGCTCGCTCAGGTGCGGCAGCGTGTTTTTGATGGCGCGCAGGCCGTGGTCGAGTTGCGACACGTAGCCCGAAAACTCCTGGCCCAGCGTCAGCGGCGTAGCATCCATGAAGTGGGTGCGGCCGATTTTGACGATGTTCTTAAACTCCTCCGACTTCTTTTTTAGCGTGTCGCGCAGCTTCTCGATGCCCGGAACGGTGGTTTCTACCAATATTTTGTAGGCTGCGATGTGCATAGCCGTCGGGAAGGTATCGTTCGAGCTCTGCGACTTGTTCACGTCGTCGTTGGGAGCCAGAAACTTCTTCTCGTCCGAGAGCTGGCCGCCGTGCAGCACGTGGCCGCGGTAGGCGATTACCTCGTTCACGTTCATGTTGCTCTGCGTGCCCGAGCCGGTTTGCCACACCACCAGCGGAAAGGCATCGGCAAGCTGACCAGCCAGAATCTCGTCGGCTACCCGGCCAATCAGTTCGGCCTTTTCGGCGTCGAGCACACCCGCGTCGCGGTTGGTGAGGGCGGCGGCTTTTTTCAAATACGCGAAGGCTTTGATAATTTCCTTCGGCATTTTGTTGATGTCCTGCGCGATGGGAAAGTTCTCGATGCTGCGCTGGGTTTGGGCGCCCCAGTAGGCGTCGGCGGGCACTTGCACCTGGCCCATGGTGTCTTTTTCGGTGCGGAACTGGCTCATTTAGGTGAGGTAGTGAGAGGGTGAACTAGTGAGAGTACCGGACGGTAACGCCCGTTGGCATGCGCGCAAAAGTACAGTGTCGGCCCTGCCCCCGGCAGCCATTACAAGCCCAACTGCGTAAGAACTCGCACTAGGTCCCTAATTCACCATTTACTAGTTATGAACCAGCCCACGCCCACTCCCGACCCCCACACCGAGCCGCCCGTACCCGTGCAAGGCGACGGCGTGCCCGATTACAGCAACGTCGAAATCAAAACTGAGTCTGACCTGCCCACTCCCGACAAAGCCGGCGGAAGCGCTACCGAGCCCGAAAGCGGCGGTGGCTACAGCGGCTAGCCCGCTCGGTCTCTTGCCTTTTAGCGCCGCGTTGCCCACCTAGGGCGGCGCGGCGCTTTTGCGTGGCACCAAGCGACATTTACGCCCTGCACAATTTCATAATAAGACGAAAAAACAGCAGGTTTTGGAGGCAGGTGGGCGCTATCTTTCGCTGGCCTAGCGCCGGGTTTTTATGGCGCGGGCTGTTGCTTCGTTTGCCCCATTAACCGGACCTATGCTGAAACGCTACCTCTTCTTATTGCTCGCGGCTGGGCCGCTGGCTGCCCAGCCTACGCGGCCCGCCGCCAGCGGCCAAACGGCCCCCGAGCCAGTGAAAGTCACTGACTTGTTGAAAATAGAGCAGCTCAACAACGTCACTCTTACCCGCGATGGTCGGCGGGCAGCCTTCACGGTGCTGGCCGTGGTGCCTGATGAGAAAAGCAAGGCCGACTATAAAAACCTGACCCAGCTTTATAGCATTGGTACTGAGGCGGGGGCCGTGCCCCGGCAGCTCACTTTCAGCAAGGATGGGGCTACGCAGCCCGCCTGGAGCCCCGATGGCCGGCAGCTGGCCTTTGTGCGCACGGTAGAAGAAAAGCCGCAGGTATTTGTGATGCCCGCCGATGGAGGCGAGGCCCGGCAACTCACGCGCTTCAAGTACGGCGCCACAGCGCCCAAGTGGAGCCCCGATGGCCGGCAGGTGCTATTTGGGGCGGCCATTCCGCTGCGCGATTTTGTGAAGGACTCGCTGCTGAACGCCAGTAAGGCTCTCCCGCTGTGGTCGTACGAGAAACCGGGATTTACCAAAAATGCCTTCCTAGGTTCGGCGCGGCCCAATGCAGATGGTACCCTGGCCGAAGTACGCGCCTACCTCGACAAAAACGAGCTGGACAAGAAAGCCAAAGTGCTCGATAATCTTGATTTTCAAGATGAGAAAGACGTATCGGCCGACAAAAGCCTGGCCCAGCTTTTCCTGATTAATGCCACTGACCCAACTGCGCAGCCGGTAGCTATTACCCACGGCTTCTACCGCTTTAGCCAGGCCGAGTTTATGCCTGATGGCCAGCACCTGCTGCTGCTGGCGGCCATCGACTCGGTGCGCCACCCCGACCGCGCCCAGGAAACGGCCGTGTTTTTGGCCGACCTCCAGGGCCGCCGCCTGCGTCCATTGCTGAACCAGGATAGTACCACCTACGCCACCCCAGCGGTATCGCCCTCGGGCCGGTGGCTGGCGTTTCAGCAGTCGCCCACCGGGCGCGTGGCTGTGCCCAAGCTACAGGTGATGCCACTAGCTGGTGGCCCGGCCATTACCATTCCGCTCGACCGCACGCCGGCTGGCCTGACCTGGAGCAGCGATAGCAAGTACTTGTACTTCACGGCTCAAGCCAACGGCGGTGTGCCACTATACCGGGTGAATGTGGGCACGCGCAAAATGGAAAAGCTGTCGGCTGACGATGCGGGCATCCTGAGCTTTGCCGTGGCCCAGGGCCACGTGGTGTATGCCCAAACTGGCGTGCGCAACCCCTCCGACCTGTACGTGGCCGACGCCACCCTGCGGCAAGTTCGCCGCACTGGCACCTTCAACGACTGGGTGAAAACCCGCCGCCTCTCGCTGCCCGAAAAGCACACGTTTGTGAACGACAAAGGCCTGACCGTGGAATACTGGGTGATGAAGCCCACCGCCTACCAGGCTGGCCAGAAGTACCCGCTGCTGCTCGAAATCCACGGAGGGCCGTCGGCCATGTGGGGGCCGGGCGAGGCCAGCATGTGGCACGAGTTTCAGTACTTCGCCAGCCAGGGCTACGGCGTGGTGTACAGCAACCCGCGCGGTTCAGGCGGCTACGGCGAGCAGTTTCTCCGGGCTAATATCCGCGACTGGGGCACTGGCCCGAGCAGCGACGTGCTCGCGGCCCTCGACAAAACCGTGGCCGAAGGCTGGGCCGACCCCAGCAAACTGGTCGTGACGGGCGGCTCGTACGCGGGCTACCTAGTGGCCTGGATTGTGAGCCACGACCACCGCTTTCAGGCGGCCTGCTCGCAGCGCGGCGTGTATGACCTGGCCACGTTCTTTGGCGAGGGCAATGCCTGGCGCTTGGTGCCCAACTACTTCGGGGGCTACCCCTGGCAGCCGGCGGTGCGGGCGGTGCTCACCCGCGAGTCGCCCATCACCTACGTCGAAAATATTACGACCCCCTACATCCTCTTCCACGGCGAAAATGACCGCCGCACGGGCTTCGTGCAGAGCGAAATGCTGTTTCGTAGTCTCAAAGTGCTGGGCCGCCCCGTGGAGTATGTGCGCCACCCCGGCGGCACCCACGAGCTCACCCGCGCGGGCGATAACCGCCAGCGCATCGACCAGATGCTGCGCACTTACGAGTTTTTTGAGCGCTACCTGCACACCAAGGGCGTGGCCGCACAGTAGCTTATTTTCACTTGATAACTACCTAGGGAATAAGAAAGGCCGGTCACGCTGCACTACATTCAGCATGACCGGTCTTTTAGGTTCTTAGCACTTCCTTTTCCTCCCCATGAAAGTAAGTTTCTCCCATCGTTTACTGGCGCTGGCGCTGCTTAGCAGCGCGCTGCTGGCCAGTTGCGGCCAGTCGCAAACTGCGGCTACTGCCGCCGCGACGCCACCGACTACTATGCCAGCCAACTACTTCCCGGCGCCCGAAGCGGGCGTGAAAACGGGCGGTATCCAGGTTATTCCTATCACGACGCCCAAGGGTACCTTCAATGTCTGGACCAAGCGCTTCGGCAATAACCCCAAAACCAAGGTATTGCTGCTTAACGGTGGGCCGGGTGCCACGCACGAGTACTTCGAGTGCATGGAAAGCTTCTTGCCGCAGGAAGGCATCGAGTTTATTTACTACGACCAGCTAGGCTGCGGCAACTCCGATAATCCTCGCGACACGGCCATGTGGAGTTTGCCGCGCTACGTGGAAGAGGTAGAGCAGGTGCGCAAGGCCTTGAACCTGAACAAGGACAATTTTTACCTCCTAGGTCACTCGTGGGGCGGTATTTTGGCCGCTGAGTATGCGTTGAAGTACCAGCAAAACATGAAGGGGCTTATCATCTCCAACATGATGATGAGCTGCCCCGCCTACGGCCGCTACGCTGAGGAGGTGCTGGCCAAGCAGTTGAAGCCTGAGGTACTAGCCGAAATCCGGCAGATTGAGGCCCGAAAAGACTTCGACAATCCGCGTTACATGGGGCTGTTAGAGCCCAATTTTTACGCGCAGCACCTGTGCCGCATCGTACCCAGCCCCGAGCCGGTAGCGCGGGCCATGAGCAAAACAAACCAGTCGCTCTACGTGACCATGCAAGGGCCCAGTGAATTTGGTATTTCGGGCAAGCTTACCACCTGGGACCGCACCAAAGACCTACCTAGGCTCACTATTCCAGTGCTCAGCATCGGCGGCAAGTACGATACCATGGACCCGGCGCACATGCAATGGATTGCGACCCAAGTCAAAATGGGCAACTCTCTCATTTGTCCCCAGGGCAGCCACATGAGTATGTACGACGACCAGCAGACCTATATGGCGGGCTTGGTAAAATTCCTGAAGTCGGTAGAGGACGGTTCCATCAAGCCCGGCACGCAACTGTAAGCCAACCTAGGCAGGCCGTCTAGAACGGCACCGTTACATCTACCGTCTGGGCGGCGCGGCGGCCGCCGCTGATGCCGGGTATCCAGCTGGGGCCTTCGCACACAAGGCGTTGGGCTTCCTCGTCGTAGTCGGCCCGTAGGCCATGCAACACTTTGATTTGTTCAATCTTGCCGTCGGCCCCGATGGTGAGCCGCAACTGCACGCTACCCGATAGGGGGCGCTCGCCGGCTTCGGGCTGAAACTCGGCAGCGGCGCGGCGCAGCTTCTCGCGCATAGCCGAGTAGCCACCGGCAGGAGCGGGGGCAATGGGCGGGGCAGCCGGCATCAGGGCTTGCCGGCTGGGCGCGCTTTCCACTGGGCGCATAAGCTGGGTGTCGACAACCTTCTTAGCAAAGCGCAGTTGGTTCGTATCAGCCGTGATAGGCGCACTGCTCGCAAGAGGCGCTGTGGCAGGCTGTGCGCTCGCGGGTTCAGTGCTGCCTGTGGCTAGGGGCGTAGTGAGCGGCGCGTCCGGAGTAGCCGGCCGTGTAGGCTGCTGACGCGGATGATGGGCGCCGCTCACTACCTGGGCTCGCTGGTGCCGGGCTGGGGCGCTAGCATGCGCCGGCTTGCGCGCCGCAATGGGTGGCGCGCTGGCCACTTCACTTCTGGGCGAGGCCACCGGGGTAGGGGCAGCCGGCGCTACTGGTGCTGCTAAGGGGACCACGGCTACTGCCGGCGCAGTATGCGCGGCGTGGCGTTGCTGCCAGGCCCACCAGCCCCCAGCCACCAACCCTAGTAGTAGGGCAGCAGCGGCAGCTAGCTGCGGCAGCAGCCAGCGGTTGCGGCGCTCTTCGCGGTCGTAGCGGGCGGGCGCGGCTTGTTGCTGCACCCGCTGGCGCAGGCGCTGCTGAAGCTGAGCCAACGCCTGGTCGGTAGTGGCGGGGGAGGTTTGCTGCAAGCCAGCCAAAATATCGGCGCAGCGTGAGCAGGCCAACGCGTGCGCCTCTACACGGTGCTGGCTGGCCGGGGCCAGTGTGCCCGCCGCATACTGGCGCAACAAGCCCACGGGCAGGTGCGGGCCGGCCGGGGCAGTGGCGTTCAACAGCGGGTTGGTGGGCAGCATCTTGGTGAGTGAAGAATTTTGGGGTAAGAGTTTTGAGTTGGGCCAGGCGAGGAGTCTTTAAACAAAAACGTCTGTCATTACGAGCGTAGCGGAGTAACCGCGAAAGCGCGAGCCACTTGGGCACTCGCTGGTGCAATTGCTTCGCTGCGCTCGCAAGGACAACTAATTTTTTGCTTATTCCTCATTATTCATTCTCAATTCTTTGTGCAGGCTGCGTTTGAGCATACGGCGGCCATTTTGGAGGTGGCTTTTTACTTGGTTGAGGGCTAGACCGGTAGCGGCCACTATTTCCTGATACGATTTTTCTTCCAGATAAAACAGCTCAAGGCAACGGCGCTGGTCGGGTGGGAGCTGCCCTAGGGCCAGTTCCAGGGCTTGCAGGTCGGCTTCGTGCTGGACCGTTTCTTCGGCCTCGTCGGCAGCACTGGGCAGATGCCGAGCGGCGGCCGTTTCCACATCGGCGGCGTCGGGCAGCAGTAGGAGGGGGCCACCGCTGGCGGTGCCGCGCTGCCGGGCGCGCAGCTCCATGAGGCAGTGGTTGCGAGCCGTAGTGTAGAGCCAAGCCCCGAAGTTGTCGGGCACGTGGGTGCGCAGCTTCACTACCAAGTGCTCAAATAGCTGCATGGTCGCGTCTTGGGCGTCTTCGTCGGGCGGGGCCAAGTAGCGGCGGCACACCGCAAACACCTCGGGCAGGTGCCGCTCGTAGAGCAGCCCTAGGTCGGCCACGTCGCCGCCTTGGCGGTAGCGCGCCAGCACCTCTTGGTCGGAGAGGGCAACGGACGGAACGACGGAGGCACGGCGACGAAACAACACAGCGGCAAGGTACGAGTGGGCGCAAACACCCGCGCCCTGCCACTGGCAGGATGCCACACCGCCTCAAATTGCACACGCCCGGCCACAAAAAAGGAGCACCAGCCACGTGGTGGGCCGGTGCTCCTGTGCTAAGCGCTTAGCAGCTAGGTTGAAATAGCTGCTAATGCGCTGGCGATAATAGCCAACTAAAATTACTGACGAGCAGCAGCTTTCATGTTCTCTTTGGTTTCGCGGGCCGACTTGGCAGCGGCGTCGCCCATGGCGTCCATTTTGTTGCCAGCGGCGTCCATCTTGGCGTCCATCTTAGCGCCAGCTTCCTGAGCGTTAGCTTTGGCGTTGTCAGCAGCAGCGTCCATTTTGTCACCAGCGGCTTCCATCTTGGCGTCGATTTTTTCGCCAGCGGCGTCCATTTTCGCTTCGGCTTTGTCGCCGGTAGCTTCCATTTTGTCGCCCACTTGCTCGCTGCTAGGAGTAGTAACCTCGGTAGTCGTGGTGGTGCTACCGTCAGCGTTTTTGGTGGTGTCGGTTTCGGTCGAGCAGGCGCCGAGGCTCAGGCTAAGAGTAGCGGCGGCGAGCAGAGTTTTGAGGGAGGTAGTCATGGGAGTAGGGGTTGGGAAAAGATGAAACTGTGCGGCTTAATGAACGCTCTACCTAAAAGGTAACCTTCGCCCGCGCTCGGGCTTACCAACTTTTTTGCCCAGCGCAAGTATAGACGAGTTGCACCTCGATTTTGCTTTTCCTTCATTCTATGGATTCCACCGCCTCCACCCCGCACACTCCCCCTGCCCACACCGAGCCGCTGCACATCAGTGATGAGCAAAGCACGGCCTTGCTCACCGATACCCTAGGCCTACTTGGCGACGGCCTGCCCAACGCCGACGGGGCCAGTGGCCTGCACGAGCTGGAGCGCTGGGAGATGGTACTTGAAGCTAGTGACCGTCCTGGTCTGGCCAAAGTATGCCAGGAAGTGAAGCTGCTGCGCCAGCGCCTCGAATCGCCGGATGCGCAAGCCCACGAAATCGCTGAAATATTGGCCAGCCTAGGGGCCGAAACCCAGAAAGTGAGCGAAGAAGCCGCTAATGGCTACTCCGACTCGCTGCACAAGCTGAGCCGCCTGCTCATCAAAGCCAGCAACCTGCTTTCGCGCTAAGCGCAAGCTCTAGGTACTCAAAATCTGCGGCTTGCCACGCGCACGCCGCTTTGGCGCGGACCCCGTAGGGTCCGCGCTATTTTTTTGCTCCGACCTTTGCGTCGCAATTCGCGTCGCCCATGATTACCTTCTACGACCCTTTCGAGGGCATGCAGTTTGGCCCAGGTCGCTGCTTTCTCACCGGCCAGCCCGTTGGCCCTGATGATACCATTCCGGTTTTTGCCGAGTGGCTGCAAGCTGCTTACGGCCTAGCCGAGCGCCCCATCTACCTGCTCGACCAGAGCCACACCACTTACGCGGCCCTGCGCCTGCCGCTGGCTCCCGCCCTGCGCCCACGCCTGCAAGCCCTCGAAGACGAGGTGCAACAGGCAGTCCTAGGTGGCCCTGTTGCCCTGCGCACCCTGCCGCCCGCCCACCTGTGGCAGTGGGTTGGTAAAATGTTCTACGGCATCTTCGCCGCCGAACTGGTGCAGCAGCAACAGCCACTCATTAAGCCGCAGTACCCGCTGGCCGAGAATGTGCAGCTGCTGCGCAAGTTTCGGCCGTTCTTTCAACTGCTGCAAGGCCTGCGCGTGCCCACTGACTACGCCGACTTTGTGCCCGGCTCGGTATCCGTGCTGGAAGTAGACGACCACTACGAGGCACCAGCCTTTGAGTACGACGACGACCTCAATACCTTGGTGTTCAGTATTAAGCTGGGCAATGCCGTAGTAGTGGCTTCGCTTATAGATATCGGCTTTATCGGCCAGGCGATGCGCCAGGTGTACGCCGATGCGCAGCGCCCGCTGCACCCTGTGCAGGTAGCCGAGTTCAAGACCCGCGTTTACTATGCGGCCTACTTGCTGTCGGCTATTCCTGACATTTATCCGCGCCGGCCCGGCCCGCTCGACCCGCCCGGCACCGAGCTAGTGCTCGATGCCCTGGTCGACGATGTGACGGCCACCATTTTCAACCCTTGGGAAAACCTGTCCTACGGCCATGTGCTCACCGGCCTGTGGGCGCGCTGGGGCCTCTCCGAAGAGGTTATCCTAAGCAATCCATTCCAGCCTCTGAGCTTGCTCTACGATGCCACTGGCCAGCCGCAGCCCGCTGAGGCGGCTGCCGAGCAACTCACTGTGCTCTCCTACAAGGGATAATGTAGCGCAGGGTTTAGCTAGTACGGCGCTAAAACGCGGTAGGCAAGCGTACGCTAGGTAGCCGCGAATTGACGCGACGTTAGCTAAAGCTTATGCTACTCTAACCTAAACCGAACGGACGCCCCGCGCCGCCCGTATGCAAAGCCCCAGCCTATTACTGGCTGGGGCTTTCCTTTTCCTACTCACCTACTTCTATGTCTTCTTTCTTAGCCAAAGTGGCGGCCACGCCCGCTGCGGCCGTGGCCGCTGGCCTGCTCCTAGGTGCCTGCAACGGCAACAATGCCGCCGATAACCAGGCCCGCGGCACCATGCCCGCCGACTCGACGGCCGCCCACGTGCCCGCCCCCGTACCCGCCAACTCGCCGCTGACCATCGTGGCCGAAATTAATGCGCCCCAAATAACTGGCGTAGCCGTAGCGCCGGGCGGCAAAATATTCGCCTTCTCGCCACGCTGGGACTACAACCCCACCAATCCTGTGGCGCTCGTGACGGGCAAAAACACCTTGGCGCCCTACCCCGACGCCAAGTGGTGCATGTGGAATGACTCGCTGCGCAGCGAGCCGCAAAAGCATTGGATTTGCCCGCAGGCTGGCTACGTCGATACCAAAGGCCATCTCTGGATAGTGGACCCCGCCTCACCTGGCCTCAAGTACACCGTGCCCGGCGGTCCCAAGCTGGTCGAAACCGACCCCGCTACCAGCACGGTAGTGCGCACCATTGCCATCCCAGAAGGTGTGGCCCCGCGCAAGTCGTACCTCAACGACGTGCGTATTGACTTGCAAAACAACTACGCTTATATGACCGAGTCGGGCACCGGCTCGCTGGTAGTGGTCGACCTAAAAACCGGTACCTCGCGCGCCCTGCTCAAGCAGCAGCCATCGACTCTCCCTACCCCCGGCTTTGTGACCAAAGCGCAGGGCCACGCTCTCATCGACCCGACGGGCAAGCCCGGATCGTTCAAGGCTGATGGCATCGCTTTGAGCACTGATAACCAGTACCTGTATTACCGGGCGCTGTCGGGCCACGAGCTCTACCGCATCAAAACCGAGGTGCTGCGCAACCCGGCACTCAGCGCCGCCCAGGTGAATGCTGCCCCCGAAAAGCTACCCGACGCGCCCGCCTGCGATGGTATGGAAATCGATAGCAAGGGCAATCTGTATCTCACTGCGTTTGAGACCGGTGCTATCCTGCGTCGCACGCCCGATGGCAAAACCGAAACGCTGGTACAGGAGCAGCGACTGCAATGGCCCGATACCTTCGCTTGGGACCCAGATGGTAAGAGCCTCTACTTCACCGTATCAGAACTCGACCTCACGCCTAACTGGAACAAGGGTGTAGCCCCAGCGCATGAACCCTTCCGCATCTACAAGATGGCGGCCACCAAGTAAAAGCCAACTTTGTAAAAAGCCCACTGCTGCTCCTTAGGTGCCACGCAGTGGGCTTTTTAGCAAGAAAAGCTACAGCAAAATCAAGTTTTTTACGTTAGCTTGGTAAACTTTTCGAATTACAAAGCAGTAGTCACGAAAGTTATTTGATTGCCTATCAAGTTTATTTGTGAAACCGCATATGAGTTTTTAGGTTATTCTCAGCTAATTTACTTTTGTACTGCTTGTCGTAGCCTTTTCAATTCCCACTCCATATGGATACTTACTCCTATATCGCCAACGCTGATGTGGCGGCCATCGAAACGCTGTATGAGGCGTATCAGCAGAATCCCGAATCGGTCGATTTTGGCTGGCGTAAGTTTTTTGAAGGCTACGATTTCTCGCAGCAGTTTCCTGAGGGTGCACCCGTAGTACCCGGCGCCGAAGGTGCCAAAAACGGCAGCGGTACCCCAGCCACTAAGCCTGGCACTCCTCCCGCCCCCGTGCCCCAGCCCGATGGCTACGGCGTGCTCAATACTGCTGCCTCAACCAACGATGCTGGCCCCCTAGCTAAAGGCGAAGTAGCTGGTGATAAGGAAACGGCTGTGCGCAACCTCATTCACGCCTACCGTAGCCGTGGCCATTTGCGCGCTAAAACCAACCCCGTGCGCGAGCGCAAAGACCGTAAAGAGCGCTTGAACCTCGCTGATTTTGGCTTGACCGACAGCGACCTAGATACGAAATTCCACCAGGGCGAATCGCTAGGCTTAGGACAAAGCGCTACGCTCCGCGAGATTGTAGCGGCGCTCACCAGCATCTACGCTGGTACGGTAGGCTTTGAGTTTACTTACATCCGCGACCCTCAGATTCTGGACTGGTTTCAGCAGAAAGCCGAGCACGGCGCATTGGCCTTCAACCCCGATGTGGAGTACAAGAAGCGTATTCTGAAGAAGCTGAATGAGGCAGTAGTTTTTGAAAACTTCCTGCATACTAAGTTTCTAGGTCAGAAGCGCTTCTCATTGGAGGGCGGCGAAACTGCCATCCCAGCCCTCGATGCCATCATCAACCGCGCAGCCGAGCTGGGTGTGAAAGAGGTGATGATTGGTATGGCCCACCGCGGCCGTCTCAACGTGCTCGCCAACATCATGGGCAAGACCTATGAGCAGATTTTCAGCGAGTTTGAAGGTACTGCCACGCCTGACCTCACCATGGGCGACGGCGACGTGAAGTACCACATGGGCTACTCGTCGGAGGTTGATACCACGAGCGGCAACAAAGTCAACTTGAAACTGGCCCCCAACCCCTCGCACCTAGAGGCGGTAAACCCAGTAGTAGAGGGCTTTGTGCGGGCTAAAATTGAGCACCAGTACGATGGCGACTATCACCAGATTCTGCCCATCCTCATCCACGGCGACGCGGCGCTGGCGGGCCAAGGCATTGGCTACGAGCTGACGCAGATGTCGCAGCTCGAGGGTTACAAAACGGGCGGCACGATTCACTTCGTCATTAACAACCAGGTGGGCTTTACCACCGATTTTGAAGACGCTCGCTCGTCTATCTACAGCACCGACCTAGCCAAAATTATTGACGCGCCGGTAATCCACGTTAACGGCGACGACCCCGAGGCAGTGGTATTTGCCGTGCGCCTAGCTACCGAGTACCGCCAGCAGTTCCACGCTGATATCTTCATTGATATGGTGTGCTACCGCCGCCACGGCCACAACGAGTCGGACGAGCCCAAGTTCACGCAGCCGACTCTCTACAACGTTATCTCGAAGCACCCTAACCCGCGCGAGGTATACAATGCCACGTTGGTGAAGCGCGGCGACGTAGATGCCGAGCTGGCCAGCCAAATGGACAAGGAGTTTCGCGACATGCTGCAAGCTCGCCTCGACCAGGTGAAGCAGCAGCCGCTGCCCTATAAGTACCAAGCTCTCGAAAACGAGTGGCGCACCCTGCGCCGCAGCACCAACGAAGACTTCGACCAGTCGCCGGAAACCGGCATCAGCGAGGAAGTCGTGGAGCGCGTGGCCAAGGCCCTGACTACTATTCCCGAGAATTTCCGGCCCATTAAGCAGATTGATAACCTGCTGAAAGAGCGCCGCAAAATGTTCTACGAAACCCGCACGCTCAACTGGGCCGCCGGCGAACTATTGGCCTACGGCTCGCTGATGAGCGAAAACCACACGGTACGCGTGAGCGGCCAGGATGTGCAGCGCGGTACCTTCTCGCACCGCCATGCGGTGCTGCACGATGCCGAAACGTCGGCTCCGTACAACTCGCTTAACCATCTGGAAGGCGAGCACCAGCCACTGAACATTTTCAATTCGCTGCTGAGTGAGTACGCCGTCCTAGGCTTCGAATTTGGCTATGCTATGGCTAACCCCACGGCGCTGGTAATCTGGGAAGCACAGTTTGGCGACTTTGCCAACGGCGCGCAGACCATGATTGACCAGTTTGTGGTGAGTTCCGAAAGCAAGTGGCAGCGTATGAACGGCATCGTGATGCAGCTGCCCCACGGCTACGAGGGCCAGGGCCCCGAGCACTCCAATGCCCGCCCCGAGCGCTTTTTGCAGCTAGCTGCCGAGAACAATATCGTCGTGGCCAACATTACGACGCCAGCCAACTTCTTCCACGCCTTGCGTCGCCAGCTCACCTGGAGCTTCCGCAAGCCGCTGGTGGTAATGTCGCCCAAGTCGATGCTGCGCAACCCGCTTTGCGTATCGCCGGTGGAAGACTTCATGAGCGGCCGCTTCCAGGAGGTCCTAGGTGATGGTTTTGCCGATGCTGGCCAGGTAGAGAAAGTGCTATTGTGCTCGGGTAAGGTATACTACGACCTGCTCGATGAGCAGCAAAAGTCCGACCGCAAAGACGTGGCTATTGTGCGCCTCGAGCAGCTGCATCCCTTCCCTAAAAAGCAGCTAGACGCGGAGCTTGCCAAATACCCCGGCGCAAAAGTGTATTGGGTACAGGAAGAGCCCGAGAATATGGGCTACTGGAACTACCTGTTGCGCTTCATGCGCCGTGAGCTCGAAGACGTAGTAGCCCGCAAGCCCTCGGCTTCGCCCGCTACCGGCTACAACAAAGTGCACGTAAAAGAGCAGAAGGAAATCGTAGCCCGCGCCTTCGGTGAGCGTCGCGAAGACGTAGCCGACGAGCAAATTAAGGAAACCAATGAAGTCGCCAAGACACTCGACTAGTCTTTCAAGTTGAGTTGCTAGCGCTGCGGCAACTACTCGCAGCCTGTCTTCCCTTTTAAATTTTAGCGGTCGGCCATCTTTCGCGTAGTGCCGTTTCCCTGCCCATTCTATTCTTTGCCAATCTCAGATGCCCACCGAAATTAAAATCCCCGCCGTTGGCGAATCCATCACCGAAGTAACCATTGCCAAGTGGCTTAAAGCTGATGGCGAGGCCGTGAAGCGCGACGAAGTAATTGCCGAGCTCGAATCGGACAAAGCCACGTTTGAGCTGCCCGCTGAGGCTGATGGTACCCTCAAAATCCGCGTGGCCGAGGGCGAAACGATTGGCATTGGTACGGTTATCGCCGAGCTCGATGGCGCTGGCGCACCAGCCGGCAATGGCCAGGCTACCGCACCCGCTGCTACTGGCGGCGACGCTCTTGCCCAAGGTGAGCAAAACCCCCAAGCTAGCGACCAAGCCGGCTATGGTGGGCAGCCTGCCGACCGCCCCGAGGCTGACCCGTCTACGCCTGGTGCACCCGCTGGTACCCCGGCTGCTAGCAGCAGCTCGGTTGAAATGAAGATTCCTGCTGTAGGCGAGTCTATTACCGAAGTAACGGTGGCCAAGTGGCTGAAACCTGACGGTGCGCAAGTAAGCCGCGACGAGGTGATTGCTGAGCTCGAATCGGACAAAGCCACGTTTGAGCTGCCTGCTGAGGGCAGCGGCACTCTGCGCCACGCCGTGAAGGAAGGCGATACTATTAGCATCGGTGCTACTATTGCGCACATTGAGGGCGGTAGTGGAGCCGCCGCTACCCCGGCCGCCAGCGCGCCCGCTGCTGTTGCGTCGGCCCCAGCTGCCCCGGCCCAGGCTGCTGCCAGCGGCGCGGCTACTTACGCCACCGGCGTGCCCTCACCGGCCGCTGGCAAAATCCTAGGCGAGAAAGGTATTAACCCAGCCGATGTGAACGGCACGGGTCGTGATGGCCGCATCACTAAGGAAGATGCTCAGAACGCCCAGGCTAAGCCCGTCGCGCCAGCGCCAGCTGCTGCCCCAGCTGTTGCGGCAACGCAGGCTAGCAGCCAGCAGCCAGCGACTAGCGGTTCAGACCGTGGTCAGCGTCGTGAGCGCATGAGTAACCTGCGCAAGACGGTAGCTCGCCGCTTAGTATCGGTGAAAAACGAGACGGCCATGCTTACCACCTTTAACGAGGTGAACATGCAACCTATCATGGACCTGCGCAACAAGTTCAAAGATAAGTTCAAGGAGAAAAACGGCGTGGGCTTAGGCTTCATGTCGTTCTTTACCAAAGCTGTATGCGTGGCCCTGAAAGAGTGGCCCGCCGTGAACGCCTATATCGATGGCGATAGCATCGTGTACTCTGATTTCTGCGACATCAGCATTGCGGTATCCGCTCCGAAAGGCTTGGTAGTGCCGGTCATTCGCAATGCTGAGAAGCTAAGCTTTGATGGCGTGGAGAAAGAAGTAGTGCGCCTCGCTGGCCTGGCTCGCGATAACAAGCTCACCATCGAGCAGATGACCGGCGGCACATTTACCATCACCAACGGGGGCATCTTCGGCTCAATGATGAGCACACCCATCATCAACGCCCCGCAGTCGGCTATCCTAGGTATGCACAACATCATTCAGCGCCCCGTAGCCGAAAATGGCCAAGTAGTTATTCGCCCCATGATGTACTTGGCCCTGAGCTACGACCACCGTATCATCGACGGCCGTGAATCAGTATCCTTCTTGGTGCGCGTAAAGGAATTGCTTGAAGACCCAACTCGTCTACTATTAGGTGTTTAGTAGATTTTGTATAATTTTATGAAGACCCGCTCCTTTGGAAGGAGCGGGTCTTTTTTGTTGTATGGAGTGTTTTAATCTGATAATCAACCATAAGGATGTGTTTGATTCAGCGGCGTAAGTGGGGTTGAGTTTGCATTTTTTATTTAAATGGTTAATTTTGATATGTCCGCTATATACTTACTATTATCATATGCAACGCTTTACCAAACCCGAGTGCCAAACGTGCCCTCACCGCAAAAACCCATTGATGAGTTGCTGCTCGCCAAAAGAATTAGAGTCCATTAACAGCAATAAGACAACTCAATATTATCAGAAGGGACAATACATTTATCAGGAAGGCAGCCAAGCTTTGGGCTTGTTTTGCGTGAATCAAGGGAAAATAAAGCTGTCAAAAACAGCTGGTGATAACAAAGAGCAAATTGTACACCTCTTGCGCGAGGGTGGGGTAGTAGGCTATCGTGCCCTAATAGCCGGCACGCGGTATACACATTCGGCGGTGGCACTTGAAGATTGTGTTGTATGCTTTATGCCCCGGCCCGATTTCTTTTATTTGGTACAGACCAACCACCAATTTGCTATGGGCCTAATGCAGCTCCTAGCCCAAACGCTTGGGTTGGCAGAGGAGCGAATGCTACACCTAGC
>Ga0265798_10000594_pt1 | contig 59324 bp, 57 predicted proteins | sample P3T30metagenome_FD_192430 | JGI IMG/M metagenome (GOLD analysis project Ga0265798, IMG submission 192430) | Plant litter microbial communities from East Loma Ridge, Irvine, California - P3 T30 | ecosystem: Environmental > Terrestrial > Plant litter > Unclassified | place: USA: California... | reverse complement strand
AACCGAGTCAACGTTCGTAGAGAGGAATGTGACTAAGAAATGCGCAACCTTTGAATTGAAGAATTACGGCAAGCGACTAGTGGGTTTCCATAATGCAAACGAACGTTTGGTGAATCGGGAAGCTGCGATTTCTTTGACGTGAATCTGGAAAGCCTGACGGAGCTGGTCTCGGATCCCCATGTGCGACGTGATAGGTAAGGAGCAAACCTGGCGGTGTGACAGACGATGAAAGGAAAGCTAGGTCCTCAGCTACGCGAGTCGCTTTTTATAGGGGAGGACTTTGCTTCTGTCATTGTTATATTGTTGTAGAGCCAGATTCCAAATCATGGTGCTGATTGCGAGACATGGTGTTGTGGAGGCGCTGAGTCTCTTGCTTGAATCGCCGATCAACCCATGGCAGGCAAATCAAGCATCATGACTTCTAGCAGTACAATGTAAGATCCGGCAGGTCTTTTATGAATGACTGAAAGTAAGTGTCGGCACGCGAGCGTGGGCTGACGATCGAAGTGCCCATGCTTGGCGAATGACTCAATTTAGTGTTTCTCAACTTGGACCCTCCCCTCCAAACATTCTTGAGGCCTAGGAAACAGCAGTACAGCAACGTCAACCGTTCAACCGTGAATATGAGTGCTGAAAAAGAGCCAAAGCCTCTTCCCGAGTTTGACATCGTCGCGACCTACCGCCGAATCCTCAAGGATGACCCCGAACTTACCATGCCGGTCGCCGCCATTGAGGCACTCGTCGAAGCGATCGCGCAGAGCTCCGTGTCGACCGTCGCCGAGACATTGGACCTCCTCGAACGCCATACTGCCGCCCTGAAAGCTTCAATAGCGAATCCGATATCGCTCTCCGCCGGCACAGATCTCTTCCAGCGCTACCTCATCACCACCCTCAATCGCCCTGCGAGCCTAAACCTGGGGCCAGACGACGACTTCCGCGCGATACGCAATCATCTCCTCTCCAATGGCAAGCTCTTTGTGGAACGCGCAAAGCAGAGTAGGGAGAAGATTGCAAGCTTTGGCAAGCACTTCATCCGCGACGGCGCGACGGTCCTCACAAACGGCGGGTCGAGAGTGGTGGGTGCCCTGCTGAGGACGGCCGCCGACTCCAGTACACTACGCTTCAAAGTCATTCACGTTCTTCCAAGCCCAGGCTCCTCAGACGCACGAGAGGGTGAACAGACTGTCGCTGACCTGCGCGCCATGAACATCCCAGTCGCGACCATATCAGATTCCGCTGTCGCATACTCGCTGGGAAAGGTCGACATGGTCATTGTAGGCGCAGAGGGCGTCGTAGAGAACGGCGGCATCATATCGCGTATAGGAACATTCCAGATGGGTTTGCTGGCGAAGAGCAAGGGCAAGCCGTTCTACGTCGTCGCTGAGAGCCACAAGTTCGTACGCCTCTATCCGCTCAGCCAGTTCGATCTCCCTATCGAGCAGAAAGTGCTCGACTTCAAGGTGACGGACGAACCGGCAGTAAAGGTCTCAGACGAGCAGAAGAATCCATTTGACGAGGCTATTGCTGATATGGATATGAAGGCGAAGCAAGCTGGACTCAGTGCACAAGATGCAGTAGACTTCACGGTATGCAATCTGCTCAGATGGTGCAATCGTTATACTGATTGTTCCAGCCCCCGGACCTGATCTCTGGCATCATTACTGAGTCGGGCGTACTCACGCCATCAGCAGTCTCAGAAGAGCTGATCAAGATATGGTTCTGAGCCCTTCCTGAGCGAATACCTCCAACACCGACCACACACATCTGGCCCGTGGCTGCGTCACAGAGACTGAAGTCCAATCAAGATTCCTTGATGGAAATCGCTGAGCACGAGCTCGCGCTACCAGAACCGAAGGCTCTTGCCAACAAAAGCGCCACATATTGCCAGAAAAGCACATTACAGCACAAACGTAAGGGTTTCAGCGAGTATAGGCGAAGCTCGCTGTGAGTCGATCTTCTCCAGAGCAGGAAGCAACGGCTAGCGAAGCAATGATGAAGTGACAGCAAAGTGCCAACGGCGAGATGAAGCATGTGATACCCAATAGACCCTTCAATGTCAGCAACGATTTCAATATACCATTGAATCTGTGACGAGAGCACTTCACCTACGACGGTCACACAATGCATAGCTTGCAATCACCGACAGCAATGACTTTTCTTCCTACATCAACTTCCCACTTTCGTTTCTTCCACAGTAACCTCCCAGCGCTGCTTGTCAGTTTACACCCAACAGAATGCCGTTTCTCATCCGCCCACCACTCCACTCTCCGGAAGCAGACGATTCCTCACTAGTACTGACGCTCATTGATCCCGACCACAACGATCGATCGATGCTGCAAGACCTAAAGCGCTGGGACTGGCGCATCACACGTCACAACTTTGAAGACGAAGAGTTCATCGAGGCCCTGAAAGAGATTGAGCAAGACCTTAAGAGGCGCCGACGCCATTCCCACACCGTGGGTAATGATCTGGTTGGATATACGGCACGACCGACGCTGGAAGAATTGTGGCACGACGAAGCGGAGAAGAAGCTCATGGAGGAGGCGTATGAGGAGGAGAAAGAGGAGCAGCGCTTGAAGGTCGAGCAGGAGGCTAAGGGGTATGTAAGTGCCTCGAAACTGTGTTAGTCTGCATCTTCAGCTCCTAAAGTTAAGCAGGAACTGGTTTAAACACATCGATCGCACGCACCAGACCAACGGCTTCCTAGACTACGTGGACCACGAACGAGGAAGACCGAGGCTGGTTACACGAGGTCTCGCACATGATTCATCAACCACCTCCTTCCGCGAACCAGCACGTAGTTATTACTTCGACAATCACCGCCATCATCGCACTGCACGTATACACAGTACTGCCCTCCCCTCACATCCACGGAACTTTCGCTCTTACATCAAGAAGCCAACCACTATCTGGAGCAAGCCACCAGACGAGGACAGCGAGATCGTTGAGGACAAGAACTTCAAAAGCATTTGCGTCACGACAGATATCCAAGTATCGCCTGTGCCCGACAGTCCCCCTCTGCAGCACGAACCCGTTCCTGCATCAATACCCCTCCCACCTTCGCCATCCATCAATTCCTCCACCAACCTCATCTTCCCCAGCTCCGACGTCTCCCCTGGCACTTACATCCAGCACACCAACACTGGGCTGAGCCGCACATCGCCTCCCCTTCCAAACGACGCACCGCCTCTCCGTCGCGCTAGCCTTGGTCATGATCTATATGGCTGGGACGCGTGGGATGAATCTCGTCAGAGCAACGAGATTACTGCTCGAGAGAGCGCCAAGTTTTGTCTTAGTAGGCGGTATAGGAGTATGAGTAGTCGGGCGCGTGAGAGAGAAGTTGGTGAAGGCGCGGATGGGACGAGGCGGCTGAGGAGGAGCGTGTCGGTGAAGGAAGATGACGGGGTGCTGAGGGTTGTACCGCATGGGCTCAAGTAGTTCGCGACTATGAGAGGGATTATGGGCTAGTGCGGGCTATTCCTTGTAGGGTGTGGTGTGTAGTTGCGTCTCTAGTCGATCTTGCTCTCCTCTACCTCTGCTCCTATGACTATCAGAACCATGATTTGAATGCGGTGTGATTGGCCCAACACATGATGCATGCAATGAAAAGCAACCTTTCAAGGTTAAACATGAGCATAATCATACATCAAGCAGATGTGTGTTGCGACACGAGACGAAAGTTCGCAAACGAGGCTAGCCACGTGCGGATGACGTTGACCCCTAGCTCTTTCTTGGCTGCGGTCGTCCTGTCTCGTGTCGCGCAGCAGCATCAACAACACAGTATCCAACTCAACACCAGCAGTTCTCGTTACAGGTGTTTCTTATTTCTCTCTCTCTCTACCCACCCATCTCAATTCCCGTCGTCAAGCTGCGGTTCCCACACCTCAACGACTCCGCCATGGACTTCTCCGATATCTTGTACGTGGAGCTAGGCAGACGCGCGAAGTCGCCTTGTGTCTGTGTTTCTTGTGTGATATAGAGGCTGACAATGTGTAGTCGCATGGTGAACTTCGCTGTTGCGGTGTTCATGGTCCTTGGCGGCATTGCGAAGCTGTTCCCGTTTAACGACTTGTGAGTTGTGCCCGCGCCGCAGCTGCGAACACCTGCATCCACCCGTCGCATCGCATACTACACCCTCGATCCGCATCGCTACATGTCTAGAGACTAAGCCGTATGTTTGGCCCAATAAAATTGGCGTAATGGATACTGCTGCCTACAATAACGACGAGCGTTCATGCGCTCTGCACTCTTTGGCAATGTAGAGCAGCAGATCTGTTACGCCGGTACATTCAAACCAAAGGGTCGATGCTGGATCGGGGCAGTATGCGCGAAGAGCGTGCTAGCTGCAATGCGCCAGAGGCAGCGACTTCGGTTTTGGGACAGTGCTGACACCCGTCGTAGCTCACATATCATTCTTGGTGTTTACCTGATAATATTTGGTCTCGGTAAGATTTTACATCCAGAGTGAACGCAAGTGCGAAAGACGGCTAATCATCCCGCAGGAACTGCTCTACTTGGTGTGTGAATCTCTCCATGAAGAGAATGGACCTGTTCACGGAGCTGGAACTAATGAAATTTGCAGAGTTCCAAATTCCACAGCAAGTGGCTCGCTATGCGTCCTTCATGTTCTCCTTCCTTGGTCGCGGTATCTGTACGTCATACTTCCGCAAGCCACCCAACAATTGCTGATCATTCCAAGTTTACATTTTCATCGGCTCGGTCATTGTCGGTGAGAAGTGGTTCCGTATCATTCCTGGTACCGTCGTTGGTATCGTAGGAATCGGCTACGCAGTCTTGGAGTACATCCCATCTATCGAGCCACCAGCGAACATGCGGTACGTTGCCAGCTCCACAAATGCGCTCCACCACTAATTGTCTTAGCGACGCTGATGCTGGCTGGGGTGCCGAGCAAGTCTAAACCACCTTGACATCCGAAGGTGGTGTTGATAAATCTCTCGCAAACGCCGTAACACCAACTTCGAGATGTGGGTGGTAGCCTGCGCGTTTTGACTGTACAAACAAGGACTTGGAATGTTAGGGACTGTTGTACTGGTAAATCATCGGTTTTGCGAATGGTGGAAAATCGAGGATGTGCTTGACATCTGGAATTGTTTGAGGAGTAGCCTATTCGAAGTATTGCGCAGGCTGTCCAAGTATTGATGGCTTTGTATGTTACATTAGCGCACAACTAAAAGCCAAGGCTATTGCTGCCTTACACGTGCTCGCTTCCCTAGTGTCCGCTGTGCATGAGACGAATACAGGCGCTCGGTATCGTATATTGTTGACTAGTGCTTACTCGGAAACCACTGGCACATCGTGTTTTTCTGTCGCCGCGTCGTCATATCCAAAGATGACATCGACCAGTGAGGGCACAAACCAGTGGCGCTGACTATGTCGTACAAGCATCTTCCCTTGATTGGTGGTAGCATGCACCTGCAGCGAATGCGCCGACTCAAGCCAGACCATTACAAATCGGTAGGTGGAGGCGAGCCGGCTCAACTTCCGCGGACAGACTGGTTCGACCGCAAGGCTTCAAGCTCGATGCAGCAGAGAATTGCTTTTTTCTTCCCCGCCACGACCAGATTCATCGGTCGTCTAGCTAGCCCCCTGCTGAGCCTCTGTCTAAGCGCTGTGATTGGTTAACTGTACCATGAACCGCATGAGGACAGATTTTACCACTTCTTGAAATCTGGTATCGTAAATGGTGGATAGTGGATCGGATTGGCGTCCCGAGCGCTAGTGTCACCTGCTTAGAATACCGCCGCCACGATTGGCCGCGCACGCTCACCGCTTTCACAATTCACCGACCTGTATTGCACCGGCGAGGCCACCACTCATTCATAGCGAGCCGAAATATGACGACCAGCGCCCCGAAACCGCGTGACTAACTCCCTTACAATCGGCCCTCATTCTTAACTTCATTGTGCAGCCGTGTGCCACACCTTATCACCACCGCATACCAAGGACTCGGGACCCGCATACCGTTACCAGTCACGTTAGGCACTGCCTCGCGGTCACACTGCTTTTTGGTTATTAGATCAAGCTGAATGCCAGCCGTAACACCTCAAACTTCATCAAAATCCCGGCAAGCTCTTCTCTCTCTCTCTGGGTCTGGTCGCGCCTCTTCAAGGCAACAGTGCGCTGTCGCGTCCTTCCAGAGCCAGTCTGATCCGGATCAACCCCAACCCGAACCTGTGGCATCATGGCACACCCTTCCGGCAGCGGAGGCACATCGATGGCCCCGACACCGACTCATCCGCATCACCTCTCTAGAGAAGCGAGCAAAGACGAGATACACATGGCCGAAAGCCTCCGGCTACTGAACCAATCTAATGGGTCTCATTCGTCCAGGACCGCGACACCTTTGCACGTGCAGCGACCGCATTCTACGCAAGAAGTTGCGCGCTCCGAAATTTACCACTCGCTTGAGGACGCAGTGCCTATTTCTGAGGGGTCGGCGACACCGGCGACACCGGCGACACCATCATCGTTTCAATCGCAGCCTGGCAGTGTCATAGGAACAAGTACATCCATAACGGGTCAAATTTGCAGGTATGTCTCTCCATGACCGGCCAAATTTGCTTCTTTGTGCGGAGGAACAGTTGGCCACTACAAATGAAGACAAGGCGCTAATGTAATGAAGCAACTGCAAGACGACACAGACGCCATTGTGGCGCCGGTCACCCATCGGAGAGACTGTGTGTAATGCATGCGGACTGTATCTCAAAGCACGAAATCAGCACCGCCCGGTCACTCTGAAGCGTAACACCAGCACGCAGCCGAATGTGCCGATGCAGGCAAACTCCGCACCTTCTCAAGTGCAGATTGAACGCACTTCTCCTGGTAGTCTAGCTGCATCTCCGCGCGTTGCGACATATGTGGCTGCAGACCAAATGGCTGTCGGGACATGTCCTGGTGGTGGCAGGTGCAACGGTACTGGTGGCCAGCAAGGCTGCAGCGGGTGTCCTGCATTTAATAATCGCGTATCAAAAACAGCCAAATTCGCTCTGGCACAGGCAAATGCCGCCCCAAACGCCAACACTTCCGATGATGCAAATGCAAGTAACGGGACAGCTGGGGCTGTCAACGGTAGCTCGCCATCAACTAGTGCGATCCCAGCTTGCCAGAATTGCGGAACCACGGTCACTCCTTTATGGAGGCGCGACGATGCTGGCCATATAATATGCAACGCTTGTGGTAAGCACAGAGTACATCATGCATGTCCATAATCGATGACTAATATCTGATGCAGGACTGTACTACAAGCTTCATAACACACATCGCCCAGTAGCCATGAAGAAGGCAGAGATCAAACGCCGGAAACGGGTCGCGCCAGCGGGCGACACAAGCTCCCAACTTGCACCTTCAGTCGCGGACTACTCACCTCCACAGCGAGCTTCAGACACTCCAGCGCATGAGCATTCTGCATCACCAGATCCGTCGACAGCCCTTGATTCAAGGGAGCAGTACACGCCCGAGCCAAAAGGACCCATAGCTATCGACTTCACGCATTACTACGGCAGCAATGCCACGGCCACTTCACATCCTGGCAAACTTCCCACCCCGTCGAACGCACAGCCTAATGAGCCATCACCAAGAAAGCGAAGCCGGAGCGCTGCTTCAATGGATGTAGATCGCGAACCTGCCCCTTCGGTACCCGTGAACCCTGTTCCCCATCGGCCGAACGCAATATCCTCGATCTTGAATCCCCGCACCGAAGAGTCGAACATAGATCCATCACTCTCGCCATTGCCAAGAGGAAGCGGCGGACCCTCACCTAACCCCGCGATGTCACAAGAGGACAAGGTGGCCAGAAAAGAGCGATTGAGGCGAGAAGCAGACGTGATGCGGCAAGAGTTGGAGCGGAGGCAGCGGGAGCTGGAAGACTTGGAAGACGACTAGAAGTTTTCTTTACTCCTTGCTTCCACGCAATTGGATGCGTTAAAACTGCTTTTGGAAACGACTTTGGATACCACTACGGCGTTTTCTGGATAGACGAAAACGGACGACAACACGACTTTTCACGCGCGACTTGGAGTTTCTTTGTAACCTACTTTGAATGACCTGGATAAGGGCGGATTTTCTCTTTTGAATTTAGGCTACTCTCATTCGCAAAAACTGGTATGACGTACCGTTCTTTCAAAAAGCTTCGTTCAGCATGGTGTTGGGGTCGCCTTTCTTCATAGATCATGGTCCGAGTACGACATGGGAGGACGTCGAGGCCGCTGAGCGACGATCTGAGATGCGGAGTATAGATGCTGGATGCCTGCTTGGATTCATCGAAATCAGAACTCATTCTTCCGAGATGACTATCTCCCCACTGGGATCTTAGTTACCACGTCCATTCTTCACCCCCATCCTCCTTCACCCCTATAGATTCCCCACTTCCCCGATTCTCTCTACTCAATCTCCCCACATACGCCAAATCCGGACCTTCGAAGCCATCCCTCTCCAACAAACCTACCACCTGCTTTAACACACCCTTGCCATTATCCAGCGCTACTTCATCAATCGCGACGCTCCCATCTTCGCGGTCCCAGATACATGAAGCGGTAATGTTCTCTGGCCTGTGGCCTTGTTCGGTCTTGATGACGGCCCAGCGGTGCTGATGGCGTAGGAAGCGTGCGATGTCGCGGTCGGTTGTGAGGAAGACGTCGAGGTGGGAGGGGGCGTGGAGGAGGTACTGCATGTTTTGAGTGGGTTGGATGCGGGAAGGGTTGAGGGTGAGGTAGGGTGGTAGTGATTCGAATTTGGACTTGTGAAGTACCTGATCGTGACCATGGTAAAATATGATATAGAAACTCCGTGATAGCCAAACCCCCCAATTCACATCCCTTCCTTCACTCCCAGATCACCAAAACCCTTCACATCCAAAACCCCATACACACACTCCTCTCCCCACCCTAAAAGCCCATCAAAAACCCCCTTTCCCCCCCTTCTTCCCCACCACCACAAAAATGCCCTACACAATCCACATTCCCCGCCCCTACCAATCACGCGCCCACATCCTCCCCACCAAACCCACAACAACAGCAACACACATCTCCATCAACGACTGGAGCCCCGTTGCGCGCGCCGTATACGCAGATACCACGGCATGGGGCTGTAAGTCAAACCTTTGGCCCCAGATACAATCACTACCGCATCCAGATGTACCTTCGTAAGCATACTGATTGGTGTCGCAGGGAACACGGAATATTTCACCAAATCCACCTGGAAGGCTGAATACGGCGAGTGGAGCGCGTGGCGCAAGATGGCGAGTAAAAAAGGATGGTTTGAAGATTTGTTTCGCTTTTGGCAGAAGGAGCATGGGGTGCGGATTGTGGCGAGACAGGGAATATGTGGGACGGATCGAGGATCTGCTGTGGCGCGGTTCTTGAGATATGTGGCTTCGACTGATGGAGTGACGCCTCGTCTGGCGCCTAGGTTTGTTGCGTGGCTTCAGGATGAACGAGGGCTGGGAGGCGATGTGGTGCTGCGCGGGTGAGTAGAAAAAGCTTTGTGTATGGAGTAGGAGGGGTATGTGTGCTGACGAGCTGTAGGAGACAGGTCGTGGAACCAGAAGGAACAATGCTACTTGAGAGTCAGACAACAGGGCAGGAAGAAGAAGTGGATACGAACACGGAAGAAGACTCGATTGCGTCTTTACCCGAGAGTTTGCTGGGTGCGTTAGCAGAATGGGAACTTGATGAAGAAGAAAACAAGCATCATGGTCTCTTCGACGACAACACTTTCGCAGATCCAACCCCAAGGGCAGAGGCTGATGAAGCTCAAAAAGGCAACACTGGCCCGAGGACCAAAGTGCAGCGTGAACCGAGCTGGGTATACGACGTTGCATGGTTTTGAGTGGAGATGTGGAATTTTGTATCAAATGCTTTCATATTCATTATCGTTCCGCTCGCTGTGATGCACATCTATGTATACAACGGTATGCCCTCAGTCGATCGCAGTCTGGCGGTGCGAAGATGAGAAGGACGGACAGGGACCGTGATTTTAGTAGACGTAGACAGCTGGGTATAGACGCTGTGTCTGGGCGGTAGGTTCTTCCTTGACCGCGGCTCGAACTTCGCTTGGATGCTGTCGACTCGCTCAGTCTTGCCACTCAGGGTTCTGCACATTTGTGTTAGCATACATTATCAGCTACCAATCCAAACAAATCAACATACCTTTCGCAAGATCACTACGCCCTCCAGCACGTTCGTCAGGCTCAGGTACTTCTCGTCTTCCAGTTCCGCTCGCTCGCCATGTGCCAGTAACACTGGTGTGCTCTGTGTCTGCCATCCAGTGATGGTCTTTGGTCGACCTGCTTGGCCGACAATGTCGACGGCCTGACCGACGCGGACGTTGACAGTGAGTGGCTTGAGCTCTTCGTCGAGCGTGATGAGGAAGCGCGGTGCCATGGCCGTGGCGAGGAAGTAAAGGAGGTAATGTGAGTCGCCGACGATGAAGGATTTGGCGTCGATGAGCGAGACGAGGACAGTAAGGAGACCGGCAGCCGCGACACGTGACAAGACCTGGCGGTCTGTGTGGAAGGGGCTTATTGTCAGTGTGCCCTTGCCCATGTGCAGCAGACCCTGTGCAATGCGGACCATGAAGAGCGCATTGGGATCGCGGTGGTAGTAACTAGCCAATTGCCGGAGCAGCTGCGCCAGACGCGCGTTGTTGGTACCGGCACCGCAAAGACCCATGGCAAAGATGGCGTTGATGGCGACGTCATTGTCATTGTCGTGTGAGTATCTCGAGAGCGTGTCGTAGACCTTCATTTGCGGATTGCTGGGACTAATGAGACCAAGTGCGAGAGGGACAGCTTTCCGGATGTTGGCCTCTCCGTAGTGCATGAGGTGACCGAGGGTGCGGAGGATCATGTCCTGTCCGACATCCTCTCCCATCGCGACAAGCGACAGACCGATGACGGCATATGACTGGAGCAGCTCGTCACCCTTCTTTTCTTCGCTCTCGTCCTCGATGTGCTCGTTGCAGATGTGCAACAGTTGCTGAATCTTCAAGACAGCACCAGTACCTGCCCAAGCGCACACTTCAGTCAGCACGGAGGCAGACTTGGCGGCGGGATGGTCAAGGGCCTTGAGCGTCTCAAGAATGACATCAACCTCTTCTTGCTGGCCAAAGAAGAGCAGCGCGAGGCCGAGCGCCATGAAGCGAGTCCACTTGTCCTTGAGCTGCTTCGATCGGTCCTCGTCCAGAAGAGTGTTCATCAGCGCATCCGTGACTTCGCCGTTGGCTGAGCCAACGAAGATCATGCCGAGTGACAGAGCAGCCATGGCAGACAGCTGCATGTCAAGGCTGGTGTCGCTGACAATGGGCAAAAGGAGCTCAAGCAGCTCCTCCTTGTTTGAGCCTGCATAAGCAAGACCAAGACCCATGATGGAGGCGAGGCGAATATTGCGGTTCTTGTGCGAAAGGTTGTCCTCGTCACCGAGCAGAGCCAGTGCAGGATCTGACTCCATGCGCACACCTGAGTTGAAGATACCAGTGGCCAACATGGAACCAGCCTTGACCATATCGTCGTCCACATTCGTGTAGGGGTCGATCTTGTCAAGACCAGTCTCCACGTCCCACAGCAGAAGCATACCCAGGGAAGCGGTTGTAGACAGCATGCCCTCCTCCTTTGTCTTCCACACCCAGCTGTTCTTGCTGTCCGAGTTCAGCATGAGCTTGTCGTTACCATAGGCTGTGTTGACAAAGGCATTGACAAAAGCTGAAGCGAGGTTGTGTCGGGCGGAGTCAGTGTTAGTGAGTCCTGCCGTCCTGCTGCTCTCGAGATGTGTCTTGTAGATGTCGTCGGGCGTCTTCGGGTCCAAGATGTTGAGCTCCTTGCCCAGAGCCTTGAAGTGGTCTGGTAGCCGTGTGTTGTTCAGACATTCCTGCAGCTCTGGATCATCATCGTCAGACACGTCGAACCATATCCGCTGCCTCGCGATAAGGAAGGCCATCTGTCTCCGAACGGCCTTGTCCTTTGTGGAGTTGAAGACATCCTCGATCAGGTCACGGTCGTTCAGTCGTATTGCCAGTGCTACCGCCTGTGTGTACTGCTCGTATTTGCGGTAGACCTGGTAGGCGGTCCGGAGGAACTTGTCGTTGTCGGGGTATGTGAGGAGGGGCACAATGCTGACTTGGTTAGCCCAGTTATGATGAAACGAGGACTGTGCCTTACCCAACCATGTACAAGCAAACTCGAGCGTATGTGTTCTCGTCAATGTACTGCTCGACCTGGTCGATCATCTCCAGCTCGGACAGAATGTCGACGGCATCGGCCTCTGCGTTGTGTTTTATGAAAAAGGGAACGAGGCTCGAGGCGAGGTCGGTGATGTCTTCGGTCGGCTTCTCGTCGTTGAGGCGGTTCTGGTGCTCTGCGCCAATCTCGAGGGCCAGATGGCGCATGTACTCGTGGCCCCACGAGCCAAGATCCGTGGACGGCGCCTGCAGGCGGTACTTCAGGCAGTCGAGGCGCTCTTCGTCCGAATAGGTCATGCCGAGGACAGACAGCATGTCGGCGAACGACTGCTTGTTCTCGCCTTCGGGCCATGACGCGTACGCCTTCTCGAGGCTCTCGTAGTGTGGTCGCAGGAACTTGAGCGGCTTCGGGACGGCCGTCATAGAGCTCGTCGAGGTCTTAATGAAGTCCTTGATCTGGTCGAGCGCGGGCTTATAGAGGCTGGTGTCGGACTCCTGGCGGGTTGTTAGCACACGTGGTGGGACACGAGAATGGGAGGAGCTTACCAGTATCCGCTCGACGAGCATGTCCAGCTCGCTCTTCAGCTGTTGGTCCTCCTCGCTGAGCTCCTCTGCAGCCCATAGTTAGCACGCGATCATGATATCACGCTGTCCGGCGAGCCAAACATACCCGGAGCTGTCGCAGCGCCCTTCTTGTCTACATCATCGACCTTCCCATCCTTGTCTGCCTTGGCGTCCTTCTCGGCGTCGTTCTTGACAGGCGCCTTGCCCTTGCCCTTCTCAGCGGCCGTGGGCTTCTTCTCGTCCTCCTTCGCCATGCTGATTACGAACTGGAGCTAGGGCAAGCGGCGAAGTGGCAGTGGAGGGGCGGGTGGTACGGCGGAGGATTTTCAGGCGTGATAGAGTGATATTCTGGGTGAGAGGTATAAAGAGTAGCCGCCGAATTGTGTGCGGAAATGGCGGGTGGGTAGTGGTGGTGGAGTGGCTCGATTGTTGTCAATGAGGCAGAGAGCTGCATGGCACTCACGTCCGTCGGCCGCCAAGCTCCACAACGCCGATGATGAGCGGCGCGCCCTCAGAACTTCTCGAACCCTCCAAAATTCATACTTCACCCTCTGCACCCCTGCGAACTCACCCAACATCGCGTCTGACGAGCCTTCACCACCGCCACCATGAAGCTGAACGTCAAGAACATCCGCTACCTGACTTCAGACGACTGGCGCGTGCTCACTGCGGTATGCGCCCCTCCTCCGTCTCTGCAGCGCAATGGCGGGGAACTAACGCTGATAAAAGACCATGACAGACAGAAATGGGCAGCCGGAACCATGAAGTCGTCCCTACACCCTTAATATCGCAGATCGCCTCTCTCCGCTCCGGCAATAATGTGCACAACTGCATCTCGACTCTCGCCAAAATCGGCCTCATCGCCAAAGTCAAGAACGCAAAGTACGACGGCTACAGACTGACATACGGCGGACTCGACTACCTGGCACTCCACACGCACACCAAAGGCTCAGTCGTCTACTCGGTCGGCAACCAGATCGGCGTAGGCAAAGAATCCGACATCTTCGTCTGCGCCTCGGAAACAGGCAAGCAGCTCGTCCTCAAGATCCACCGCCTGGGCCGCATATCCTTCCGCACAGTCAAGGCGAACCGCGACTACCTGCGCAACCGCTCGTCCGCCTCGTGGATGTACATGAGCCGCCTCGCCGCGCTCAAGGAGTACGAGTTCATGAAGGCTCTAAGAAGAGAAGGCTTCCCTGTTCCTGAGCCTGTCGGACAGAACAGACACACCGTCATCATGGGCCTCGTCGACGCCTTTCCCATGCGCCAGATCTCCAAAGTCGGTGACCCAGCTTCGCTCTACGCGGAACTGCTTGCACAAATCGTTCGCCTCGCACAACACGGCCTTATCCATGGCGACTTCAACGAGTTCAACATCCTGGTCGAGGAGCGTCCGGACGGCGAGCTGATTCCCACCATCATCGACTTCCCGCAAATGGTCTCGATAGACCACGCCAACGCAGAGTTCTACTTCGACCGCGACGTCGCCTGCATCAAGCGCTTCTTCGACCGCCGCTTCGGCTTCACGAGCGACGAGCCAGGTCCATTCCTCAAGGACGCAACGAAGAGACTGGTCAAGAGGCTGGACGTTGAGGTGCAAGCATCAGGCTTCAGCAAGAAGATGGCAAAGGAGTTGGAGCTATACATGAAGGAGCACGGTATCGATGGCGACGTAGAGGCCGAGGGAGGTGCTGCAGGCGCTGACGACGATGAGGAGGAGGCCGAGCAGGCAGAAGACGATGAGGATGGCGTCGAACACCCAGACGAAGAGGATGACTTCGCTCCACACCAAGACCCCACCACCGACACCACCCAAAGCGACATCGCCCTCCCCGTCCAACCACCACCCCAACCCGACAGCACCACCCCAACGCCCTCAAAACTCGCCTCGCAAATGACCATCCTCGATATCCGCGACACAGACCCGCTCCCGGACCTCAGAGACATCAAGCCCCCACCGCAACCCACCATGTCCACAAAAGCAGCAAAGAAGAAGGCTGGCTGGGCTATCTAGTCACACACACTCTCTCTTCTCTTGCTGCCACTTCATTTGATCTCCTTTGCGATACCCACCTAGAGTAGATGTTGAATCGTAGCATATAGGCACGAATGTTATGATAGTCCATGTCCGTGTCTCTCAGTCCTCGTTTCGACTTGACTTGCATGGTGGTATTTCAGACTGACTCTCCAAGAACCTCAAGGGCCACGGCAATTGTAGTCTGGAAGTCGAGTGAACGTGTTCGAGTGTTTTTTTGGTGATGTGACCTGAATGACAATCGCACAGCAGATCGCGAACATGGCGGCTCGGTACTCACAGCATCAAATTCATAAGGCTCGCGACCAGAAAGCAAGGTACAAAGCGTCCATCATCATGGCGACGCAGAGCGACGACAAGGTACAACATGTCGTTCACCATGGCAGTGATCACGATGGCAGCGCACTACAGACACAAGGCATGAACGGAAAGAAGATCTATTATACGACGAACTATCGAAGTTGTGACAAATCCGCCCATAGACCTGGGCCGTAGCCACCACTTTTGAATCTGCCCACCATCGATGAAAGAGATGCTGCATAGTCATTGAGATCTTTCGCCTGCTGCTCAAGCCACATGCTAACAAATACATGTAAGATGATGTATAAAGCCGACCAGCTGCGATGATTGCGTGAAGCAAAGGACAGAGTTGGAAAGGATATGTTCAATGTGCGGCCAAGAACAGTATTACGGCGGCCAGCGTGAGTGTGAGGCCTGGAATCGCAACAAGATAATACGACACGGACAACGAACCGTTCGAGAGTGCCGGGCCATGATATGTTGAGATAGTGGTGCGCTGGAGCAAGATCCGTCGTGCTTATGTGGAATAGTATGCATGCTGTGTGGTGTATGATCGTCGATGCCAAAATGAGTCCTCTCAAGAAGATGGGGCTGGTGGATGTTGAGGGAGCGATCATGAAAAATAGAGCGCACATCGTGTTGCGGCGACGACCAGAGTCAAACGACTCTAGGGGAAGAGTTGCCTGCGGACCTAGTCCTCGCGAGCGGCAGTACGTCCAGGCGAAGAAGAGCCAGCGTCGGCCTTGACAGGAGTGGCAGGGTTGGTCTTGACGTCAATGCCGTTCTCGGATGCTCCATCGTCGCTCGTGATACCACCCGGCTGGGCCATGTAGTAGGTGGTCGGGCGAGCAGTGCCGAGAGTGGACGGAACCTGGGGAGCCCAAGGTTGACGGTAGCCGCGGTGCATGAACATCTCGAACTCGTTGCCCTGTGAGACTGGCGAGATGGATTGGTAACGCTCAGGTGTACCCAGTGCCCTAGCCTGGGCAACACCGACCTCGTACTCGGCGGCGCGGAAGACGCGACCGGCTTGCGTCTGCTGCTTCAGCATCTTCTGCTCGTGGGTGTCGGAGAAGCGGATCTGGATGAGGTGCTCCTCGCCATTCTTGGAGACCGACTTGTTGTTGTAGTCGCGGATGACTTCGTCGCAGATGTCACGAGTCTCGAAGCTGGAGATGTCAGCACGTATGAAGATGAAGCAAAAGGAGAGGAGTGCTTACCGAGCAAAGCCAACACCACGGCCAGTACCGGAAGAGTCACGGAGGATGCGGCTCGAACACACCTTGTGTGGCTCGAAGACGGCCCCAAGCTCCTGTGGATTGTTAGCGCATGCCATCAGGGTGGAGTGACTGCAGCTTACATGCTCGTTGAAGTTCTTGGGGATGTTCGACACGTAGAGGTTGGTGTTACACTCATCGGAGAACTTCTTGAGCTTCGAGTAGAAGGATTCCTGAACGTAGTCAGCGTCATATGTAGGAGCAGCATGGGTGAGGTGACTTACACGCGCGAAGCTGACCTCGTAGCCAAGATAGTGGAAGCCGCGGATACAGTCCTCAGCATCTTCGAAGTTGTGGTACTTGATGAACCCGAAGCTAAGACGCAAAGTCAGTGAAATGATAAGACAAACTGGTGAGAAGTACTGACCCCTTGCACAGCTGGCTCTTCACGTCGATGATGGACTTGGAGCTCTGGATGTCGCCAAAGCGCCTACCCCAGGTCTGGAGCATCTCGTCCGTCGTCTCCGGGAGCAGTCCTCGGATGTAGACGTTGGTCTCGCCAGTCTTGTTCTCCAGGCTGCGGTCGAGAGGCTTGTGAGGCGAGCTCGGTGCAGGGATGGCTCGAGGAATGGGAGGCTCCTGGTGGACGAGAGCGAGGAGGTGGGGGGCCAAGGTCGGCATGATCTGCTGTTGCTTCACCATGGGCGCCATCAGCTGGTATGGGTGTGCCAGCGAGGATGGCGACGGGGTGGCACTGTTCGTGTACACAGCGCTCGGAGAACGGTCCATGATGGTTGCACCTGCTCCATAGCGGTACATGCCACCACTGCCGTATGGCGTGCCAGGGTGGTCGTTCTCGTTGGACGAGATGGAGTCGCGACGAGGAGTCATGAGCGACGGCATCTCCGCCGAAGCCAAGCGGCCTGCCCAAGCCTGTGGCATGGGGCTGTGGTCGACGGCCTGGCCGTACTGGTAGGAGGCCTGCGGCATATACGCACCAGCGTGGTTGTACATGTTGGGAGAGGGCGCCATGCCGGCCTGGTGCTGGCCACCGGGCATCATCTGGTACATACCGCCGACGACGTGCTGATTGGGGACCCACAGGCTCTGACCTTGGTGCTGCTGAACGTGGCTGTAGTCAGAGGAGTTGCCCGACATGCCGGAGGCAGCAGACTTGGACGTCGAGGTCGAGCCGTACGAGCCGTGCATGTTGATGGCTGCCATGGTGTTCGTCAGACTGTGCATGCCGGCTTCACCAGGCGGGGACACGGGCAGACCTCGAGGAAGGTACTGGCTCGCTCCATGGCCCTGGCCACCACCGTAGGCGTTGTGCATGTCATGTCCCTTGTAGCCATTGTGTGGCGGTGCGTAGCTCTGGCGAGGGTTGGAAGTCATCGTGGAGATGGTGGATGTCCCGTTGACCTGGGAGAAATGACTGGCAGACGGATGGTCGAGTGCGAGGAAGCTCGGCACTGGCGAAGCTGCTGATGGAGAGAAAGGAGTGCCCAGAAGGAACTGCCGCAGAGACGCTCAGGAAGGTAAGGTCGGGAGGCCGATTGAGATGCAGAGAAGAACGTTGCTCTATGGGGGTGGTCAGCTTTTATCTTCATGGCGTCAAGCTGGAGGTGGCGGGTAGCCACGAGGGGTAGGCCAGCAAACTGTGGGGAGTGAGGAGTGAGGAGTGAGGATGAGAGTGAGGACGACAGCCAGGCCTCACGGAAATTCGCGTGGTGGGTCAGAGCAGCATGATTGAGCCACCAAGGTGAAGGAGAGAGATCAGATGGAATGGAAGTGAAAGGGAGCTTACTGAGTCGTAAATGTCAAACTTTTTGCGATGTGCGGGGCTGGTAGTGACTCCAAAGCTGGCAGCAATGTCAGCATCGGTCGATGAGGTGAGGGGAGGTGAAGTGAAGGGTGGTAGTGCCCACTGACCTGCGAATTGCTACAAAGAATGCGGCCACTGATGGAACGGATTTTGTAAGTGGTGATGAAAGAAGTGAGTGTGGAGGAGGAGAGAGGGTTTGAGGCGAGTCGAAGAGAAAAGTCGTGCCGGAGTGGCGTCGCAGATGGGGAAAGAGCACTCCTGAGGATGTTGTGGTGGACGCTGGCGACGGCAAGTGTGCACGCCCACCGAGGAAGTTGCATCAGACATGGCAGGAAGGAACACGCACTCACCAAGACTGATGCCCAACAAGAAAATACGAGACGGTAGCAATGGTGACGGCGGTGAGTAGGAGGTTGCGGCTTCGTACTTCCCTGGTTGCGAATGGCGCGCCGTGTGATCTAAGTCTCTAACTAGTGAATGCTCCAAAAAGTGCTGTTATGATAGCAATGTCGATGGTTTGCTTGCGGACGAAGCTGCAGAGTGTGTACTGCCAGCTCGCTGTGGTGGGAAAGTACCGCTTTAATATCATCGACTACATACAGGGCAGGTACACGCCAGGGATCGCGCCACGAAGAAACGCTACATATGATCGTAAACTTGCGAGGTCGCGTCAGTCGTGTACTTCTGCCTGCATCCGCTGCACGGCCGATCCAATTCGAGACGGGCGTGTAGCAGTCTTGAGATGACGAGGCGTTTCTTCAAGTGGCCTGCTCCCCACAAAGCGTATGCAGCCACACCGCCCTTGCAGTAAGTAGGGCTGAGCGTAAATCGTCGAACGTAAATCATCGAGCATACACGGGTTGAGCTATGCGATGCGCCAGCTATCAGTCTGTCCTTTCTTGTTGGTGGGGCGTACATCCGATGCGTGGTGTTGAAGACTCGAGCAGTCATTTCCATGCACCCCAATCAGCTTGCGGGTGCCCGCAATGGCCCTCACCGGGCTTGAAGAGGTGCATATTCTGTTTGAGCTCAGATATGCCTATACCATGTTAGTGAGGATACACAGAAATTCACAACAGGCTACAACCCGGCTGTCGTCCACATTAGCGCTAGGAACAGCTTAGAGTGCCTCCTGCGGCGCCCTGTATCTCCCGTGACGTGCCGGCGCCGTGCAGCGAGTGGCAGCCGTTGCTAGCTGCGGTTGGCAGTCGAGGCCTCGAGTTCGACGTACAATGCCTGCAGCCCCACGTCCCAACGGCGAAGACGCCTCTAAGGTGCCCTGGAAACGTTCCATGGGATAGCCCGCGCATACAGAAGACAGTTCTCAAACGAGCGTATCTCTACCCCGATGCTACACAAGCAAGGGGCCCGCGTTAGCTTCCAATCAGACCTCAAAAGCCACTCTTGCTCAAAAGGTTACTCTCAAGCGAGACATCTTGGTGAATGTGTTGCGCACAATCGAGGTACCGCCGTCGTCCATACAGCTTGGGCATCAGTTTGCCTGTAGAAGAATCGCGGTGAGCACAGGTGAGAGCGCAAAGAAGCCCACTAATCCTTATCGTATGCCAGCCCCTTCGAGCGTTCTGCAAACAGCCCTTTGAAGCCACTTCCTGCTCTGGAGTACGACGAGCTTGCTCAATTAAGTGCGTGCCGCTTTCTGGCGTGCTGCGTGGGCGCAAATGCCCTGTTTACCGTGTCGCATATATGCTACGCAGTTATCCGAATTTTCATTCGTGTGCTGGAATTGGGCCCTGGGTGTGAGATAGATAGCATGCAGAGCTGCGCAGTAGGAAAGACGATAGCTTGTGTCGGAACCAGTGATTGCGAAATTCCTGAGAACCTTGTAAGGATGGCGTACGGCGACAAAGCAGTTTGGCTGGTTGTCACATGGCATGCTGGCTCCGGAAATGTCATGTATGTTGTGCGTACTCGGCGCTGCAGACTCCTTCGCTACGCGTTAGTAGCAGCTGTCCCCCTTTGCATCTCTGTTTGCTTCGCTATGACTCTTGGAGATGTTACCTCAGCTCCAACCTCCAACCTGGTTGCCGGATTGCTTCGCTACCGCAGTGCTGCGAGGAGTTAGGAGAGTCATGTTCGACTTCTCGTCGCTTGTAGGCCGCATCCCCGACGTCACACGAGACAGCCAGGATCCGCATCAGTCTCCCAGGGCTCGAAACTTTAGCACAGACGAGTGCTCACCTGACTGGTGGATCCTATTGGGATCATAACGTTGCGTCGAGGAGAAACACCGTCTCTGGATCCGTACAAATGCCACCTGCCCAGCCGATACGATCGAAGCTCTTGCTATAGGTTGCAGATAGGGACAGGAACTCAACAGTGATACTCCGGGGAGCTGCGTGCAGCCAATGCTGCGGCGTGCAGGTAAAGATGATCTCCAGGCTGCAGATGGCCTCAATCTATTGTAAAGATCTGAAATGCCTACCTCCATCGGACTCTTCAGCTGGAGCAGTGGGTTCCATCTCCAGCTGTTGCGCCTGAGTAGTAGTTGGGCTCTGGTGTGGAAAGGCAATGCGACAGGGCGTATGTTCTTGCGGAAGGTGCTCTTCACCTTGAGGTTTGTGCGCAGCCCCAGTTGTATTCCCTGGAGAATGCAGAACAGGCCCGTCATGTGTATGAGACTTGACTGTGGCAGATGAGGCTCAATGAAGCCGCAGAAAGGAGATCGACAATTCGCGTCGGCGCACGCCAATCAATCGGACACGCGCTAGTGGGTATTTCGATGCCCGTCCGCAACAGCGCTCACAACGTGAGTGTCTTGAAGTGTAAGTAGGCATTGAACTTTATAAGGTCGTAGTCTCGCATGGCTTGGATGCTTCGCTGACATTTCTATGTTGCCTAAAAGCGCATTCTATGTGGTATCTACATCTCGCACGTGGAAGGAGAGATAAATCACAGCTTGTCGAAATCCGTGCGACAAATGAGTAATGAGTAGCCCCAACCCTTCATCCAGCTCCTCCAAAGATGCAAAGCAAACGCCGCGCTCCCCAGTGTCTCGGAAATGCTCATATGAATGTAGTTGTTCCTATCATGACCATACGTCTTCCTGATACTGGTTCGACGCCCTCATTGCCTTCACAATCTCCTCGCCCTTCTTCTCGGGCACATGCCTGTACTTGCTGATGATCTTGCCAAGTAGTGTGTTGACCTCGCGTGCCATGTGCGCTGCATCTCCGCAGACGTAGAAGTAGGCCTTCTGCTCGAGAAGCTTGTTGACTTCCTCTCCGTGCTCCTCGATCTTGTTCTGGACGTAGACCTTCTTGGGGCCGTCTCGCGAAAAGGCAGTGTGCATTTCGAACTTGTCGCCGAGAGCCTCTTGGTATTGCTGCGTTGTTGTTAGTCACTCTGTAATTTGTTCAAGGGCAATTGACCACTTACTTTCCACTCGTTCGCGTACATGAAGTCATCAGCCTGTTTCCTGCAGCCGAAGAACAGTACGGTCTTTCCAACGTTCTGCCCGGCTTTGGCCTGGGCGGCGCGCTCTTGGACGAAGCCGCGGAAGGGTGCGACACCAGTACCAGGACCAACCATGACGATGGGTTTCGAAGGATCCGAGGGGAGCTTGAAGTTCGAGTGTCGCACGTGCACAGGAACGTGAATTCCATCGTACTTGTTGCGAGGTCCAGTGATGGCATAATTCAAGCCATGGGGGTCAGGGTTCGCGACACCATGCTGCTTTTGTTTCAACGCCAAAAGGTAGTTGGTAGTTACACCCTTGACAACATGCGGAGCACCAGGCTTCTCAAGTGATTCAACGATGGCAGTGATGGATATCTTGTTCTTCTGCACAAGCGAGGACGAGGAAATGGAGTAGTAGCGTGGCTGTAGCTTGAGCAAGCCCTCGAATAGGAAAGTGAACGGAATCTTGGACCATATCTGCCCCTTTCCGGAGATCTCGAGTAGTTGTGCAAGGTTGAGGTTTCGGTCGGCGACCTGCTGCTTGAAGTAGTCTTTGTCGCTACCGAGCTTTCCCATCTCTGCCTTGATGTCTTCGTTGGGTGCGAATTGGGCGATCGTAGAAACTAGCTGACGGGAGACGGCAGCGCCGATTTCCACATGAAAGCGAAGAGCGGCGTCGTAGGTTGTCGGCGAAGGGAAGGGAACTTTGGCGGTAGGATCAAGGCCTTTGACGGCGATGACAGTGTGACGCTTCTCCTCCTTGCCAAGGATCTTGAACAGTCGATCGACTTCCTTGCCGGCATTGTTGGGCCAGATAGCAATGTGGTCGCCAGTAGTATAAGACAAGTTGGAGCCTTCGACGTTGATTTCCATGTGCAAGCAGTTCCTCTCGCTCGTGGTAAATAGTTCGTAGGACTCGACGATGGGCGCGATGTAGGGGTTGTTGGCGTTGAACGGGCCCTTCTGAGTGCCCTCAAGATGGTTCTTGTTCGGCTCGCCCAAAAAGACCGTGTCGTCTTCCGCGCTAAGCTCCGGCTTCTCGGTGATCTCAAAGACAGGCTCGTATTCGGCTTCACGCTCCTCCAGGCCCATCTTCTCGGTGACGTCCGCCCACATGGGCTCTTTCCAGGCGAGGAAGTCCTCCTCCATTGTGCCAGCGCCGTCGTCACCCTCGCCAGCGGAGCCCAGTCGGGTTGCGCCAAGCTTGGTCAGGTACTTGTCCACGTTGCGAACCATGGAGTTGTAGTGCTCGTACGTGTTGTTGCCGAGACCGAAAGCGACGAAGTTGAGCTTGCTGAGAGGCTTGTCGTCGATGCCGCCGCCTTCGCTGAAGGTGATGTCCTCAGAGCCCATGAATTCGTAGAATTCGACGGCGTTGTCGGTAGGCTCGCCCTCGCCGTACGTGGCAAGGACAAAGACGGCGAGCTTGTCTTCGGGGAACTGGTCCAGATTTTCAAAGTCGTATTCCTCGAGGTCTGCTACCATGGTCTTGAGGCCGAAACGTGAGTGCCCCTCCTTGGACAGTCGAGACGCGTAGTCCTCTGCTGTACCAGTCTGACTGCCATAGAAGACGACGCAGTTCTTGTCCGTTTCCTCCATCTTCTCGAGAATGTTCCGCGACTTGCCCGCCTTGGCGGCGCCATTGGCATTTGCCAGTGAGCTGCCGTAGGGATCGCCATAGACGGCCCAGTATGTGCCTTTGGTGAAGTAGGCGACGGTGCCAATCAGGAGTGCCGCGAGCACGACAATGTCCAGGGTGTCGAGCTGCGCCATTGTGGTGGGGGAATGTCTGCGAGAGAGGCCAAAAGGTGGGGAGAGCGTGTGCCAGTCAGAACACGGTAGTCTATGGCGAGCGTCTGAGGAGAGACGGCGGTGCGAGTATTTGGCTGCGGCGTGGTGGCAGGTGGGAGTAGATCGGTTGAGCCTAGGCGGCCGTGCGTGGTGTTAATGTGCTTCGTAGCGCTTATCGTGGATCGGAGGCTGAATGGCGAGCTGTTGGGTCTCACACCAGCACCGGGATGCAACAATAGGTCTTCTATTCTAAAATGAGACGAGACGTGGCCAAAAGTGTAGCCGTCACTATCTGCCTTTCCCGCGCTGGGTTGACCGCTGGTCGGCAACTCGGAGCTATTCCGCGCTTTTGCTCGCCTGTGACGGACTTGCGCGTGGCCGTTTTCCGTTTCCCGGTCTTTGTTGCTTCCCAAGGCTTCCGATGGCCAACAACTTTTCACACACTTCTTTACGTGGAGAGGGTTGCCGGGTAGACAGATCCAGAGGGCGAGGGTCAGGATGGAGCCTTCGCAGCAGGAAGACGTAGGCGGAATCACATGCACATCGGCAAGAGGTTATATACGCTTCAGTCCTGACCTCTCCGCAACCTATGCACATCGGCCCAGGCTTATATCGTCGTCTCGCATGTATAGCAAATGGGCTAAAGAAAGAGCTGTCATGGTCCTTGCTGACTTAATTGCAAATCTTCCAGCTATCTTAGATCCTTGCTGATACGCCTCGATACCGAGAACGCTCTGACAGACTCCCAAAGTCCTCGCAATCCAGACACATGCCGAAAGGAGACGTCCGGGAAGATTCCATGGCGCTTAGGTTCCAAAGACCAATGACTGTACGAAGTACTTAGTGATACACTGTGACCTGAGGTGTCAGATGTGAGCTTAGCCATTGGTCATAGTAGAATAGTTGCAGCACCCGTCAACGACGGAGTGAAGACAAGTTGCATGTGATAGGGTACGAAGTACAGTGTCCTCTGCTGGCAAGTCGAGATTCGTATTGCAGCGGTTGCCAAGTTTCTCCATTCTCCATATGTTCTGACAGCATGCCAACGGCCAGCCCCACTGTAGCGTGGACATGAAGACAGGGTCCATGAGGTGAAACTTTGAAGACGCTCCCCTTCAGCGATGCGAGTTATAATTACAGCCCCAACCGTCTGGAGCTTGCTAACAACGGCATGCGAGGTGGAACTACTAGCTAATCTCCGCACGTCAGTGAGATCTCCAGCCGCACGAAGATCATTGTGAAGATCAAGCCACCAATGCAGCCTAGCGGACTGTGGCATTCAGGAACGCGATTTCGAGCATAGAGATCCATGGCAGACGACTGCTACTCTCTTCCGGCGCCAGTTCACAGCGTATCCTCTTCTGGACGCCCGCATTAGACATCGTTCGCCCAGACGATGCGCCGATCGAGGCCGGCGGCATGTGTAAGTTCTTCTGTCTACTTTATGATGTCGTCGTCAAGCCGTAGGAGCTTACCGTGAAACACACTCCAACGCGCAGCCCCCAACCAGTAATAGCCCGACCATGTCCGACCTGACAAGGACGTCCAACCTGTACTTTTTGCAAATTCTTGCTGACCCCTGCTGTGTCTGCTGCAGCTGCTCCCTTCCCGCTTCTGCAAGCCCGAACAGCTGCTGGGAACGCGGCGTCGCACCATATAGAAAACCCCTCTTTGGCCTCTCGCGAGCCCAGCCAGACACGCGGACGGGCTCTCACGGCTTCCTCGCGCACCAAATCGCCGCGCTCGCAGACACCCGCCATCGTCAGCGCCAGCAGCAACTCCAGCCCCGACCGCACCGTTGGGACTTTGGAGCGCAAGCCTTCGGGGTCTTATGCTCACAATCGGAACACGTCCATCGTCCATGGCATACAGCACTCGAGGAACACCAGCTTCGTAAATTCACCCGCTACAAGCCCACTGAGTCCCCAAGCAATTGCTGCGGCGGGAGCGACTCTCGATGGAGCCGTCATGTCACAGGAGTCGATAGCGGACGCCTTCACGGCAGATGGCACACTACCTGCCACCAGTGGTGCAAATGGCTATACAAGTACCACCATAGCAACTACAACGAGCAGTGAGGGCGGTGCCACCCAGCGGAAGCCTGAACGGGCAACCAGTGCCAGGTCGTCGCGCAAGGGGCACAACCACCACCGCTCTCAGTCGCGGCACCATCAGCACACCCACGAGCTGAAGACTGTTGGCGAATATGCGCTACACCACCTTTTCAATTCCTTCATTGGCCAGGCAGAGCAGAAGATCAACCAATGCATGACAGAGCGAGGGCAGCCAGAGGCCAGGGTGGAGCTGGTCTGCGGGCTGGGAGTCGACCCTAACTTCGACCAGCTTATAGCAGCACTTGGACACATTGCTCGTCCCAAGCCCAAGCCTCTCATCGACTCGATAATGCTGTGGCGGAAGGCAAAGAGCGAGGAAGCCGCGAAGCAACGAAACCAACTGCTCAATGTAAGGGCGGCAATTTTCTGGGATGTTTGCAGTGCTGACTATGAAGGCTCGACAAGCTCTGGCACTGCCACCTTCCGGACTGCCGCGGCGAAACACTGAGCCACTCCATCACCACGTGGACAACTCGTCTTCAGCATCCGTGACTGGGGCCGAGCATCTATTGATGGTGCAACAGACCGTGACCCAGGCTGAGCAGCGGTCCACCGTGTCGACATACATCCTCTGCCGTGTGCTCATTGAGATCATGGCTCAAACTGATCTTCAGAACCTGACTTTCGAAATGGCCGAGCGGCTGCTGGGGCTATTCTATACGCAGCTGAGCACATTGGACCCGGATCTGGTAGAAATATCTCCACTCAACTTTGCCAACTGGACCATCTATAGCGAACTCCTTGGTGTATTAAGTGGGCTCATGCCTGATCATGTTCAACACAAGTTCATTGCCGACTTGAAGGACGTTGACCGTCAAATGGCCATCAAGAATCAATACAACCGGGACAATGAGGCCAGAGGATCTCTTCTTATACGTGCTTTGCGCAATGTCAAGATCAAAGTCTATCCTGAAGAAGCATGGGACAGTTCGTGTGACTTCATGATCTCCATGGGCAAGTTGTACACCAGCGCGCATGGTCAGCCAATCAAGTACGCATATTGCCAGGTGCTCAGGGAGATGCTACTTCGAGTAGCTGCGAGTGCTACGACCGAAATTAACAGCCCAAAGTGGAAGCCGGCCATTGATATGATGAAGCAGAGAACTTCCATCTTGCTAGGAAAACCAAAACACTGGCAAGAAGCCTTTCCGCTCATGGTAGCGCTTCTTTGCGTTTCGCCCATGGAATCTTTCTTATCACAATGGCTCGCGCTTGCACTAGCCACGCAACCAAAGCTCAAAGAACGTGCTACCAGGGCCGTCGCACTTCGTGGTATCTGTCGACTGGTGTGGACCTATTTGTATCGTAGGGGAACGGAGCCGCCCAACATCGCCGTCGTCCGCCTAGAGGAGGTCACTAGGATGATATTTCAGCCCGGCCGGAGATCGTACCTTTCCACCGAGCCTGCGATAGCGGAGCCGTTGATCCAACTCACTCGCTTGATTGGCTTCAAGTACCAGGACCTGTGTTTCAAGACCATCATATTTCCGTTACTCAACTCTGAGATGTTCATGTCGAACCGAGACCTCCGCGTCGAGAATCTTGAGCCGGATCGCGTGGTCATTGGCATTCGCTCCTTTCTCGCGATCATGGCAGATTTAGAGAATGGAGTGCAACCACCCTTCCCTGTCACGTTTAACTTCGATCCGAACGCGATAATGGCAGAGTCTCCTGCCCTTCCCATGAGCCCCCGCCCCGTGCAACAGCTGTCACTGAAGTCCACGCTCAAAGATGAGCGTCTATCAAGACCTGTAAACTTCTCTGGCTTTGCGGAAGTGGCGAAAGAGTCCTATGTCCGATTTTGTAAAATATTAGGCGAGATCACGATCATCTGCGACAACGCCTTCGGTGGACAAGCTGTTTTGGACGAGAAATTTTCGTTGCAGACCCCCAAAACGCCGATGTCAGAAGCTTTTGGCTTCAGCCGGCGCGACGAAAATCAAGTCCTGGCGGATCCTCGACAGGGATACTATGATCTGCTACATGTCGCTGTGCAGGCACTTCCTCGTTGTCTATCTCCACACATTCCGTTCAACTCCCTTGTCAACCTGCTTTGTACCGGCACCGCGCATGTGCAAGGCAATATCGCTGCATCCTCAGCGCAATCACTCAAGTCGATTGCGCGGCAATCCCACGCGCAGCCAGTCACCATCGGTTTCGCGCGGTTCATCTTCAACTTCGATGATCGATATGCCACTATGTCTGATGGGGGCATGCTCGGTGCAGGCCACATTGAGAGCACACTCCGATTATATGTTGAGCTTCTGCAGATATGGATCGAGGAAATCAAGCTAAAGACCCGTAAGGCCGCCCTGGACACCCCAGACGATGGTTCGGGCAATCGCGCCGCACAGCTTGACCTTTCGTCCGTCTGGGCCCATGTTGATGAGGTCGAATCTCATGGTCTCTTCTTTCTCTGCTCGCCATCGCGTCGCGTACGTTCGTATGCGGTCACTGTCCTGCGTCTCGTCACCGATTTTGACACTGCCCTTCGCGGGTCTAACACGCGCATCATCCGTGTTATGGAGGGCAGCCCCCAGAAAGTCATGGACATCTCAGAAGACAAACTGTCTCTCGCTGAGCGCAGTCGGCTTCAACGTGGAATGCGCAAGAGCAACGTACAAAGCACATTGGTCGAGCTCTGCAGTAGCGATGTGCCGTACGACGCTACTCTTTGGTTCAAGATCTTCCCAAATCTTGTTCGCATTAGCTTCGAATTGTGTCCCTTTGCGGTCACGCTTACTCGCGACATTGTGTGCGCGCGGCTTTCGCAAATGTATCGCACTTTGGTCACACTCGCTGCTGACAGGTCTCATACGACGCCTTATTCTCCCTACGACAACCCTGCTGGGAAGATCAGCGGCCGATTAGCCTCTACCAAACCAGATAAGGTGTATGAGCAGTGGAAACTGTACCTCATCTTTGCCTTTACGACATTAACGAACCTCGGGCAGAATGCGTTGACGCCTGCGCAAAGCCAGGCAGCGCACTCCCGGAAGAGCTCTAAGTCTTCGCAGAAGAGCGCCAACAAATTGTACACGGCCACCGAGCTTTTCTCCAAAGTTCTTCCGTTTCTGTCGATCGAGAACGAAGCTGTCAGAGAAGCTGCTGTGGTAGGTCTCGGATCTGTGAACCGCAATTTGTATCGCACGCTTTTGGAGACCATACAAAATTATGTCGCCACAGGTGCCGAAGAAGCGAAATCGCGATCAGCCACTCACAATCGAACCCTGAGCAGTCCTCACCGAAACGATCACACAGACCATTTTCGCACGGAGATCACACATGTTTACAAGCTGACTGCCCAATTTCTGATAGATCCGGAAGCCAATACTGACGAATGGGTTTTGAATCACCTCGTGAATTACACCAAAGACCTTCGAATCTTCCTGAGCGATACCGGTGTTCAAAGCAACAATCTTTACAACAAGCTTCGCACACATTACTGTGGCCTGATCGAGGTGCTCTTTGAAGGCATCAACAAGACGAGCGACCCGATGCAATGGATGCCTTTTCAAGCGCGGAAGGCAGCTTTCACTTTGATGGAAGAATGGTGCGGTTATTCGGCGAACCAAGATCAAATCCGCCAGCGTGAAGAAAGCATGCGAAGGTCCGTGTTGGACCGCGAGAGAGACATGGGCGTCAAGAATCAAGTCAGTGCAGCATTTGAGATCTCGCGGAGAGATCTTCGAACAGCAGCACTCAGTGCCATGGCTGCGCTATGCGCCGGACCCGTTAGCATCACGACTGACAGCAAAGTTCTATTACAATTCGACGTGCGACGGATGCTTTCCTGGATCGACAGCATTTTCGAGACACCCAGCGACCGGACACATGCGATCGGCCGCCGAGCGCTGACCAATTTGATTCTTCACAACCGAGAACATCCATACCTTCTCGACCGAGCCATCGAAATGTGTTATCTCTCCAAGTCGGCAAAGGCCCTCGAGAGTTACTTCGAAGTGGTGACGCAAGTACTCACTCAACGCGAAGATTACACTCTGCCATTCTGGAAGGTACTGAGCGCTGGTCTCTATACCTTAGGACACGAAAACAGCAGTATTCGCATGAAGTCCGCGCGACTACTCAGAACGCTCGAAGCCCGCGAGCAGAAGAACTCCAAACTTCAAGACCTTGACATCAGTATATCTGACAAGACCATTGCCGTCTACAAATTGGCGCAATTCGAAATGTCGCGCAGGCTCGCCAAACAGCACTCGGAGCTTGCCTTTCTGGTCTTCTCTCAGTTCTCGTATTACTTCAAAGACCTGCAGCCCGATCACCAGCGGAACATGGTAGCCGCCATGTTACCGTGGATTCAGACCGTCGAACTCCAAGTGAACCCGGAAGGAGGACCCACTGCATACTCGTACATGCTGCTAGTCAACATGTTTGAGATTACAGTTCGTTGTGGAACCGCCTTACATAACGAGATCCAGGCGCTCTGGCAGGCATTGGCCACTGGTCCCTACGGTGGCAACGTGCAGCTGACTCTCAACTTCATCATCAATTTGTGTCTGGATAAGCGGGAGCAGAACTATGTCGACTTTTCGAAGCAGATAGTAGTACATCTATCCAGCACACCGGCAGGTCTGAAAGTGGTAGAGTTCTTGCTCATGCAAATCAACCCACGATCCATGGTCAGCGAGAAGCGCGAACCCGCAGTACCTCCGCCAGATGCGATGAACCTGCCCTACCTTGCCGATTTGAGCGCGTTACTTCCTAGCGGCAATAAGCAGGTAAGTGGATTCTTCAGATGCTAAATCTGAAGCTAACGTCTATAGTCTGGGTTCGCACTTGGGCAAATTTGCCTCATATTGCTTGTTGACCTCATGGTCTCTCCTGTCGAAGTCGCTCACGAGCATATTCCTTTACTGCTCCAGGTCATCCTGGTCCTCTGGGACCATTACACGCCCGTGGTCCAGGACCAAGCGCGCGAAATGCTGGTGCACCTCATTCACGAAATCGTAATCTCCAAAATCGACGATGACACGGTCGGCGTTGACAAGAAGTCGATCGAAGATTTCGTGGAGGGAGTTCGGCAGCATGATGTCAAAGTAGTCTGGAACTACGATGACAAGAATAGCAAGGACGCAGAAGACTCCAGTACTAAAGTCCCTGAGTCGATGGTATATGTTGCAGACGAAGTCATGAAGTTCTTCTCACTCGCGTACCCTGGGCTCAAAGAGGCCTGGGGCAGGGTAGCACTCAGCTGGGCGACGTCTTGCCCGGTCCGACACCTTGCGTGTCGATCGTTTCAATTGTTTCGTTGCATTCTGAGCTCGCTGGATCAGCAGATGCTCTCCGACATGCTTGCACGACTCTCCAACACGATATCCGACGAGGAGAGCGACATCCAAACTTTCTCCATGGAGATTCTCACGACACTCCGCGCTATCATCGAGGCGCTGGCACCTCAAGATCTAATTCAGTACCCACAGCTTTTCTGGACCACATGCGCTTGCCTAGACACGATCCACGAAGGCGAATTCATGGAAAGCCTACTTATGCTCGACAAGTTCCTCGATAAGCTTGATCTTGGCGATTCTGTGATATTGCAGATCCTTGAAGATAGCTGTCCAGATAGATGGGAAGGTAAATTCGAAGGCCTGACTCAACTCACATACAAAGGCATCCGCTCAAGCGTATGTCTTGATCGCTCCCTACGAATACTCGAGAGGCTGGTTGTTCTCCCATCTAGTCGCATTGTCGGCGACGACAGCCGCCTGGCTTACACCATTCTTGCCAATCTGCCCCGGTTCTTGAGATCCTTCGATCCGACTGTGAATGATCCAGGCGTCAGAACTACTGCTGAGGTCCTTGCCCGGGTAGCCGAAGCGCAGTTCGAGAATGCCACGCTCTCCGAAGCTCTAACTGCTTATGCGCTCAAGCGTTATCGCCTCGACAAAGACTTTGTTTCTCAGATCTTGGCGGCAATTCGCACCTCCTTCTTCCCCAACCTTGAATTCGGCAGCCTGGTCTTTCTCCTCGGTCTGCTTATGAACAACGTCGACTGGATGAAAACGAACACGATGGAGATACTCTGCATTCTCCTGCCAGAAATCGACATGCGGAAACAGGAGATTGTGTCCAAGGGCCCAGACCTCATGTCGCCACTACTGCGACTCCTGCAAAGCGAGTTCTGTCCGCAGGCTCTCCGTGTTCTTGATAACGTACTCAACCTCAGCATGACGAGCTCGCCAACGCCTTTTGAGAAGCAGCAGATGCGCATGAGCATGGCTGGCTCCCACTCCAGTCGGGGCTACAAAAAGCAGTTTGAGAAGACGCAGTCGCTCTACGGCATTCCTGATGAGAGTGGGTGGTCAGTTCCAATGCCTGCACATCATTCACACCTCACGCGCTCCAACGTGCACGCCGTATTTTACACCTGCGGAAATCTCGAGGATGGCAATGTCCCGGACACAGCAACGCCGAAGATTGAGTTCCGACAAGAAGAATTCCCATTCCATCCGCTGTCGGAGTATCGAACAGCGACAATGACATCTGAAGACACACGTGGGGACAGTCATATTGGAGAGCTCGTCATGAAGCTGGACAGCCTCGATGATTTCTTTGAAGACGACGATGACGCCGAGACACTCACCAACCTTCCCAACTTCACGTCCAACTCACGCTACGCAAATGGCCCATATTCCAACGACATGCGGGAGAATCTATATGACCAGCAGACTGCGCCAATCCTACACAAGTCTCTCATGCGCAACGGAAGTGTTACGTCCTTTCAGTCAGGCTTTATATCCGAAGCCAAGCTCTCGCCAGCCAGAGACCCTGGTGTCATGACCCCGGGAGCCTTCAGCACCTTCGCCTCATCCACAAGCAACCTTCACTCCACAGCGAACGTGTCATCACGGCCAGGTCTGCACGCACGATCGGTCACATCGCCTTCAGCTCCAACTCATCCGCCACGCATCTCGCCGGCCATGTCATCCACTGCGCTCGACGAACACAGTGAGTCTTTCTCAGACGACGAATATGCATCAGGCCGCGCTGGTGGTTCAAGCTCGGACAAGAACAACAACTTCAGCCTCGAAGGCATAGTGAAGCCTATGGCCCAAGACACGAGGAGTCGGATACGAAGCGGTATGCGCAGACTTACTGGTGGCGGCGGCGACGCGAGAGAAAGCGCGAAGACGCGCGATGCTATCAAGCAAGCGATGGCGAAAAGTCCGCAGGTGCCGAAAGTGCCGGACATTTACCTTGTGAATCCAAAAAGCTCGGATCTATGAGGTGGAAGAGACCTCAGCCATTTACTTCGATATCAGGGACGTGCGATTGGTGATGCGGAAAGCGACGCAATTTATTTGGCATTCGATTAGACTGGGAAAATGAGGGTAATTCAAAGCGTTTTATCTATGGGAAAGGCGAATTTTCGCATCATGTACGGGTAGGACGATCTTCAATTTCTTCTTGCTGCGATATACCAGTCAATTATGCGCGAATGGAAAATGCTTGTACCTAAAGGCCTCCCTTTGACAGCTCATTCCTACTTCCTACTATCATCAACGCTCATCCCCTCTCCGTCCCACACTTGCCTCGTACTCGGGCGGCATCTCCAGCTCCCACATCCCGTCTTCCAACCGATAATCAAACGCCTCATCGCCCTCCATACACATGATCCACGAACCTATAGGGGCACTGTGGCCGCGGCGCCACCACCATTTTCGCTCCACGGCTGTGAGCCAGTGCAACGGACCTGCGTTTGCAGATGATTTTGCGTGCTGGGAGGAGGTAGAGTCCGCTGGTGAAGATTGAGCAAGCAGTGGCGCCGTGGCTAACACTCCGGTGGGCGAGTACGACGGCACCAACGCGAGTGTCGCGCTGAGGGAGCTAAAGAGCGTGCTGCATAGTATTGCAGCAAAGCTCTGGGCCGGCGCATCAAATATAGTCGCGGTGCATGATGGCGCGAAATCTTGCCATTCTGGATGCTCGGCTATGACTTCGTCGAGGGAGGTTGCGGATAGCCAGCCTTTGTTTTGGTACTGGAGCACGATGTAGGGGTTGTTGGTGCGTATGACGATGTTGCCGGCGGGGTGGTGGAGGAAGTGGAGCATTTTTTTTTGTGTTTATGGGGGCGAGTAGTGGGGAAGTGTTTTGTTGGGTTATAAAAGTGCGTGGTGAGAGGGAATATGGTGGGGAGTTGGGCGCGTGAAGGCTGGCGGTGAAGAATTAGGGGTGACGATGCATCGTTGGTGAATGAGGCTCTCGGGCCTTCGTGACTGAGCGTGCGACGTCCGTAAATTTGCCATTCGTGACAATCATTTCTTTCTTACATGTGCGCAAAGCTTCACGGCGTGGACAATGCGGTGTGGTCCAGGTGCTGAACATGTGCCTGGCTATCAGTCCACAACTCTGCCACCGCACGAGTCATCTCGAACGTAAGATTAGCCCCAACGTCTATATTGGAGAGCCAAGCGCTACTACGAAACCACTCGCGTGGAACTCGAGCTTGTCCTAGCCAGCAGGCACAAACATGTCGCTTGTCAACCCACCTTGTAAGCCACGACCGCCTGGAAAGAAATGGCTAGAACATTCAATGTTTGTAATGTTCGATTTCGCTCCCAACCTCGCAACATCTGCATACCACAAAGCTATCTCCTACACTTATTATGAAGTATCTAACCCAGACGCACCTCCACCCCAGTCCCTACATCAGCACCCTCCCCTTCGAAGCCCACGACCTCCTCAAATGGGGCAAACACCGTCACAAAATACCCAGACGACTCCGTGTACCTCGCCGAGTTAGAACTCCAACAACAAAAAGCCAAAGTCGCCGGGAAAAGGCCCTCACTCCCCGAAACATGGGCCCAGGAACTCGTCTCCCGCGCCGCATACGATTTAACAGTCCCCGGTCTTCCACGCGATGTACGCAGACTCGAAAAAGTATCAAACATGCTCAGAGACTTTTACAAAGCCATCGCATCATTTGGCGAAGTGAATCCGCCGAAACGTGCGACTCGATGGAATTCCTTGCCGTTGTATAACAAGTATGTCCCCTTGCCCCAGGACCCCGGATTCGACCTCGTTTTACCAGATACGTGCGCTTCGCGGATCCTATACTATACGTTCGAAGTGCGCCCTCTCCAATATGCGCCGGCTACGGCATTCGTGTCGCGGATAAAATCGCCCTGGCGTTTCGGTCGACTGGACCAGTGAAGTACGAGCAGCTTAAGCGTGCGCTGGAAATAGTTGTCTCGAAGCCTGGGCGGATGGGTGAAGGGCCTGAGAGGGATGTGGAGGCTTGGAGGTTTAGAGTGCGGACGTGGGTGGATGTGAGTGATTGTGTGGAATCCGAGAGCAGTGAAGGGGTGGTGGTGGAGCCTCCACCGCTGTATCCTAGTGCTGATGAGCCGCCAGCTTATGGAGCATAGGGTGGAAAAGGAGAAATAAGAAGTGTTTCTATCGCATCAGACGTCAGGCGCTCCAACAAGATTCTACCATGGACGAGGCGCTCACCACGAACAAGAAGTTGTTCTCATCATACCAGGAGATGATCAACCCGCCGGCCGCGATCTGTATCGCAAAAGCAAACGTCCTCCTCATGTAAAAGCTGGGAGGAATACGCAATGTCAGGAGAAAGGCACACCTTACAAGAACTCGGCATCCTCAACGAGCTCGCGAGGTGGACCCAAAGGAGAAGCACACAAGTAAGTGCAAGCTCTTGTGCGGCCTAGCATTGAGACGTAGACTCACCCATGAACGAGTTCGAGTTGGCCTCGCTGGGTGGCATGATCGAGTCGCATTTTGTCGGTTTTTCCTGCTCTTCCTTCGCTTTTGTGAGCGCTGCTGCTGGACTGGGGCCTTGGAAGCGCTGTTTGGTTTGTGCCATTTTCCATCGGATTTCGTTTTTGCTTGTACTGTTTGCACTTTCTGGGTGGCTATGGGGCATGGCGCCGGTTGCTCTGTACGTGCCTGTAGGTAGGGCGTTTTTCGTTTCGCACTGATCATGATGAACAAAATGTTACTGTCTTATCGAACCGTTCCTCCATTATGTGTCCCGCCTCAGTGATTAAAGTGATGAAAGTTGGTGAGGCTCATGGCGACCAATCAAACACTGGCCCGAGATGCTGGCAGATTAGTACTCGACCCTCTAAATTTCTTCTTCCCAATGCACAATTTTGACTTCTTTGATTGTCTTGAAAGGGGTATTCGCAGATGAGGAAAAGAAGTGCAGGCAATAAAACCACCGTCTGGAAACAAAGCAAAACGTATCGTGATGACTACCTAGCTTCCCCACTATCGCGCAGGAGAGGCGTATGGTCGTCGGCCGGAGCACTGCCATTCGCAAGACGCGCATCCGCACCCCTCGCGGCTTTCCAGTCCCGCCACATGAAACCCAAGCTCATGCCAAGCAAGAAGCCCTGCAGAATCCCGGTGAATATGAATAGACCCCACGCACTCCACCCACCAGGCCCCAGCCTCACAGCCAGACTGGCCGCGAAGACGAAGCTGCCCGGTGTCTGAATGCACATCATGGGCACCGACAGACTGCCAGTCTCCTGCAGCCTCCACGTCATGATGATCTGTGGGATGTATTGTACAGCTGCGAGCAGGGTGGCGGATAGCCCGAGGAAGTTGGCCCAGCCACGCAGGTGGGAGGGCGCGGCGTACACGAAGATGATGGAGCCGAGCAGGGCGAATACGAAGAACGCGATGGACACGGCGAGGACGATGATCGCTTCTTTCCAGGTGGGAATCTTAGCGTCTTGCTCGTCGAGCTGCGAGGGCTGGGGGTTGCGAGGGAAGAAGATGAGGAAGAGCATCATGCTATCACATGTTAGTCAGATCACTGTAGTCTAGGCCAAAGAATCATACATGAAGAAGAAACACGCCCATTGCACGCCAATCTGCGCGATCCCAAGCAAAGCAGCTGCGCACGGAAACCGCCCTATCTCGCGGCAACACGCCATGTCGCGCGTGCTCTCGGGCAGTGTGAGTATGTTTGCTATACTAGCTGTGCCGGACACGGTGCCTAGGAGAACAAACATGGGGCTTAGGCCGCGCGAGGAGCGGCGTGCTATGATCTTGTAGTGCTGCGGGAGGTACGATATGAGGATGCCTAGGACAATGAAGCTGGGGCGCTTAGCTGGAGACGTGGAGTGTGTATAAGATGTGCTTACACTGAGACTGCAAAGTTGATGATGTCTGGGTGGGCCAGCTCGCGGCATCTTTTGTGGTCTGTGTGCCACATGGTGGTCGCCATGTTTCTTTGATTACTGCGTGGTGTTGCAGTGCTGGAGTCTGCTCTGCTCCATACCTGAGCACTGCGCGTGTGACGTGTGACGCGACGGAGCGGCAACTTTAACCGACCTCGGCCCAGCGCGCATCGCCCATCTTCACTCCCACTGCGACTCCAACACAACACCCAATGCGCCCATCTTCCATCACACTCCCACCACCGCCGCGATGGAATTCCTCCCCACCCTCCAAAATGGCATCGACGACCTCAAGCCCTCGCTCTTCGAGATCCTCTCCGAACAACAACTCGCCTCTCTTCTCCCGCCCTCGCTGCGCTACCTGCTCGCCGTCTCCACACACCGATACCCGCGCTACCTACTCCCAGTCCTCAACTCCTTCGATGAAGTCTACGCGCTGATCATGCTGCTCGTAGAGCGCCACTTCCTGCGCACATATGGCGGGTCCTTCACCGAGAACTTCTACGGCATGAAGCGCGCGCGCGTGCTGCGTGTGAAAGGAGGCGAGATTCCACGTGCGCAATTGGGGGCTAGCGATACGGTCAGAGACGCAGTGAAGCTGGGCGAGGGCGATGTGTGGAAGAACTTGGCGGTGCTGGTGGGATTGCCGTGGTTGAAGAGGAAGTTTGACGAGGGATACGATGTGCACGCCGCGCATGCGAATCTGCTGGGACCGGGATATAACAGAGACAGAGATGGGTTGAGGGCTGGGGCGGGGGTGAAGGAGAGGTTCATGCATTACTACAAGTGGTTTCTGAAGAACATCTACCCGAGCGTGAACGCGGCGTACTACTTCTCCATGATTGTCTTCAACATGGCGTATCTGTTCGATGGGACCAAGTATCATTCGCCTTTTCTGTGGATGATAGGGACTCGGATAAGAAGGTTGGGGGCCGCTGATCACGCGGCGATCGAGCTCGCGACCGCACCCAGGAAGGTCGGGCCTGCGCGACCAGGCGAGGGAGGTTCAATCTTCTCGCCAAGGAATATGGCACGGAGCGTGACACCACGACTCCTGAGCTCACTAAAGATTCTCTTACCGACAAGCATCTTTGCGCTCAAGTTTTTGGAGTGGTGGCATGCCTCCGACTTTGCACGGCAATTGTCGAGAAAAGCAGCAGAGAACATCGATCTGCCACCTCCGATATTGCCCTCTCTACCTCCAGCTGCGAAGAGGAAAGACGCCGAGTCCGACGAGAAGCAGCGCCCGTCAACAGCGTCCTCCGAAAAAGCGCAGACCATAAACCCACCGATCTCCTCAATCACACTCCTCCCCATTCTCACAGTACCGACGCCGCCTTCATCGACGCTGTGTCCGATTTGCGTGACGCCAATTACCACACCGACCGCCTCTCCAACAGGATTCGTGTACTGCTATACTTGTATACATCGATGGGTGGGGGGTGATCATGAGCGTCAAATTGCCTTCATGGAGGGTGCTGCTGGCTTCAGAAGAGAGGGCAACAGCGATGAGGCAGAGGATGAGGATTGGAGCAAGGAAGAAGGGAGCAGAGAAGGCAGGTGGGAGAGTGGCAAAGGAAGAGATGCCGTGACCGGGAGGAGAATACTCGGTGGTACGGAGGGTTTACGGCGAGTGGTTGTGTAAGATACCCATACTAGCAGCAATTCTGTCTGCACGAGCACAGCGACTCTTCAGTCGAGCTGCGTGGCATTGTGACACGAGTTCGTGATTTTGATCATGGCTGGTCACACCAACGTTGTCAATCGCCCCTTCCTCACACCAACATCTCCTCCGCGAGACACACTTTCTACCAAGCCCACCACAACCACAGATGCGGAGCGAATGACTCAGCTCAGGGTCTCCAAGAAAGTCAGCCGCCATGCACGCCGGAGCCGGCTCCGATGAAGATCTCAGAACCACAAGCCAGTCAGCCGCTTACGCAGAATATCACGCATGTCACGCGAAAGAGTCACAAAATAGTGTTACCAAGGCTTTACCAAAGATCAACAACCCGCGTGCATGAGATGACAGTCAAAGGGCGGCGAACTAAACTGCAGTTTGTCGACGAGCCCCGCATGGAGCTGCCGGATTGGTCCATGGCCTCGATGCAAAAGCGGCTAATGCGAACAGGTTCTGTAGCCACTGTCAAACGTGCCCACTTTTACTTTTTCTATATGGTTTTTGCTCTGCTCCTACTTGTCACTTCAACATTTTATGAATTTCTTTGGTGCTGTTGGGGTAAGGAAAAAGCGTTATCGCTACTAAAGTACAAAGGATTTGCAAACCATGGCCCCACCATCAGCGACCACGAGTCAACCAGTGACCGACTTCGCCAACGATGTCACATCGCAGATGGAAGGCTTCACGCAATCGCAAGACATAGCAGAGGAAGCAATCGCACGAGATCTGGAAGAAGATGACTCAGAACCTGAAGACGAACAGGATGATTCATCTTCAGGTTCTTCGACCGTCCGGGAATACTCCATGATCAATTCCTACCGCCGGCCCTCCTATGTCAATCCAGGAGCACGAGGCACATCTATCCCCTCATCAAGCGTACCAGAACGCAACCACCTGTCCTCATCATGGAAAAAGCACAGCCACATCTCCAAGAAAGAGCGGGAAAGCGTCCGAGAAGAGGAACGAAGCTTACTGCGCGACAACAATCTGCTCCCGCCCAAACATCCCCGCTCCGGAAGCGTAGGCCCAGCAAGTCGACTAGCCAACAAGCTATCCTTCTCTGGCCTCCGCAAGATCAAAAGCACCCCCGACGAAGAATCAGCTATAGCATCCCCCGCAGACGAGCGTACAGCCCTTCTTGGTGACCAGCAAGGCGACCCCGACCAACCCTACGGCGGCCTCGCGACCCCGCGCGCCCTCACTAAGAAATGGAACGAAGCCGTCGCCGCCGGAAAAATCACCTCGACCTGGCACCGCGAAGCTAAAGTCCTGTCCAAGTCGTCCGCGCCCCTAATCCTCACTTTCCTGCTCCAATACAGCCTACCCGTCGCGTCCATCTTCACCGTCGGACACATCGGCAAGATTGAACTCGGCGCCGTGAGTCTAGCTAGCATGACGGCGTCGATTACGGGGTACGCTGTATACCAAGGCCTCGCTACATCTCTAGACACGCTCTGCGCGCAAGCCTATGGCTCGGGACGTCCGCATCTCGTCGGCCTACAACTCCAGCGCATGCTATACTTCCTACTCGTCATCACAATCCCCATATCCATAATCTGGTTCTTCGGCGCATCCATCCTCTCCCTCATTGTCCCCGAAGCCGAGACCGCACGGCTAGCCGGTCTCTACCTGCGCATCCTCATCGCCGGCGCGCCCGGCTACGCAGCCTTCGAAGCCGGAAAGCGCTACGTCCAAGCACAAGGTATTTTCAGCGCGACCATGTACATCCTCCTCATCTGCGCGCCGCTCAACGCCTTCTTGAACTGGTTCATGGTCTGGCATTTACGCTGGGGCTTCGTCGGCGCGCCGATCGCAGTGAGTATTACCGAGACCATCATGCCCGTCCTCTTATTCCTATACGTGCGCTTCGTAGACGGGTATCAATGCTGGGGCGGCTTCGACCGGCGCGCGCTGCGCAACTGGACGCCGATGATCAAGCTCGCGCTTCCAGGGTTGATCATGGTTCTCGCGGAGTTTCTAGCGTTTGAAATATTGACGCTGAGCTCTAGTTGGTTGGGTCCCACGGAGTTGGCGGCACAGAGCGTGCTGGGGAGTATCACGGGCATTACGTTTATGATTCCGTTTCCGATTAGTGTAGCGGCGAGTACGCGGATTGCGAATCTCATCGGTGCGACACTGTCCGGGCCCGCGAAGACGAGTGCGAAGGTTGCGATGGGCGCGGCGGTCGGCGTTGGGTTTTTCAACTTTGCGCTCTTGTCGTTGCTGAGGGAGTATATCCCGCGATTATTTACGCCAGACAAGGACGTGATTAATCTAGTGTCTAGTTTGCTGCCGCTGTGTGCGACGTTTCAGGTGTTTGATGCGGTTGCGGCGAATTGTAATGGGGTGCTGAGGGGCCTTGGGAGGCAGGAGATTGGGGGGTATGTGGGGTTGTTTGCGTACTACATTGTTGGAATCCCCATCAGCTTCGGTCTTGGATTTGGGGCCAAGTGGGGATTGTACGGGCTTTGGACTGTGAGTTCTTTCGACTCCAACGCGTATATGATGTTGAGCTAATGTACGCCAGGGCCCGGCGATTGCGCTCGGTATCGTGGCGATTATTGAGGGCGTGTTCATCTACCGAACGAGTTTTGAGAAGGCGGTCGAGGCTGCGAATTTGAGGAATTTTGCTGGTTGATTGGATGGGGACTGGAACCTCATGGCGAGATTGATTGTTATGTTAGCGATGCATGTGCATGGCGTAGGTTAGACATTACTATTTGCTTTAACGGACACTTTTATCCTTTGAACTCGATGCTACATGTTGTCCCCACGAGCGAGAATTGAACTAGCTTACAAGAGTACGCCACCGGAGTATAGCAAGTAGACTGACATTCATCGGACTACAAGTGTAGCTATTACGAGATCCTCCAATCTATTCGACACCCCTGCGAATTCGGTCAAACTCTTCAGCAGCAAGTAGCACGTCACAAAAAACCCTTCCCTTTCTTCACCGCTAATTCTACAAACGATTGATCCCACCTCCTCCGCCCAAACTTGACTCCACCTCCCCGTCAATCCACCCGCCAACATCCTCTCCCGCGCACTCAAAAAGCATGCTTCGGGCGTTTTATGCAGCGCGGAATAGTGAGGTGCATATGCAAATGTGGCTCTGTGGAGCACGGGACCGTTCGCATTGTACATATTAAGCCGGTAACGGGGGCGTAGGCAAATGTAAATTTGGGTATTTATGTCATTGGTATTAGCAGTGAAGATGCGTGGTGGCCTTTTCCGCGATCTGGTATAGTTCGACACGTGGGTGCCGGACAATTGGCTTCATGTGACAGTGGAATCTCGAGGGAGGATGCGGATGAATTTAATGGGCAGATAGTTACAGTGTGTGTCTTTGACTTCGGAGTGGAATGTCAATTAGTGAAGAAAGTCATAGTGTCGTCGATGTACAGTATTGTTGTGGAAGAGGCACAGCTTGAGAAACATCGGACGCTACGAAGACGTCAGCGGCGCTAACCTAGCTTGGACCAACTTTCCGTCTCGGGTCATAGCATATTCGCTACCTATCTTCACTCGCTGTCTTCTTCACTGCTTTTCGACTAAGACGTCTGTTTACGCGAGTTCATGTTGGATTGTCCCGATCATTTGTATACAGTCAATCAGAGAAAATACTTCCTACAGACGCTTCGGGTTACAGCTTCCGATGCCACTACCTTATCTCTGTAGTGCTTGACCTCTGGATCCACTTGACCCGAGGCTCTACCACCTACTTCCTTGTAACATCTCACGACTGCCTCTGCGGCTCTATCCATCTTCTTACACGCAAACCCTGTGACTGTGAGTGTTTTGTTACTACATCAACATGCATTACGCGGCTTGTATTGAGGGTCTGGTTATCTTGATGTCTATGCTGGACTACCGGTATTGTAGGACAGAATCCTCGGATATTGAACACGGCAGCTTCTACCCGTTACTAGCAGAGTCCCACTGCCAAGCGATATCAACGAGATACACAGTAAGAGCAATCGTATCGCCTACGTAAATAAATCGAAAGGTATGTCGTACTACGGTTATCTGGCGAGGTATTGGCCGCACACCCGCGAGACTTGAGTCAAGCACTCGGGCACATACATATACCGACAGGGTCGACCCAAAGTCTCGGGCTCTATCATAATACCACTTTCGATCTCGCACCACGATGCTTCTGTCCTTGTTCACTCGGATCGCTATTCTATCTGCTACGGCAGCGGCTCACTTTGTTGTGCCCAACGATGATCAAGACATGTCTGGTGTCGTTGTCAACGGCATCCCGTACAGCACCAGAGTGAAGTACATGCGCCTCGTAAGTGTTCTCATCTCACGGAATTTCGAACTTGATCACTGACTTCGACCAGGCAAATGAAGCTCTTTTCGAACAAAGCGGGCCCTGCCCATTTGCCGCCTACGGTACCATCATCGTGAACCATACCAGCGACGAGATTGTATGCCGAGGCGCAAACTTCCGCACGGGAGATCCTACGTAAGGAAGCAAGCTCGACATAAATGCCCGCGTACTAAATGCCCTCTTCAGCATCCATGGCGAGATCTCCGCAATCAATGCCTGCACAGCCGTCTTCGCCGCCCGCAACATGACCGCCACCCAAATCTTCGCGGCATGGGCCGACCTCTCAATCTGCACGTTCCTCTACCAAATTCACAGCACTCTACTAACAGAGCCTGCAGACACAAACGCCGAGTCATGTCCCATGTGCGCCTCGGCAATCCGCTGGTCAGGCTTCAAAGAGTATATCTACGGCACGACCATCCAGCACAACTACAACGCCGGCTGGGGCGTCATCACCATGTCGAGTTACGACGTGTTTCAGCAGACGCGCCAACTGCCGGGCTACCAGACGGTGATGCTGGGCCAGATCTTGACGAATGAGACGGACCCGCTGTTTAGTTGGCAGTATAATGAGAGCTATCCGTGCCCGAATGGGTGTGAAAAGAAGATGAGTGCTACACGGGGTTATTTGGGATGTGTTGATCCGAATGCATCTTAGACACGGCGGCGAAGTTTGACGTGGTAGATTGCTGGAGCAGGACATGTAATTCACACTACGCCAACAAGAAACTCCAATATGAGAGATAAGTTGAAACGCTAGACCGCTCGCCTTCAGATCAGTGTGATAACATGCTTTGCTACTTCCCTGAAAAAGTCATCGTCATACTGCCCACCAAGCCCGTCTCCTTGAACCCGATGCTCTTCTGTCAGCAGCGGCGTCAATGACCTCCACGGCTGACTGAACTCCTGCGCCGCGGGTAAAGCTTCATACAACACCGCCCTGCAATTTCCTTCACCCAGTGCTTCGAAGTGTCCCAGTCGCTGATACTCGTTTTCCTTTCCTGTGGGTGCAAGAACCAAGCCTTCGAAGATCATCGTACCATGTGTAGGACCGCCAGATGGTAGACTCATTCTTAACGGTAGGAGAAAAATGTCTTGGACGGGAAACTCCGTACCTGTGTCTCGCTGAACAGTGAAATGACAGTTCGCGCAGATATCATCGGAAGAGCTAAGTAGTTGCGGTCCAGATTTTCCGTCGAGCACGATGGATGTGTATTCTCCGCTTTGCACCCACTGGGCAACTCTGAGGTGTCCTTCAAGTACGATATAGCCACCCTTCATGTCTCTAGCCGGTTCAACTTCGTCGACCAGCTCTATGCTCACGTCCAAAATCTCGACAAGACTGCGAGGCGAGTGCCGCTTCTTTCTCTGCCACCATATACTGCAGTCACTGCCCAGCCAGGACCATGAAGGGGCACGGTAGCTGCTGGGTACGGAGGCCGTGATGTACGGAGTAGCATTCAACTCATGTGAGCCGTTCGGCTGGTTTGGCCACCCGTCTAGTGCCCTGGCTTTCCATAGCAGACCCTCCATAAGGTCGCCCTTCCACAAGCCTGCCAGATATGTATCGTTTGGCAGACGATTCCCAAAATCGGCGACGATGCCCGCAAAGGCAATGAGTCGGTCACTTGTGTAAGTCAGCGCGGCTAAAGAGTAGTCCTCGCACAAGCGTCCCCAGATCTTGTATATTGGCGACCTGTCGTTGTTACTCAGGACTCGAGCGGAGGTCCTATAGTGCCCGTCGAACTCTTCGTACACGGCCGGTATACCACGCGGAAACGTCTCGCATGCGTACATACCAGGACACTCCCAAAACATCTGCTCGTCAGTGAAGTGCAGTTTGCGCGGACTTAGGAATCTCTCCTGAACGACCCAGGCCCTGGAAGCTATGTGCGCTTCGACCAGTGGACGCGTGAGACCGAACCGCGGGACTAGGTAGACTTGCCCTAGATTCGGAGCCGCGTAAGGGCAGGGCGTGATCTTGTAGGCAAGACGGTCGCTGAAGCAGCCTCCGTGACTGTTCTCTGAGTGTGCGGCTGAGATGTTGAAGTACGTGTTTGCGTAGACTTTCTGCATTGTTCTGGCTTCGCGCGCCCAGTCGGCTGTGTCGCCTTGTATGATACAGCATGAATCGATCCATATGAAGCGAACTTTGAGATTCAATTGATCAGCAGCTTGTGTCAGAGGTTGTGGAGTTTGCCTTACCATCAGCCCATCTTGCGACCGCAACGGCGTCCTGAAACGTCTTTGGCATTTCATCTACCTTGAATCCTTCCATCATATACTTCATTGTTTCTGATCTTAGTTGGAAAGGTACCTTCTCGCCCCAACAGTGGCTTAGTGTTACATAACGGGAGCCGGGCTCGAGATCGCGAGACATTACGAGGCGGACTGGGTCTCCGTGCTCCAGGCCGATATCAAGCAGTCGAGTTGGGAGAAATGATTGCTTTTGCACTCCGCAAATTTCATGGCTGCTGCACTGCTCCAACCAATTCTTCAAAGCCTGCTGACAGCTGGTAGCTGATGTGCTCTCGTTGGGTCTACTCGTAATTGGCGACATTCCAAATGCTAAAGACTTAGTAAGTACGATCGCATTCGATTCCGCGAAACCGTACCTTTCTCATCGAAGACCCAAAACCGCGGTTTGTCAGTACCAAGTCCATCGCAGTCAAACTCCAGGAGATAGTTCATCTCGCCATTGAGCAGATACTTTGTGATACGCGCATTCATCTCGAACAGCTCAGGAAGTTCCAGTAAATACGAAAGCACGACGACACGATCGCTAGGGAAAGTCTCAAATTCAAAATCCGAGTCTTGGAAGTCATGTTTTGTCAGCGACGTCGGGACTTCTGTCAGATCTTCTACTCCTTGTTGATGCTCTGGAGCCCACCGACGCCTGTAGTGGTATATGATGAGTCGGCATAGGTGGCAACCTTGGTGTAGCACGGAATCTACGAGCGATTCTTTTGTACGATGGTGAGGAATGGTTTGGGAGGAGTCGCCCAGGGTCTCGAATGTTTGTTGTAGAGTTGTCCGGCAAACGTTGCAGAGCTTAGATTTGAACGACATGGCTGCTCTAGCAGATGTTTAGTGAGGACAAGGCCGATGTGGGAGTGGAGCTGGAAGTGGAGTAGTGGGGTACTGTATCCCGATTGAGTGAGGCTTGGCGCTGTCTGTCAGACGCCTTGCCAATTTCCAAGGTTATCTTCAGCATCACCACACCCGGGAACAAATTGCCATGCTTCATTGTGATCGCGAAAGCCTTCCGGTTACTCTCACATCGTTTATCGATGACTTTTCTGACTTTGGTGACCCTCCCTAGCATGGTCCAAGACCTAGCTTAGGGCTGCCTCAAATCTTCTACCAATTTGCATGTGCTAAGAGGAAACATTGATATGGAAATCCGCATGAAGTGGGGAGAAACATTTTCAATCCTGGCGAGAACAGGAGGTCAGGCAATTGCACTCAGATAAAGTCAGAGTGTCTTGTCTCGGAAAAGCCGTTGAATCTACGGTAAAACTGTCACTTGTCCTAACATACTGCGTCCCTTGTCTGAAGTGTCTACGCATCACAAGCCGTGATCTAGACCTTCACATATCCTCTCGTACCATACGTTACATTTCCGACCGTCTGGAACGGCCAGCCCACCGCAACAGACTCCTCCTCAGCCAATATCCCATACCTACAACAACCATTAGCGTATTAACACCATTTGTAAGAAGCACACTCACGTCTTCGCCTTACTCAACGTGGCGTTACATCCCTGATAGCTCGCGTAGAGAGTCGCGTTGAGAAAGTTACACATCCCATTTACGACTGGACGCGCCATGCCGAGATCCTGGAGCGTGCAAGTTCCGTTGCCTCCGAGTGACGGTGGGAAGGCACAGGACTCGATTGCCTGAGTTGCGTTAGACTGAATGCTTCTTCGCATTCGGTCTGGTATAGACTCACATCAGAGTACACTTGGTTGTTGACGCAGTGGCAAGTATAGTCCTCGAATGCGCAGCCGTCCGCCGCGTTAGCTTTGGTGTGGCACGAGTCGAGGCAAGATGGGAGCCATGCGTTGACTTTGGCGAAGGTGCTGTGGGAGTCAGTATTGACTGGAAGCTTGACTGAAGGTGATAAAATGAGATATGTACTTACAGGCAGTTGTACATCCCAAAGTTTCCTGGCGTATAAGCTTGGGTGATATTGTACGTGTGCTGAGCAGACGCTGCAGTGGCGAAAGCCAGAAGAGCTGTGGTTTGAAAACGCATGATGACTACCGCCGTGTGAACTATACCGCCAACCATGCAAACAACAGCAGTGACCCAAGGTATATGCTCTTTGTGAACAGCAACACTAACATCGGCTCTCCGCCTAATATCCCTCCCTTCTAAACCACAACAAAATGACGACTGTTGTGTTCTGCGTACACGGCAGTATGTGCGACCTCTCGCTGGGTTAGCCGCATCAGTATGCATGAACATGCAGCAGGCATATATCAAATTTTGACAGTGACATAAAGCTCGCGTCGAGATCGTCTTGTACCACAACCGCTATGCAGCCCGACGATCTGGTCTGTTTGGATACGTCGTGCGATCGGTATGGCGAGCTGCACCTCAACAACTTAGAGACGAATCTAGTTGCGTGCGTTACACGCGTCATGCAAAGCATACATCATGACTCTGATGACTGAAATACGTGGAGACTCAACTTTAGTCCTTAGCACACAGGGTTTATTGTCAAGTGGAAGGACTCACACCTCATGAGCGAAGCAAAGCAGAATGTGGTATACTCCTAACATCAACATGTCTCATATCGTCCATCCAAAATAAAACCGTACAGCCAACGCCTAACGCTGCTCGCAATGCATATACACAAATACACTCGCCACAACACCTAGTCATCTTCCCTCCTCTTGCCCTCCCTCCTCTTCGGACTACTCGCTCGACTCCTCATCATCTCTCTCGAGTCCGTCCTACTTATCAGCCCACCCCTTCCCGTCAGTCCCAACCCAACCCCATGGCCTTGACCAAGCACATCTCCAGCGCCAAAGTACCCATTGCCATCTTTCGCTTTATTTGGCGTCGCCCAACCACTAGTCTGGCCCTCGTCTGAGTCGCTGGATTCAAGATACGTGTCCTGGAGTTCGAAGTCATTGGCAGCATCCGGATTCTCCAAATCAACCCGCTCGTACGATGGATTGCCGCCCAGCCCAAAGAGTTTGGCGGGGAAAGAGCGCCCGCGTCGGCGGTGTAAGGGGTCCTTGCCTGTCGGGCCTCTAAACGGCTTCGTAGACCACGCCCACAATCGTGCGCGGCGCTCCTTGCCGATGATCAGGCCGATGATGAAGCAGAAGATGAAGATCATGAGGAAGAATGCCGGGACCTTTTGCGGGTGCTCGACGAACAAGCGATACCAGTTGTTGCTGCTCTCATAAGGATGAAACACGCCGCCTGGGTACTGGAAGTCCTTCGGTATGCCCGGTTCGTTAGACCCAAAGCCTACGGCGAGGGCGTCCGGTGAGGGCATGTCGACCTCGGAGGATGCGTAGAGCACCATTTTGCCGAGCGTCCATGAGACTTCGACGTCGTTGATCTTGTTGACGGCTTGGAAGGGGTCGAGGAAGCCTTTTTCCTTGGCTTTGTTGTGTACTGCTTTGGTGCCGTTCTTGCCGGTAGGTGGTAACGGCTCTATGCCTACACGCGGCACGCCAATACCGTCGTGCAGCATATTGATGATCCAGGAGGCCTTGAAGCAGACTTCTCGCGCCTTCTCTTCGTCGACTTTGTTGCCCCATTTCGATTTTGAGATTCCTTGCTCGATATCTTTCCAATCTTGGTGGCAGAAGTCGGAGACGCGCTCTTGGTAGGTCTTGAAGTCGTATGCCTTGTCTTTGTGGCCCTTCTCGAAGATCTCGTGGGTGGTGTGCCAGTATTCTGAGACGCCGACAAAGTGGTTGACGTCGAAATCGATGGCCGGTACATGTTGGCCGTTGATCAGACACGGTGTGTCAGTACATGCCTTTTCTTTTGCTAGCAGGGGGTTTGTCTGGTGCAGGCACTCTTGGAACTTTCCAGTCCCGAGCAGATGAGCTACTCCTGTTTGCTTCGGCGCCTCATCGTCGTTCGCAGGCTCGAGAAGCCTGCCCTCCTTTGTAACTTCAATCTTGAGTCCACTGGGTAGACAGGGATCTGGCAGCTCTTTCGATGCGCTTGATTCCAACAACGCCTTCACGTATCGTTCCCGTGCCTGATTGACGCCGTATCCCAGCCAGGTCGTTACAAACACCTTGTACTCCAGTGATGTCCCATCAATCGCTCGCAATCGCAACAGTGTGAGATCGTTCGCGTGCTTTTCTGCCTCGGTCGCATTCGGTGCGAAAGCAATCTGCGCCGATGCGCCGCCCATGTCGAGGAAGCCATATGTGTTGTGTCCCTTGCCGTGGTCGTGGTCCTTTGGCTGATCGAAGCCTCCCAATAAGTAATTTGCTGCGATCCACCCGTACAGCCCTTCCGTCTCTCCCGGAATAACTTGCACGTGCAGATTACAGTCTGGTAGCTGGAACTGTGTGGTGCTTCCCACAAAGTCACAGACCTCCTTCAGTACAGACTGCCGCTGCAGCTCCGGCAAAATGCGCATGCCTGCCGTCGCAAGCAGGAAGAGGGGCGTGTGCGGGACATCTTCGAGGGGTATCTTCTTGAGCGCGTGGCTCAGAAGCTTGTCGAGGTGTTCTGGTCCGACGTCGTGAGGGTGGCCGCCAAAGGTCGAGATGCCAGGATGTATCTTCTTAGTCCACTTCTTGTTTGTCTCTATGACGGGCAGGCTGTGTAGCTGCGCATCCTTGGCCTTTTCCTTTGCTTTGTGGCTGTTCAGCCAGCGGTAGATGTGAACGCGCGTCCCCTTTATGTGGTCATTAGTTGCAACCTTGCAACACCCATTTCGAGGTGGCGAAAGTACTTACGGAGGATCCAGCATCCAGGACAACTCCATATCTCCCTATATACCGAACCTCGTCAGCGTGCGATACGTGGTGCGGCGTGCAAAGAGCTACGTACACTTTCCCATGTGGGATGACCAGGGTCGGAACCACTGCTAGCAGAAGCGCATGCAGCGGCGATAGTGTACAGATGGTGAATTGCTCAAGGCGCCGGGAAGCACTCCAGGCCGCGACTGTGTAGAAGAAGAGTTGAGGCGTAACGAGCGACGTGGTGGGTGGTTTCACTGTACTCGGGCTTCGATGGGGCGCATCGCACCAAGAAATGATGGACCCTGAAGCGGCTGTTTCTGATTGAGCAGTGATCTGCGTCCCACCCAGAGGCCGCGAACAGCCAACCACCAACCTCACTCAGAACGTTACATTCCAACTCATGTCGCTTTCACTTAGCAAACGGCATTTGTTCTCACCTTTCAGCAAATGATCGCTCGCATGAGCATGTCAAGTAGGACGACTCTCTAGTGCATGAAGACTCCAAGTCACCCCACGCTCCAGGATGAGCTCATGGCACCACGAGGGCTAAGCAAAGTGACGACACTTGACACCTGCGCATCTTGCACTACTTTGCAGATCCGTTTCGGTGACAGGATCCCTTCATGCAGCTTGAGCAATTGGCACCGTGGCCGCGCATCGCTCATCAAACAAAGTTTACTTGTTTCTCCGAGGGCCAGGATGGCGGTGAATCCGTTAACCTCACATGCATTGCGTAGAGGTCCTTCTAGCCCAGCAAGGCTGAGCAAAGGTTGCTAAGTAGTTACTACCACGGAGCCTCACCATTGAGTATGAAGAAACGCCAGAAACGTCCCGGCTCACCTTCTCGGTGGAATACACAAACCGAACCATCGTTCCATCCTTCGCCAAGAACTCGAACGGCTACGCTGGAAACAGCGAAATGGAGCCGTGAGAGCTCGACGTTTGGAAGTTCGCGAAGTGGAAGTAACCCGCTTTGAATACTCCAACGCTCGGCTCTGTTGGGATAGCATTCGTCGCGCAAGACGCGAGCATTTCGACCTTGAACATTTCTCGCATGAAGCCCAGCTCAATGCTGGCCCAACGAAACTCTCTACCAAGACAGCTGGCAAGGCGAACGTGAATCGGATGCGCCGGGTGCCCATCTCAGGGGCCACTTCATTTGAAACGACGCGTTATAAGGGCCGATACTCTCGCGCTAGCAAACAACACCTCACTGTGCTCGGTCGACATGAACTACAAGATCCTAGGCAAGCTTCGCTTCGGCCCGGATACTGTATGGAGTACCGACTGATCAACTCGTGGAGATGATATGCATTGACCACCTCAGTCGTGGTGCTAGAGGGCGCACCACGGTCAAATGTAAGGATCGCGACTTGGACACCGACAAGAAACCGCGTGGTCCCTGTCGTTGAGCATCAGGATATGTTATAAAGTAGCGAGACACGTCCGCGTGTAGATTCTCATCCACCCTTCTTCACGGTAGTGTATTTCACTTCTCCTTGTCTCTTCCTCGCTTTTGGCTTCCTTGAGCCGTCCAATCATTACAATATGCATCTCATCAATGCTGCCACGCTCTTTTTCTTTGCTTCGGCTGCCCAAGCCAAGCCCACCGCACATGTGCACAGGCATGTAAAGGCACGAGACTATCCTGTTGGTGGCCAGTACCAGGCGGGCACTTTCTACGTAAACTGGGTAAGACTTCTTTAGCATCACATGTATACTGTTTCTAATTTTTCAGGGGATTTATGCCAGGAAGCACTTCGTCACTGATCTTCCCGCCGACAAGTTGACCAAGGTCAACTACGCTTTTGCAAATGTGAACAACATGACGGGCGAAGTCATCCTCTCGGATGAATGGGCAGACATCCAATTCCCTTACCCGGGTGATGTAGCTTCCAACGGCACCCAGTTGCTTGGCAACTTCAACCAGCTGTACAAACTCAAGCAGAAGCACCGCAACTTAAAAGTCATCTTGTCTGTAGGTGGCTGGAGCTTCCGAGCCAACTTCAAGCCTGCGCTTTCCACGGCCGAACGGAGACAGAAGTTTTGCGACAGCTCTCTTACCTTGATTGCCGATCTCGGACTCGATGGCCTAGACATTGACTGGGAGTATCCCGAGGATGCCACGGACGCAGCAAACTACGTTGAAACTGTTAAGCAGTGCCGATTGGTAAGCTGGCCCACCAGCACACCCTGTAATAATGATATACTCACACGAGACAGACCTACGATGCCTACTCCGCTCAGTACGCCAACAACTACCACTTGGACCTCGGCATCTCTGCCCCAGCCGGACCTGAACGCTACGAAATGTTGTCCATCGCAGAAATGGACAAGTATGTCGACAACTGGAACCTCATGGCTTTCGACTACCAAGGCCCCGGCTTCTCCAACTTCACGGGCCATCTGAGCAACGTGTACGCCTCCAAGACCAACCCTAAATCTACCGATGGCTGGTACGCCTCCAAGCAGGAGAAGGTTCCTTTCAACACCGCAGATGCGATCACTTACTACAAAGCGCGCGTCGCCTCACCCAGCAAGATCCAGCTTGGAATGCCCCTTTACGGACGCTCTTTTGCCAACGTCGTCGACCTCAGCAACGACCAGCGCGGTCTGGGCCAGAAATACAACGGCTCCGGCGACGGCACATGGGAGCCCGGTACACTCGACTACAAGGTCCTTCCCCAGAATGGCACCAACGTGTACACCGACAAGGAGACCATTGGTAGCTGGAGCTGGGACCCGGTAGCGAAGCAGCTTGTCAGCTTCGATACGCCCAAGGTTGCGCTCTGGAAAGCGGAGTACCTTAAGAGCCAGGGCCTGGGCGGTGCATGGTGGTGGGAGAGCTCTGGCGATCTCCCGATCACCCACGATAAGAGCATTGTTGCTACGGTATGTTCTCTTCTGTACTCACTGGGTTTAGAGTAATGTTACTGACACTCGATGTAGGTCGTCAAGGCACTTGGTGGACCGCAGAATCTCCAACGGAACCTGAACAACTTGTACTACCCGAAGTCGAAGTACGACAATGTCCGCAACGCGACTATGTCCCGCTAAACACAAGTTGCGTGAATCCAGTCTAGTTAAACGTTCAGTAATCGGAAGTCGGTCATGTCGGACATGGTGTTCTTCTCTTCTTTGGATATGGCGAAAGTCGTGTCTACCGCCCTTCCTTAACTATCTCTTTAGACGAATAGATCTCTTGGCTCCAGCTTGTGATATCGCATATATCAGTACGTTTTTTGCCTGGTTGAAGTGAAAATGTTTCTAAGCTCGCCCGAAATGATTCCTGACTCATGCATGTCGTAATTAGCGATCTGTGCTATGAAAAGCTACTCCATATCGCCCTTGGTGATTGCTAGAACGGAGAGGCAGACTTGAGTATTTGATGGAGGCTCGTGGATATTTTGCGGTCGCGTGGTTGGAGTGGGTTGCCTAGCCGCAGCAGCACGCCTAACGCCGTGGATCTGAGCAGGCAATGGGTGTTGTGCTGTGGACCTTGGGCCGGAAGATGTGCGTACGATGACACAAAAGCCTGCTGCGATCGAATGCATACGCGATCGACTGACAGGAGATAAAGATGTAGAAATACTTGCTGCAAAGGTAGTGGGCTGAGGCAGCCAGAAGATCTACATATTAAGTTCGGCTTTCGGCACCGGTGGCGCAGGCGACAATTCACGGCTAGCATCCGACCTTGGATATGTCCTCCAATCAAGTAGTACGTGGGAGTTTGTACCCTTGTACGCGGCCCCAGAAAATGCTTCAAACTCCTGGATCGTGGCGGTGCGAGGCTGACTAGTGAAGATCTTGAACGATGAGGCCTCCCCTCAAGCTTGGCCGCTGACACCTTGGCGCGGCGCAAGTAACATCTACATATACCGCCGTTTCAATGAAGCCCCGTAAATGCCCTGCCTACCGTTTGAACTTATCTTTTATTCCAAAAGTCGCGGCACCATGTTCTCATCCATCATGCGCTCCGCCGTCCTCCAGGCCACGGTTCTCTTCACATTGTCGATCTTGGTTGAAAACTATACAGGCAAGGATTTATTCGCAGAAGTATGGGAGGACGAAGGCTTTGTGACCATGTTCAACATGATGTACAACAACTCAAAACCCAACCAGCCATCGACCAAGCCTGTCGCACTTTTAGGCGCCGACGCCGGAAACCTGACGAGCCCATGGACGTTCAACTCCACTGCCGTTTACCCCAATGGAACTACCGTACACGAGAGCGGGATCATCATAAATGGAACGACGAATGGTACGAGTAGCATGAAATTCGAACCTGAGCGACCCTTCTACAGCCGGGTGTTACCACAAGAGATCGTTGTCTTCATCATACTTGCCGCACTACAGTATTGGTGGCACCTTGCTTTGGAGAGGATGTTACCAGCCAGACCTAGAGGCAAAGTCCAGGTCGAGCGCTACGAGAAAGCGGAAGAGAGCGAGGATCGCGAGGAAGAGGTTGTGAAGAAGTGGATTGCTCAGGGACGAGTCCGGCGCGCTTCGTTGAACTGGTGCAACACGTTCCTCAAGTGGGTGCTTGAACTCACCGTAGGAAGATTTTGGTATCACACTGTCCAGCACCTACTCAGAGTGCTCGTCAGGCTGGAGTCTCCGAAGACGATAGTCAAAGATATGTTCGGAGTAAGTCCATTGTCAGCCTCATTATTCTGGCCAACACTGATATGATCACAAAGCACCTTGTATTCAACTTCCTCGGCGCTTACTTCTCAATCGCTCCGCTCGCGACGCTCATGGCTTTCATTCTGATTCCGGCGCACAAGCGAATCGTTTTCATGGCAGGCTTTGATGTTGTCGTGACACTGTTCGTACAGACGAGCGTGCGCATGTTCGCTACCTGGGCGATTAAGACAGATTTCTTGCAAGCAACGTTCAAGAACATGACGGAGACCGCCAATAAGACCAGGATCCAGAACGAACGATTGCGGAGGCTTGGCGACGAGCTGTAAGATGGTGCATGCGATTCGAATTGTGAGATGTAGAGTATTGATGGTACAGCATTGGCTCGACAGAATTTTGAATTACCACTCACTTGTTATCCTGTTCACCGTTCCTGATCAGTCCTCTAGCAAAAACCTTAGGAACGCCTTCGCTATGTTGACGCCGTCGTGATGCTCCCCGGATCTTGCCAGAGCGTCTTTGGATTGTGTGTCCTCGAAGATGCACTGCTTGTTCCTCGTCTTGACCAGCTCGATCATGATGCCTTCATTGAACTCAGGGTGGCCTTGCACCGAGATGAACTCGTTCTTCTTGTACATGCCTTGGACCAAACAGCGCGGTGAAGCGCCAAGCTTCTCAACGCCGTCGGGGTATTCAAAGACGATGTCTCTGTGCATTTGGTGGATGGTCTGCCAGAATTAGTTTTACATGGCACGCAGGTCGATTGAGCGAGACGTACTAGAGTGTCTTGTTGGAAGATCTCTTTGCCCTTGGCAGTCAGTTCCATGGGCAAGACTGAGATCTCCCAGCCGTTGTCGCTCCGGCCGACTTTGACGCCCAGTGCTCTTCCCAGAATTTGATGACCGAAGCAGACACCGATGATGCGGATGCGGTTCTGCTTCAGCAGCTTTTCCGTGAACTCGACCAGCTTTAAGATCCAGGGATCATTGTCGAACGAATTATGCCCTATCTTGAATCAGTGATGTGTCGAGTGTCGTAAACGAGAGTAACACACGTGAGCCAGAGATGAGCACAGCATCTACATCCTCCAGATTGGGATATTCTTGCTTGTCCACAACATCGAAGCCGCTGAACACCAGGTCTTTCTTCGGAGATAAGCCCAGTCCTTCAGCCGCGGTCTCGATCAGCGTGCTGAATATGCGGTCATAGCGACCGTATTTCTCTACAATCTGGGGCAACGGGGTGTCGCACTCGAATATCGCTATCCGCAAAGGCGTCTTCATCTTGCGTGTCTTTTGGTGTTGAGATGGAGATCGCCGTTGACAACGAAAGGTGGCGGCGCCTTCGGCAGGCGTAACCGCATGCAGTCTAAGCGCTTGCTGATAGCCGTGAACCTGCAACTTTCACGGCTGACGTCAAACTCAGCATGTCTTCGCCAGCTTTTGCATCCTCGACTCGGCCAATTACATGGTGGAGTATCTTCACTGGGAACGGCGCCAGTGAGAGAAGTCGTATGCCTACGCAGGCACGGTCACGGTCACGATCTAGCAGTCGTGGTCGTTCGAGATGGACATCCGAGCGAACTCCGCTTCTACGCCGTATCACCGAGCGCAATGAGGAAGGTTCGCCGATCGAAGACGCAGATGTGCTTGCTGCAGAGGTCGCGCAGCAAGGCGAAGGTGCAGCACCAACAATTCCGGAACTTCGAAAGAGTAGGAGTGGAAGCCGTGCGGAAGAGCAGTTGGTGTTGCCTGGTGATGACGAGTCGACAGAGGAAGCGCGCTTAGTACGATTTCAAGAGAATGGCATCCTGGAGGGTATTTCGAAGTGGCAGTTCAGATTTGTATTTGGTGGAGACGTGATGGGCCTTTTCGTGAGTATTCAAGAGTCTCAATCGTGGGCAGGGCAACTTTGAAGAACTGTGCTCACATGTCATGTGTAGATTGCAATGTTCGACTCTACTCTCATGGCATCAAGTCATCCGGTCATCACATCGTACTTCAATGCTTCCAATTCAGCATCATGGCTGTCAACGGCTTTTCTACTAACGTCGACATCTCTCCAACCACTTATGGCACGCCTTTCTGACACCTTTGGGCGGCGGCCCTTGTATCTCGCCGGTCTCCTATTCCTTGCTGCTACCACGGCCTGGTGCGCCGCTGCGCAAAGCATTGGCAGCTTCATCGCCGCACGAGCATTCTGCGGGATCGGTGCTGCTGGCGTGCTGTCCATGTGCAATGTTATGACGAACGATCTCGTGAGCATCGAAGTACGAGGCACATACCAGGCATATATCAATCTATTTTACGGCGGAGGCACTGCTTGTGGTGCAGCATTCGGAGGCTTTCTGTGCGACAAGCTAGGATGGCGAATGACGTTTGCCCTACAAGTTCCGATCCTCGTCTTACTGCTCATCAACGCGTACTTCACAACGCCGTCCACACTGGGTCCAAACCTTGCGAAAAGCGCAGGGCTAGGGTTCCGAGACGCCATGAAAGGCTTCGATATCGCCGGATCAATACTCCTCACCGGAACTGTCGCATTCCTCATTCTTGGACTGAATCTAGGAGGCAATGTCTTCCCATGGCTGCATCCGATCGTCATTTCCTCGCTGGTGGTAGCCTTCATCGCAGGTGGTGTACTGATTCACGTGGAGTCGCGTGCATTGCGACCTGTCATGCCGCTCCCCATGCTCTTCAGTCAACCGCGCGGCAACATCGTCTTCAACAATTTCTTTGCGCAAATCGGTATGAACACAATCTTGTTCAACGCCCCGATATACTTTCAAGCTGTAAAGCTGGAGACAGCATCAGTATCTGGCTTCCGGCTCGCTGGGCCTGCAGTCGCACTCACTATCTGCGGCGTTTCGGCAGGCTTCATCATGACGGCCACAAGACGAATGAAGTGGCTCATCGTCACTGGGTCGCTATCGATGCTCATCGGCGCGTCTTTGTTATCGTCAATGTGGGACAATATACCCTCATGGCTCGCAACCGTCTTCCTTCTCCCTTCGAGCATCGGACAAGGCTTAAGTTTCCCAGCAACAAGTCTGGCTGTACTCGCGACGAGTACTCAGAGGGAGCAAGCCGTCATGTCGAGTACACTCACTCTCTGGCGCAGTTTGGGCATCGTCATGGGCGTTAGCATTAGCAGCCTGATCCTGCAGAATACCTTGCGAGCGTATCTGAACACGCTAGTAACTGGTCACGGGAAAAACGAGGTACGTACCGGACTCAGCCTCGCCTGCATGTATCTTCCTTACGTCGTGCCCGAAGTCTATGATTCTATCGAGACGACTATGGCCGATGAGCACTGCGGCTTTATACTCCTTGACTTGCAATTGCCGTCCCTTACTGCACTACTACTACCTCAGTGCCTCATCATGCCTCGCAGTCAGCCTACTGCCGCTAATCAGCCTTTAGATCATTGAACGTGTGCGCGGATCAATTCGGAGCATTATCGACCTCGACCCAAAACACCAAGCTCAAGGTACCTGCCACCCCCCCACATGCACCATTTCATTCAAGATTCATGGATCACCGCTCTTCTTCCCATTGTCACACATATTTCATCGTCCACAGCCTCGCACTAACAGTCGTACCACAGTGATCGAAGCATACTCCCGCAGCCTGCGCATCGTCTTCATCTCCGCAATCGCCACGTTTGTAGTTGTGAATATACTGGTCTTTGCAATCAAATTACCACATCTGACGAGAAAGAAAGCGGAAGACGCGGAAGGTGAAGATGGGGAGGGCCTGGGCGTGGGGAATGGGAGCGGGACCTGAGTATCGCTTATATGTAGCTCGGGGGCACGGCGAGGCTGTTATAGTGCACGAGACGAACGGGGCAAGATCAAGATCGGGTATGACTGAGAGTTCTCATGCCGAAGACATGGACGAGGAAAAGTCAAAAATGTTGATAGCGTTATTTGTGGAGTTTGGAAGGCATGTTGTATATCGCCGTCAATGTACGTATATTTTGTCCCAAAGTCACGTCTTCAGTTCAAGCGCGAGAAGGGAGAAAAGCGAAAGCGAGGTGAGGAACAACATGAAGTAGAAATTGATACAACGTCAGACCACCGACAACGAGTGGCATGACATCCCCCTCCTCTGTCCCAATCCCTCACTCATCAAACGGCTCCATCAACTCATTCCCCAAAATCGCCTCAATAAACCCTTCATTCGCAGTCGTATGGCACCACGGCTTAAGCTCAATCTCTCTGACCATAGCCTCCCCGAAGCAGCTAGTCCACTGCTTGCGCGGGAACGCCTCGACGACATTGGCGATTGCTGACTTCGAGATGAGGTGCGGGTTGAGGCCTACATTGTCTGTTTGGAATGTTGTCAGTTCTTGTTTGAGAGCTTGAAGTGCAGCAAGCGGAGTGATAAGTCCGGTGTCCAGTCCTACGGGATCCGCGGCATGCGGTTTGCATGTGGCGTGGTGATGCATCTTGCCTCTGACCCCGTGCTATGTGCTTTCACTTCTCGCATAGAGTCGTATCTCATTGGCCACGAGACGACATTCGATGACACAGCCTCCTGCCAAGACCGCTGCTTTCCCTACACGGCAGGAACCGAGTGGCGGCCAAGCACGGAGCGTCGATTTTGAGATGATTGATGATGGAAAGATGTACTGTTTGCATGGACGAGCTCGGAGGCTGTGTGGGTGTCCGATCAAATGGGTGTCTAGTCGGAATGGCGCGTCCTCTTGGGGCATGTTACCCGCAGTAGTTCGCCTGCGAACAGTGGTTGAGATGGCAAATCGCGTACAAATTCGCGCCGGGATAAATTGTCGTTTTCTAGATTTCGATGTTCATGGGCGATACACAGTGACGTCACGGGCTGTTTGGGTAATGTGTATGCCGCCCGTATCGTATCCAGCTTCATGCGTTCCGCCACCGGGCGCAAGATGGCTTGGAATCCAACGTTGTGCTCCGCTCCGGATAGGGATCTTTTGTAATATTCCAAATGTGTGCCGGTCCACTGCCGAGACATGGAAACCACGCTGCAGCAAAGAAATCGAAAACAACTTACCAAAAACCGTACTCAACTGAATCAACATGCCCAAACTCGTCAACGTGCC
>Ga0265798_10000592_pt1 | contig 59439 bp, 51 predicted proteins | sample P3T30metagenome_FD_192430 | JGI IMG/M metagenome (GOLD analysis project Ga0265798, IMG submission 192430) | Plant litter microbial communities from East Loma Ridge, Irvine, California - P3 T30 | ecosystem: Environmental > Terrestrial > Plant litter > Unclassified | place: USA: California... | reverse complement strand
GAGTCATTGGGGGTAAGTAGGTCAGGGGCGCCGCATGGTACGCGTATGTATATTAAAACATTGGCATTAATCACTCTTGTTGCGTGTAGACAAGGGACTCGTATCACCACACAATTTTACAAACACTTGACGTACGTTCGTGTACCTTGAGCGAAGCGTGAGATTGCGCAAAAGGTCAGAGCACTAGGCTTTCTCACATATGACCCGTCAGATACAGGAACTGACGCTTTGTATATTGAAATTGTTTCTTGGTTCGTGGTTTGTGTGCGTGCGTTGCTGCGCAGTTACTTTGCTACGTCAAGAGTGCGCCACGTCACATATCGAACGCCTTAGTCCTTCAGACGAAGACGAAAGCTCAGCATCTCGTCATCGCAAGCTGTTCAGAATCAGTATGGGTATTCTCCTCTAACCATCATGTCACCGCTCCATTCCAATACCCTCGAGCGCCGTGATGGGTTCGTAGATGCGCCTTCAGCTCCCATTCCCATCGAGCGCGCCCGAACACTGGATCACGTTCCAAACAATTTCCTCGATTACGACCCCGTTGAGCGCGCTCGAGCATGGAGTTCCCTTCTGCGCGATTTCTCAGCAATGAGCCGACAATACCGAGCATCGTCGCAGCGGCGCAGAGAGGTAAATAGGCTCCGAGTAGGTCTGACAGTTAATTCGTGTGACAATCGCGCACACACACTGCAACAAGCCGTGCGTCGAAGCTTGCGTAATGGCAGCCATATGTCTAAAATTGGCTTCTTGTCGGGCGACGCACGACGCTGCGACCCGAACGATTACCATTGCGTCGTGGACGGGAGGATGATGACGCCGATGGAGATATTGCGGGACGTAGGAGCGAAATTGAGGGAAGCGAATGGGATTTTGGGAGAAGAGATGAGAGCGCTCAGGAGACCACGGGCAGATATGTGAAAGCTTCCAACTTTTGATGTGTTGTTCAAATCAACGTGCCTCATCCTGCATCGACCACGGCCGTGGGCGTATACTTTGATCCCTCCGGTGTTTCGTCATCAGGCTTTTCAATCTTCGAGTCCCGCGATCGACGAGTTCTTGGCTGCTTGTCCTTGGATCCTGCTGGACGTCCAGGCTTACGCTTAGTCTGGTCCTTCAATCCTAAGGGACGTCCAAGCTTATGCTGAGTCTCGTCCTTCAAAATTTTCGGGCGTCCAGGCTTGCGTTTAGTCTCAGATCTCTTCGGGTCGACGATGAAGGCTTTTATCTTGGCGGGTCGAATCGGCTCCTTGCCTCCCTTTGTCACCATACCACCGCAGGGTACGGGAAGTTTATGCGCCGTTCGCTGTTTGCCCGTCCTGAGCTTTTGGATTGCCTGCTTCTGGAGCCGCGTCTCGGTGACCTCGCCGTTCTCTTGAATCATGTTCATTAGGCCAAGTGTGTCCTTGTCGAGCGTGTCGCGTTCTGCGAAGATGGGCGAGCCCAGCCATGTGAGCTGAATGTCCCTGTTCGTGCCAGCAGTCTCGAACTTGGCCGTACTCTTCTTGGTGGCTGTTGATGCCTCGGTATCCGCTTCGTTCGCCCGCTGCATACTTGAAAGAAGAACGCGAGGCGTGTGGCGGACCGTCACACCGACACCCTCTAGTCCTCTTTCAGATGCTGCGCGGTTCCACACAAATTGCTTGATTGTGCCTGCCCTGGATACCATGACAAAGCCCATTGGCGAGCGGCATCTGCCAAGAGCCTCTAGTGCTCCCTTGGTTGCCTTGTTCATGGTGACCATGAGTGCCAGCACGTCCTTGTTTTTCCAATCAGGCGGTGTACCGTTGAACGAGCCTTCCATTTCGCGGATTTCGGCAGGAGTCACAGAGTTGGTTCGGGCCTTGCATTGTATAATGATGCGCATGGGCTCGCGTAGAGGCGCGAGCGCCCAATGGCCAATCAGGTCAATGCCGGCGTCATTCGATCCGCCGACTCTCAGCAGCGAGAATCCAAGGCGCATGAGCGAGATGGCGGCCGTGTACTCGTAGTGGGTACCGACATAGTAGGTTGTTTTGACATTGAGCTTGCTGCGCTCGGTGTAGCGGAGGAAGGACGGAAGTGAGTTGTGGTGCGAGGAGCCGGGCGATAGGATCAGCTTGGGTATGTCAATCGGTGCTGGGTTGGATGAGGATGTGGTAGCGATGCGACGCGGGATGCTTTGCGGCGCTCGGGGGTGCCATTGGAGGAGGGTCGTGTGGATTGGCCATGGTGGGCGCAGGGACAGTCGCATTACGGTGTGGGGGTGAATGTAAAGGAACGTGACATATTTACAGCGCAGACAAAAGACGGGGCAATTGCTGATGGTGAGTGAAAGACGGCGGTGAAGGAGCGTTTTCGTCAGCGTCGCGTAAAGTTTTGGCAGGGGCGCGCCAAAGTGCTAGCTCAGCCCTACGAGGCACTCCCGCATCTACTCCGCATTCCAGCGTCTTTGAACCTCTCAACCTCACTCGACCTTAGACATCACGCCCAAATACACCGTGATATATATAATACAATACACAATAAGACACCACGCCAAGTTTACCGTAACCATGGCCGACATACTCACCCAGATCCAAGACGAGATCGACATGGTACGTGTATCTGTCTCCCTCCCTCCCTTCCCACCTTCCTAATTACCACCCCAGCTCCTCAACATGATGCACCTCCAGCTGCGCCACATCAAGCTCAACGCCCCTCCCAGTGTTCCTCCCGGCCAACAGCGCGTCGACACCTTCGCCGAGGTGCAGTCCAAGACCACCACCGAGAACACGCAGACCTCCATGACCGCCACGCAGCCCACCCAAGACGCGCCCGCCGAAGAGCCGCCGTCGCAGGAAGTGTTCGAGAACAGCATCAAGGAGTTCGCGCAAGACATTGTGCTCAAGCAGCAGCAGATGGAGGCCCTGATTAGTAAGCTGCCGGGCCTGAATGTGAGCGAGGAGCAGCAGATTGAGCGCATGAAGGCGCTGGAGAGGGAGCTGGAGAATCTGGAGGGCGAGCGTATGGAGGCGGTGAGGGAGAAGGAGGTGTTGCTTAAGAGGGTCGAGGAGAAGATTATGGGGGTTGGGAGGGTGAGGACGTGAAGAATGGTATGAGACGGACAAAGACATGATTGGCGCATTCTGACAGGTATGCACGCATCAGAGTGGCCCACTGCCTTCACATTCGCAAATAGATGGAACCACCAGACCGCAACGAAGCTCCAACGATACTCAAGTACCACCAACCACGACTTGCAATCAGCATACACCGCCACCTCAGTACGACCAAGCAACCTCAATCGTTCTTCTCGATCCTACTCTTCGGCACAATGTGGCACCCACCAGCATCGTGCGACACAACCCTCACCATACCACACTCCCTCAGAAACGGCGAGTCCACTGGATCAACATCCTCGACCGTACATACTTGCGTCGGCTCCGGCTTCGCTACGATCGCCCACTCTGCTGGCTTTTCCACGTCGCCCTCGTTTTGCTCCCTGGCCGGCTCTTTGGTACCACCGAAAAGCTGGCCGAACCACGACGCAGACCGCGATGGTTTGGGTCTGTCGCTGGATTCACCCTGTCCGTCCGCGACTTTCTGTTCTTTGCGCAGCTTGCGCGCCGCATGACGCTCCCTGCGACGAATACCCTTCTCAAGGTCCTTGATCTCGTGGCGCTCGGCGCGCGCGAGGGACCTAGCGTTTTCGTCGTCGTCGTCGAAGAGGCCGATTGTGCCGGCGTGCGTGATGCCGTGGACGTCGGTGGGCATGTTGTGTTGCAAGATGTAATAGATGGGTGGAATTGAGAGTAGAAGTCTGAAAGATGGGAGTGTTATCTTGACGGATGATGCAAGATATCGAAAGAGCAGGGACAAGTTGATGATGATGACGGTCAATCGTGGGTTCCTACTAGCGGTCAAGCTACGTGATGACCAACATACCCTCACATCACCATCGCTGGCAGCAAGCACAAACGCCCAAAGCGTGACGCAAGACACACACACAGCAAAGACTCACAGCCATCACACAACAAAAGACACATACATGCTCATTCCAACATTGACCAACTCGATACATACAACACATAATCCAAGCGACTCATCCTCATCCCGCTCCTCCACTCACCCATTTCCATCCACATTCACCCCCATCCCCTCCCCTCCCCTCCCCTCCCCACCTCACCCCATCTCAGTACTCATACCCCTTCATCAACCCCCTAACCTGCTTCATCCTCCTCTCCGCCCTCTCGCCCTCGCCCCCACGCTGCAACTCACTCGCCTCATCCAATATCGCACCGCACCGATTACGCGGGCTTTCGATTTCGGTGGCGCGGATGGAGTCTTTGTCGTGCTGGTGCCGGACGTTTTGGGAGTGCGGGGTGCTGAGGTGGTGGTGGTACCAGTAGCGGCAGGAATAGAGTGTTGGTGTGGGAGTGGGGGGAGATTGGTGGTGGTGGTGGTTGTGAGCTGAGTAGGCAGGTGTGGTGCATGTGTATGTGTAGTCGGTCCAGTAGGTGGGGTGCGGGGTCGTGGGGTGGGGTGTGTAGGTGGTCCAGTAGGTGTGGTGAGAGTAGGACATTTTGAATTTGCGGGAGTAGTGATTGTGATTGTGATGTCGTGGGTGCGGATGGTTGTGTTTATATTCTTGGGGACAGAGTGCGTGCTTGTCTCACGGAGCAAACGTGATGTGGGCTTTGTTGAGGGGGTCAGATGAGATGAGATGATTTGTTCTGAGACAATGGGCTGTGTGGGTGAGACTTTGTTGGGGTGAGACATTTGTGGCGTGAGCAAACTTTGGAAGGGTGAGGAAGGAAGGGCGTGGAAGTATGAAGGGCGTGTGGGATGGGATGTCTTGGACGTGTATGGTGGTTTGTAAATCATTCAAGGGCTTTCTCTCACGTCATGTGTTGCAACACTGGAGCATCATGCTAAAGAACTTATTTCTCCCCCACCGCCCGGACGTTCAATTCCTCCTTCAAAACACTCAAACCCGTCAAAGAACCATATATCCCATGTCTCGCGCATAATCCGAGTTCCTACCGGCATTCGAACTGTACACCGAGACCGAAGCTGCTAAGGTAAGACAAACAAATGGTAACTTGTCTACCGTGCTTTGAAAGGACATAGTAAAGCGTGATACTTTTCGGGACATGAGATTCGTAGAAGTAGGAGTTACTGAGTCGAGCTCGTGGAGGGAGGTGAAATCTGGGATACGCGCGGGAGATATTGAAAATGGTTTAAGATAGTGCAAAGGGTATAGAAAGAGAATGGGGACATAAATCCCACCTAGCCTTCGCTAGCTGCAAACTTCCACACCAACCATTGTATTCAATCTTTCTCGCGTTCTCAAGCATTCGCATCGTGTATCTCGGTATGACACGTGTGATCGCGTGGAAAGAACACAAGCAAATCCACGCAAGTGATATGCATTACTGATCCTGCAATGACTCAGCCTGATCCTCGCTTCGAACAAGTTCTCACGAGTGGAGTCGTAGTCATCTGGCAAGGTAATTTGTTGACAACAAAGACGTTTGGGTGTTGCAGCGAGTCAGAGATGGGCTTTACAGGCTGAGGAATTTGCTTTCCTTGTTATTATTCGATATAAGAGGCAAAAATCTGCCATGCGTAAATATGATTGCTTGGTGGGATTGGGATATTGGGCTGCCATCATCACCCCAGCGAGACAAAAGAGCGTCTCATGGCAGCAATGCTTCTTCGAGCAACGGGTTGGGACGAGATTGCTAGATTCCATTGCTTGAATGAGTTAATGTATGTACAGCACAAGCACCAAGTTTACATGGGTACTTGATAGCTTTCCGTCCGATGACAGTCGCAAGGGCATGGCGTTTGTGTATTCACTGAGTGGAAATTGCGCATGTCCATGCGTCCATTGAATGTACAGTGAGAAGTGGTCGAGAATACGTGACTCTGTTAAAGACCGATTACGCTCACTTCGCGAATCCACACGTCAATAGTCCCTCGCTTGTGTTCAGTCTTCCAACAAGTCCGTTTATGTATGCGCAACAAAAGCCTCCTCCGATACTCATCTCTCATGCTGTGCGTTTCATCTGCCAACCCTTATGTTGTGTGTCGACAGACGGCATTTCTAGCAACGCCATCCCAGCATTTTGAACGTGCTTCGGCCTCGGAAGTGCCAGGAGTAGCAGTCTGGATGATACACTCGGCAAATCACACTTGCCGCAACACAATGACTGCAAGGCGTGATTGCATTCATGCCATATTTGCCATTCATCATCACCAGATGAGCCGCAGTACTTGCATTCATGTTTTTGACGTGGTTTGCAAGGTCTGGCTTACCGTCGATGAACTTCTGCTTTGCTTCAGCAAAGTCGATGAGCCAATTGACGTGAGTTGCGTCGTGAGGCAATGGTGCAGTGGCGTTCTGTTTGAAATGGCCATGGTAGTATTGGATCCCTCGAGTCTCGCCGCGCGCTACATGGGTGGGGCCTGGGCTGGAATTGTGAAGTGGATCTTGGTCGAGGGACTCGTCGTCTGTTATGAAGCGGTCGTCATGGCCTGTATCGGTAGTGGTGATTATGGTGGCTGAGTCGTTGAACTGTATCCTCTTCATCTGTGGTCGAGGACAGGCGATAGCCTCATCACCCACGTCCGGTGTTGGCAGCTGACGCTTCCTGGGCGCATCTTCGCGCAAAAGTCGTGTCCTCTAGTTTCTACACATCGTATTCAGCTGTTACTCTAGGTGCAAGCGTGAAGGCCGTGCTCGGATATGGTCACTCATCGTGTACTTGTTGAAAGTTGCGGTGAGCTTAACTTCTCTCGGTTCATCTTGACTCTCATTCTCTATGCGCTCCTGCAAAATAACAACGAAAGGCGTTTTGGCGCTTTCCGCGAGTGAAGAGGTCATGGCGGGCGGTGCGCTCAGCGCGCGAGCATCTCCACCCCAGGGCGCTTGAACTGGCGAGTCGTGCGATAACAGATGCAAAGAATGGCGATAAAACTTACGACAACAAATAGGTAGATACAAGGAGGCGTACGCAGTATCGTGAGGTAAAGGTGACGAAAATCGCGACTGCATCCATCCCAGGCCGACCAGTCATCACAACAACTGGCGAAAGCACGCGAGGTCACATGACGCACACTTCATCTGCACCTCGAAAATTGAGGACGCCGCAGATCAGCTGCGATCGGTGAACGTGAACATCATGATGAGCGTGAGTAACAAAGCGCAATTTACATGCGAGATGACAGATTGGTGACAGGGAGAGCTCGAACCGCTGGAGTCGCGTCGCGTCGCGATGAAAGCGCCTCTTGACCGTCTGGCGCCTCTTCACCGTTTAGCCGCACAGGTTTCACAAGCAAACGTAAGATGAGAACCAGCAAAAAGAGACCGCGAATGATGACAGCAACTCATGCTCCTCTTTCTTGGGCGGAGAATGGAAGCAGCGTTGTAGACTTTGGAGATAGTGCAATTGGACCTGCGAAATCACAGCCAGGCGCAAGGAAAGGAGACAGGACTGATCAGTCTGTACCATTACCGCGTTTGTAATTCAAAAGAGTTCCTTTGCCAACAATGAACGATGAACGGAGAGCTTCGTGATGACGTCAGTCTTGCAAAATGACACCCAATTCTACCGTCGGCCAGCTCTGGGAATACGGTGTTCCCTCTAAAACCACAACTAACATCAAGTTTGAGTTTCTATGACACTGATGGTCTGCATCGTGGTATGTTTGAGGTTGGTGTAGGACGGTCGGTCCCGCCGCTGAACACCCACCATTCCAGCCAAGCAAAGCTTAGGCTGGCTTGATCAGCCGCGTAATCCTCAGCCCCACTGTAACGCCGAAACGGGCCGCAAAGAAGGATGGCTTTCTTTCTCACGCACCGCACTATTGTTGGAGCTCTTTATGTTTGCTCTAGATTGATGGCTGCGCCTTCGTGTTTGACAATGCCAGCTCACACGGAGATCACTCCGACGACCTCAGCCACGCCAATGACACCGCCTCAACTGCGAACGCGGCCGAGCTGAGTGGACGCACGAAGCCCGGCCGAAACTCGCGAGTCCATAAGCATTGATGAGGCATTTGAAAGAGCCAGGAAGATGCGTTTGGTCAGACGCAACGGCCAACGCAAGTGATGAATAAATGTCGTGCGTCGCTCGCTTTTCGTCTTCTCGTACAAGCAGCACTTTCTCCAACACACCAGGCCGTAGCATAAGCGTTTAGTATCACAATACAGCTTTTGGAACTATGTCTTTCCTCGGCAAGCTTGTAAACGAATTCACGCATTCCGGTCAGTCCGGCCAAGGCCAGCAACAGTATCAACAACACTCAAGCGGCGCACCAACACACGCCCCACCACCAGTGTCACCGCCATGGCACGTTGAGTGGGATGCCCGTGACAACCGCTGGCTTTTCGTGAACCAGCAAACCGGCGAGCGCACTTTCACATACCCAGGACCTGGATATGGACAGCAGCAAGGTGGCTACCCGGATCCACAAGGTGGCTATGGAAATACCCAGGGCGGATATAGCTACCAGGGCGCATACGGCCAGGGCTCGTACAAACAGTGTCTTCCCAACAGTAGCTACCAGCAACAGGAGCATCAGAAGAAGCAAGGCGGCAATGGTTGGAAATACGCAGCTGCTGGCGCGGCGGGTGTTGCGGGCGGCGCGTTGTTGATGCACGAAGGGCACGAGATCAGTAGGCTAGTAATTAAAGGTATTGCTAGATATGGTACTAACATGAACTACAGAGGATGACTACGAAGAAGACAAGTACCGCGTCGAGCGCCGCTTCGACGAGTTCGGCAACGACATCACCAACTTACCCGAAAATGCTGCGAACTGGACAGGCCAGGAAGTTGGTCGTGCTGAGGGCTTCGGCGACAGAGTTGAGAACCGCTGGGACAATGCGGTCGATGACGTTGAGGACTTCCCGGAGGATGCGGCAAGATGGGGTGGACGGAAGGACCAGGAGGTTGAGGACATTCCGCAGGAAATCGAGGGCCGATGGGATAATGCTGTGGGTGACGTTGATCGCTTTGACAATCGTATGGACAATGCGTATGATGATGGAAGGGATGAGCAGCGGTATGATAATGATCGGAGGGATGATGATTGGTGAGCGGAGGAAGAGAGAAAATGGTTATCATGAGCGCGGAAATTGGACACTGACTGACATCATGCTGTTTTTGCCTATGAAAGATATTAATTCCGTAAGTAGCGGTCCTTATGTATCAGATCCACCTCATGTACTTTCAGCTTCTTTCCCCAACTAAACCCAAAGTAGGGTCCTAGACTTAGATCTTCATGCAGAGTGGGCTGCAACTTCTACCTTCGCAAGCCACTTCTCATCCGTCACCGTGCACCAGTCCACCTTTGTATCGACTCCCAGCGTGAAGCACCCAGCGTCAAAGTCATATTCGACACGGTACTCAGTCCCACAGTTCTTGTTCTCGCAGACGCCGACTGCCGCAGTTTTGGGCCACAACCGATCTTCTGTATCGTCTTCAATCGCCCTATGGGACCACGTATCGACGCAGTCTTCAGCCTCACTCCAAACTGTGTCGAGCACCGCAGAGCTTGAGCTACGGAGACGTGAACAGATGTACTCATCCATTGCAATTAGCTTTTCCCGTACATCTGCGTTGATGACGTCCGGCGACCCTGCATCTTCAGCAGAACCATTAGATGCAACAGGCTTTGGAATGTCGTGGCGCATGGCTTCGTCTCCTATAGCTACTTCCAGTACGTTGAATAGAATAATGCGGAAGAATTGGAATAGGTAAGACTCCCAGCCTCGGATCTAAAGCACGGTGCACCCTGGCTCCGTGCACAAGACACGTTTCTCGGGAAGGTCGTCAGGAGGATCTGAGTACAGCGATGTGGTACGACTGCGTAGGGTAGCCATGATCTCTCCGAACGTGAGGGTGCTGTGAAGACAGATGTACAACGTGGCTTGGACTCCAATACAGACCCGCTCGTGTGGACCCTTCTTGCGCTCTTCCACTGAGAAGCTCGATGGCGAATGCCGGTCCAGACAATAGCTGCACAATAGAGCGGCCTCGAGTTGTTGGCCCAGGCGGCGACGCTCGACCTCGACTTCAACGAATTGTCGAAATCGGTCGCGGTAGAAGCGTATAGTTAGTCCGTCTCGCTGTCTATAGTAGGCGATGGAGTCTGGAAGTGAGGTACCTGGGCCGATTGGACAGGGTCGAGGATCGAGGACTGTGTCTTCGACCGCTTTCGGCAGGATCGCTTTCACGAGGTAGTAGTGCCAGCGGTATGTGGCGCGGAAGCTCAAGAAGTCGACGGTATCGAGACATTCGGCAATGAGCAACACTAGTTCTGCTGGAAAGTGGCGCAAGGTATTCGTGTCATCTGTAGGCGGAGTATCGACGTTACTGATGAGGTTTGACAGAATGTTGTTGTACCGTCGCTGCATGGTTGCGCTGAGAAAGTGTGGCTTCACGAAGTCCTGGGTATTGCCCTTGGCCACGTATCGAGCGAGCAGACGTCGGTATAGCGCATAGCCCTCAGGAGTCGATACATCCGTGTACTTCAAGTAATCGCTTTCATTGAGAAGCAGAGTCGCTCTATGGTGAAATGCAATTTACATGTTGGCTGGGGTGTCTGGATGTCGAATTGGGTATGTGCGGCTGTTCAGGGTGGAATTGATGTGTGCGAAGTGTTGATGAGAGCAGTGAGTTGATCTGGAGGTTTGTGGAGAGCGTCAGTGGAATATGTGCGGGCCCCTGGACCGGGTGCGTGAAGCTAGTTTATGCGACTAGAAGGTACCACAGTCTTTTCTCGAATCAACTGTTAGGTACACATACCAAGGCATGATGTCATGCTTTCAAATTTCGAACATTCCTTTGTAAGATCGAGACCATGATCAATCGCCAGATACGCCTTCCAAGCCCACAAATAGACACCGACCGTCTCAGAACCACCCCATTCCACTCTGCTTTCCTGAATTTTTTTTAAGACTTCTCCTGCGGCGCCATCTTCTTTATTTTGACCACACTTTCAGACAAGCCCGATGCGCGACCTACTGGGAAGCCTTTCTGGAAACCCTCATGGGAGCCGCACGCGTACCCTTCACGATAGCCGTATGCAAATCCTTCTTGTGAGCCGCGCATGTAGTTCTCATACGCGCCGCGCGCATAGCCATCCTGGATGCCGTGTGCGTAACCGTGAGTTGCGCCTTGGTACCACGCGTCGCGCTCGGTCTGCCTCTTGAAGTGCTGGATCGCTGTAGATGTCTGCGGAGCGTCTGCGCTACTATGATGGAGTTATTGTGCCTGGTGGGCGGATACAACTGGCGGTAGGGGGCTGGAGGATGAGCTAGTAGACATTGACGGTAGCTTGGAATTTGCTTGATGTGCAGATCGTTCGCGAAGTGTGGGTGGACTGTCGATAATATTGGGGCCGCAGGACTTGATCGGAGACTTGCTCGTAGACGACTCGGCCTGGTCGATGGGGTGTTGGATCAGGGTGACAGTACTTGAGTTGCTCGAAGCACCACTCACTTGAAACTTTTTCCGCTGTGCATCCTCAAAGGCTTTCTGCTTTCCTTCAAACTCCTGGAGAAACTCGGAAAGAGGCTTGCGGTCTTGGCCAATTTTGTTGGCAGCGCGTGCCTCCTCAAAAAGAGTGTGCAATCGATCTCCACATGTCTCTTTGCTGCTCACCTTGAGCTCGGTATTGGATATTGCCATGTTATTGCACTGGCTCTCGCCTCGGTTGGGAATGTAGAGGGGTAATCTGTGTAGGTATTGGTAATCAGAAAAGACGTTGGTGTCCGGTATGTGAAGGTTTGCAGCGTGGGCAAAGGTCACGAGCTAATCGATGACGCCAAATTAATTCTCGTTTGCGGTTGCGATTTCGATCAAACGGCTTCTCAATGTGTTCGTCCCAGGAATGTCAATAAGATTAGCAATTATCACTGTAACGTATGCTCGAGTATTGTGTGTTGAAGCAAGGATTGCAAAAATGGTTACTTGCGTGGAGGCTAGGGGAGATGAAAGAGGAAGCAACGAATATGAGAGTAAACAGCCGCCGAACAAAGCGCAGCCGCTGATACGCGGCAGGCAGGTGCCTACTATGAGCCGGCTTGTACATCCAAAGCGAAATACCTCAGCCTTTGAAGCAGTCGCAGAATTAGGTCATACCGCAGAGGGATCCGAGGAATTGTGAACGACATACGAACTAGAAGACTGGGTGGGCAAGAGTAATTCAGGATGTCGGAATTGACCTACGGAAGCTCATCTACAAGAGCGACCGAAAGCCGCCCTCAGTTTCAATGCATATGCTCTACGCCGTGATCCACAACCTCGATATTGTTCCTACACAACGTGAGCCTCTTCCAGCAAACCAACCAACACCAGTACTCACCCAACCGGATCGAACAAAAACGCCGCGTAGTACTTTTGGTGATACATGTGCCTCAGCGCTGGCTTCCCATTACACTTCCCGCCCGCCTTGAGACCCTCTTCGTGGAATGCATCGACCGTGAGCTTGTTGTCGCATCGGAAAGCAACGTGTGTGGCAGCAATCTCTGCACCGTCTTTCGCGCCTATCCAGAAGGGGGCCGAGTTCTTCTTCGGTCCCAGTCCCACCGCCATACCAGGGAAATCTTTCTGCTTCGTGTAGCCGATTGGGGCGAGCGCTGCGAGATACCACTCTACGACTTCATCGAAGCGGTTGGCTGGGACGGAGATAGCGACGTGATCGAGCATAGTCTGATGAGTATGTGGGTGCTTGGATTCGTGCTTGGATTCGAAGATGCAATTTGTACCATGCTCCGTGGTGTATGTCGGTAGCTTTATACTGAGCTCAATGCTGCGGGGTCCGAAGGCCCCGCTTAGTCATGCTGCGTCTCAGGCTGCCAGACTACGATGTATGTGCAAAGGCCATAAAGGCTGCGAAGCTAGCGCGTCTTCAGGCCTCCAGTACTACTGGAGATGACTCTTAGCTTTCCATAGCTTGCATTGGCTGCATCGCGTGGGCTTTGGTAATGGCGACGAGCATGCCAGGTTTCTAAGATTCCGGAGCCGGCTTTCGAGATCTTGTACCTTGGCAGGAGCGACATGGCCTGCGTTACTGTAGCTAAATTTTACATCATCATGATTGCACAGCTGTTTCCAGGGGACGGCTGCGGATCGAGAAGTTGGGAGTGAAAGCTTGTTGGAGCTAGCGTGACACGCTAGCTTCGCGTCGTCCCATGTCGCGTGAGACGCGTCTCACAACATCACTCAACAACTCATGATACTACTCAGATATGTTCAGGGCGTGATGCTGCTTCCAAGCCCACTGCTCAAGGCCCAAAGTACATGCCATAAGCCCACCCGTCGCACTCCTCGCCTACCGCTCGCCGCCGCGCAAGCTCCATGTATCCGGCGGTCCTTCTGTCGACCTGCGCGACATCCGTACCTCGAACTGCATCTTGCCATTGCTTGAGCGAGACGCTGGTAGGGTCTCTGCGACTCTTGACGATGTAGCTTAGCTGCATCTTGGACTGTTCATATTCGCATTCGAGTCGATGGATCTCGGCTTGGACGCTCCGTGGGCTCTCTTGCAACGATGTGTCGGCGACCTTGGACGGCGAGTTCGGTACCGGGGCAGCTGAATGCAACTCTACTTCGGGCTTTCTTGGTGTGTTTCTCTTCGTCGCCTTCTTTGTCATTACGCTGGCATTGGGCGCGATCTTGGTCAGTCTTTTCTTCCTGTGCGTTGTTTTGGTGGTATCCTTCTCAGATGCAAGGGTCTTCATGACACTCTTCTGTTTGCTGCGCTCGACATACTGGGCCAGAGCAATCATATTAAGGTATGGTATACCTACAGGCCATTTTCTTCGAGGAAATTTGTTGCCAAAGATGATCTGGAGCTTCCTCTCGTTCCCATCGGCGAGCCTATCCCAATCGTCCGGAGTGACCAACGAGTGGTCCGCAAAATGCCTCTGCTGCAGTGCACGGATCGCGAATAGCCCGCCGCCAAGTCTTGGAGTTCTGGACGACTTTCATCTTCGTGGCGCGCTGTTTGCGGATGGCCTGGAGCCTCTCGTGGCTGCGTCGATGCTTCTCGCGGATACGTCGCGTGATCCAGTCAGCGGAGATGAGGGATAGGCGGTACTGGAAGCTCAAAGCGGGTGCGCGATTGTCGATCGTGGGATGTTCGGATCTGCAAGTCTGCCAGAAATCAGCATGTCATTGTGTTATTTTTGCACGGAGCTTACCATGTTAGTTAATTGTAAATGCTAGCTAAAACACCCATTGAATGAGCGAGTATTGATAGCGGGAAGCGGGGATAGGTTGAAAAATGCGGGTGTGACGTTCAGAAATTGCTTGGTGTGGAAACGAAGTGAGAGTGATCTGGTGGTGATGCGGCGGTGGGATGCAGTCAAAGTCTGCAAACGCGCTGAGGAGTCGAGATTTCCCGCGTGATCTAGTTCGTGCGAGCTAGCGCTGTATGTGTATGACAAGTTTGGCAAGTCGCGCGACTCATCGCGGTGAAGTAACAATGCTGGTCTCAGGAAATCAATACAAAACCACTCCCACACTGTCCGCGATGTCTATACCGCACGCACAAGCACATAACGCGACCCTTCAACACCTTTATCACGACCATGCCGTGTGGAAGCGAGCATCCGACCCGCGAAAACCAGGCACCTGCATTATACGCACGGTTGCGAACGCAGCATCAGTTGCGTGCCATCAGCATGCAGTTCTTCCTAATGGTTCGTGACAAAGAAATCGCACAGCTGAAGAAGAAGCATGCATTCGTTCTAAAGTACAACACATGGGTACGCCAGGTATTAGCCAGGAAGATACAGCTTAACACACTGTTCATAAAACAAAAAGCCGGTCCTTCGTCGGTTTCGATGGCTGACTGGAACGCACTGGTTCAAGGCTCCGAACACAAGATCTGTGCGTTCCTACGTTTACCACGTTCCCGATGGGCCGGCGGCACGAACCCTCTTAACGGTGCATCATTGAAGTCGATAATTCATCTCAAAGAGATGCGTTATGAGATCACCCGCAAAGCGATAGCTAACCGCATCAACAAGGCAATGGAGGGTGTCCAGACTTCGATGTGGCGGGCGAATAAAGACGAGGCAAGTGTAACGTCAGAAGAGTGGGAAGCGGCTCTCGATACCGTGAAGACATTCATGCGTCCGTGTCTACTAGAGTCGTTCATGGGCTTAGGATGATATGTTGAGCGTGCGCGTAAGCGTGCCACGGAAGTCCGGGTTTGCGAGGAACGGGCTCGGCGATTTGAGGCGAGGAAGAAGCAGGCGAGCAAGTCGGAGAAGTGACGTTCACATGTTCGATTCTTGAGGCTTTACCTGCAGCTCATGGCAACAATTATGGCTACGTAATTCGCAAATTTACGCAGCGTATGTCCGCTCTCGCATCATTTTCCGTATACAGGTTTGCTAAGGTTACTAGTCATGTAAGTTCAACAATCAATGCATATTCCATTGCGATCAATATTTGCCATATCGATCTCCCTAAATGATAGTATGCTATGTTCAATCTTAGAGTTTTCTCACAATGTTGCCAGCCAGTGCCCCTTTTGCGTATAGGGAACCTTGTGTGATCCTTGTTGTGGCCCTGAACATTGTTCGACTCTTTCGCAATGACTACATAGTGCCCCAACAATGTCAGGGAGTACCGCACTATATAATCATAACTTCCATGCTGATCTTGTAGACAGAGAGCACAGCTCACCATGACTCGCGGATAGGAACACCCTACTCTCGAGAACTCTGCAGCGCCGCTGCAGGTCCAGCTAATCCTCTGTGCAATCGGAGATTCATGGTCAGCCCATCGACAAGAAACAGCGGCTTCTAAGGAGGTTCGTCGGCAGTTATATCGTTACTACTTCAAGCGCTTGGCGGTAATGGAGTTGATGGCTGACTACCTGGCCAACGAAAACTTTTCCACTCCCGCGCAATGGGATGCGTTTGTCAGAGGAGACGAGTTCAAGCTTGCCTACATCCTGAATTTGCCGTGCAGCGGCAAACCTGGGGCAGCTAAGCTTACAGGCGCCATGGTCAAGCGGTACTTTGACCGTATGTCGGTCAAGATCACCTTCAACGAAACTCTCAAGATTACCGACGTAGCCATTAATCCGCCGGGTAGCTCAGGAGTGCCGCTCAAGGACAGCAGGGATTTGTACCATACACTTCTTGCACACCAAGATTGTCACCAACCAGGTGACATTTTTGCTAATCAGTGGGCAACCCTACTACCTCAGTGGAAGGCGGCGGCTGCCAACATCCCCAACGCCATGCGTCTCCCACGCATAGTGTACTCGCTCTACAGCTCTTTTTCTCGGAAGCGGCGCGATGAATATCGTGAATGTCAGCGCTGCATGCTTCAAGCGGACACTCATCTCTACTATCAAGTCACCGATGATGAGGATGATGGCGAGGACAATAACAAGCCCGTGTCGGTTGTTATTCATTACTCTTTGTAAGCCACAATCGTGCGAACGCTGCTATTGAGGCTCACTCGAGAGAACGCGAGAGTACATCAAGCTGTAATGATCACATGGGCCAAAACATCATCCAGTATGCACTGACCGGATCGAAAGATCGCAGTTTGTAACTACAATAAAAGTTCGACCATTCCTACCAATTACAAGATGAATATCGTGACATCGGGTTTTTGTGACACAGATGCATTGTGAATGCGTGATGACACTGTGCCCGGGCACAATTCAAGTGATGAACACCAGACAGAGAGGGGTGCGGTCATGGAGAATGCCAAACCATGCGACAGGTGCTAACCCAACGAAGTGCCGTTAAGTTGTCCAATTATCGAGCGTGCGAGGCGACAACGCGGTGTAATGATGGATCACATTGTGAACGCGTGTAAACGGTGTTTCAAATATTATGAACAAGGGGGCAGGAACCAGCAATACCGAATGCTTAAAAGAGGTGGATGTATCCAGAGTGCTGTGAGCTCATGAAGCTACTCGAAACCCTTAAACGCCGAGCTTTCTGGTGTATCGAACAATTTAACAATCTATATGTACACTCCGTCTACTGTGGTGATCGCCTTCAACTAGGCACCCCCTCATACTCCCAACCCCCCAACATCTTCCTCCTTCTCCCCCTCTTATTCTCCCTGCGATTCGCCGCACACTTGACAAAGAACGTGAACGCCGCCAACACAAAGATGATGACTGCAGCTACAGTCGGCACAACCACAATTCTCGTACGATCCGTATCAGCGTTCGTCAGATACGGACACGTGCCGTTCGTCCCCTCGACCCAGCACTCTGGCACATTCCTAGCATTTAGGTTGAGAAAGATCGGTTCGTTGGGATTGTTGGTAGCGCGCAGGGCGGCGAGTAAGTGTGCGTTTTCGAGCGCGGTGTGCGGGACACTGAATTTGTAGGGTGCCCTGCAAGTGTCGTCGCCGCCGTCGTAATCTGACGTTTCGGTTGAGATTCGCCAATTGTACGGTTGGCTGGGCATTTGGCATGCTGCGCGGTGGCGCTCGTTGCAGTCTTGAACGCGCCAACGGCCTGCGTATGGGGCGGTGGTCATGATAACGCAGCGATTGTTGGTGTTGGATGTGTCGTTCAGAGGCTCACCTGGCGCGAAGGACCAGAGAGTCGAGTGGACATATGCGGCGTACGGTAAGGGGTTTTGACCAGCGGTTTGGCCGGCGAGTGTTTGATTGAGAATTGGCGATATACCACAAGACGTGAGATTCACGACTGCTGGTATCGGAGTCATGAGGTCGGGGTTTGCATTGATGTCCAGTATTGGCGCGGGCGTGACAGCCCACGAAGAGTTTCGATCGGAGCTTATCCCATTGTCCGCAGCATCAAACAAACATCCCGAAGAGACTTGGCCACCAGAGCTGAACAAGGTAGTCTTGATGTCCGAAAATGTGCCTGGGGGGAAAATGAAGTCTAAGTCCGGACCAATGTTGTACCTCTGCATCTGCTCATCCACCGAGCCATATTCAATGCCAAGCCGATAGTACGGATCCCGAAACTCAACATATGTTTCCGTCGGCCATCCATCGAGTGTGTAATTTTTTCGCGCGTTGTTGTGTGTGACGTCGTAATAGCCGTCCATAGGTCTATTATCCCACTGAACATCGTACCATGATGAGTTCAAATCACTGCGCTGCTCGCGCAGTAGTTCTGGCGTATAGGTAACACTGGAGAGATTGCCTTTCATGATATCGCTCAAGAGATCGCCGTCTGATGGTAGTCGATCTTGAGATAGGACTGGAGAAGGGATATTAGGGTTCAAGATCGACGACGCAGCATGTACGTCGAGGGACAATAGTATTAGAGACGCTCCAGTCGTGGTACTCGTAACGTCGAGAAAGTTGTCCAGAATGCCAGTAAGTAGGTCCAGCCTCATCTGCACAGTGCAATTGTAGTTGCCTATCTGCAGCAACGGAGGCCCGTTCTCGCTGGGAAAGGTGACGACAGTAGGTGTTGCGCTAGCACTACTTGCGCTTGTTGGTGACGGCGACGACGAAGCAGAATTTGACGAGACTACTGCCGATGTTCCAGCAGCAGGTGCAATCGATTGGGATGTATCTTGACGACGTTCGAAACCAAGACTACCTAACGGCTGAGCTGTACTTTCAGGAATCCTCGCCCGCACGGTCTCAGTTGATAGCGTGACCGTGCGCCCCGAGCTCATGGGAATACCCGCAGTCTCCGTCCTGTTAGTCCCAGGAAGTTCAACGGGGCAAAGGCTCCATGTCGATTGAAGCGCGTCCCAATATGCATCAACTGTGAACCTGCGGAAACCTACGCCTAGAAGATTTGAAAAGCATTTTCGAAACGCTGTTTGCTCGTATTGATTATTTGAAAAGCATGCTTGGCTCAGCGATACTGCAGGTATGGTGTGAAAGTTGATCGGAATTCTCAATCCGATGTCGCGCTGCGCCTATTGTCCGTCAGCGTCTGCTTTCCTGAAAACCGTTTGCCAAAGCAGGCATCAAATCCCGTGTTGCGATGGTGATGGTGGTGAAAATAGACCAAGTCAAAATATTGCCAATGCATAGACGTTTGGTGGTACGAAGCCAACGAAGATACGTTCCCAGCAGTTGAAACGTTCTGCATGGGCCAGCAGTTGTAAAATGTGATGACCCCTTGCCGATGCAGATGACGAGGGGAAACCACCACGAAGTTATTACATCCCTGCACTTCACTTACTCTGAACGCTTCACTCCACGGCTCTATCCAACGGGTGTCAAGCGCACTCTGATCAGGATCGTACAGACTATTTCCGGACATGCCCAACAACGCGCATGAACTGGTGGAACAGCGCGTCGCACAACTCGCGTGCTGCGGGCTAAATCAGAACACCAAACACAAGTGCAGGGTGCGGACGTGGTAAAAGCAATGCGGAAGGTTGGACTGGTAAAAAATGCCGGCAATTGAGGATGGTGCTGTGATGAGGCTGATGGACGAGATGTCGTCGCCGTCTCAAGGTTCTTCGGACAGCTTGGCTTCACGTGCACGCTGGATCTTCCACCAATCCACTTCCGGTTAAAACCACAGCCGACCAATCAGAACACGGTACTTCGCATCGGGCATCGTCAAATTTCTGTAATGAGGTCTTCCATGCAATGGACACAATGCTCACCAACCTCGCAGACGCGCTCTGAAGTACCATGCCCATATGTAGCGCCGCTTATACCGCGTCTCCGAGCGCATGCATACGGCGCAGGCCGCAAGAGGTCACGGCCGTACAACGACCGTTGCAGATACGTTTTAATCCACGCTTTAACAGCAGTGCTATTATCTAGGACGTGAAATTACCGACCCGGTGCGCCCGCGTACCGTGGACCTGGCATCGGTGACGCTGGGTAAGCGAGGATCCTGGGACGTCGTGTCGTCTCACCGGCGTTCGTGTGACCTGATCGTTGCTCGTTCTTTTCCTAGTCTGTTCCATGTATGCAAATGCAGGTGTGCGGCGTGCGCTGCGGATGTCGGATACCTATGGTAGCTGTGCGATTGCGAGCCGCATGGAAAAAGAGCTGAAAATTGGTATGGACGTTGCTAGGCAGAGCCTTTGGATATTGTGACGGCGGATGTTGGGCGGGTCTGTTCGTACTCCTTGCGCGCGGCACAACGACGAGGACATCAGTGATGCTCAAAGCCCGTCTTGTATGAGACGCAATGGAATCTCCCAACAAGCTCTTCCAAGGCTTGAGCAGCGACCGATAGACATTGCGATTTCATCTTGCTAGCGTTGGCTTGAGGTCCAGCTGGTGTTTCGTGGGACGTTGTGCCTTGTCTGACATGCAGCAGCGTCCCACAGTATCACACGGCCGATACCACGTGAAGAGCATGGCTTTCGTTCAACCGCCGGACATAACACAGCGCTCGTAACGGTCCAAGTATAGCCTACGCAACATCGAGGAAGCGACATCAGCATCTGTGATCCGGCAGCTCTGAGAAGTGAAGTTGCACCATCTCACCACCGATGGTTCCCCTGAAACGGTCGGTCGACCTACTAACTACCTCCGGAACGACTCTTCCGTATCTCCACCAGCTGCAAACCTTCGGTTTCTGGCGCTATGCGCAGCCTTGCGGATCTTCCCCAGCGCCGGGGCCACTCAATAGTTCATCAGGCGTTGCGAACAGACCGAGCGAGACGGACTCGCAGAACGTCAATATTGACTGCGCAGCCCCAGGAAAGTCTATCGCTCCTTTCCGAAGCCTTTTGACGTTCAAGGTCATTATTGGATCTCGTGGCATTGCTAACGGTCCGGGTGTTGCCGTTAAATATTTTGCCTCTAGCGTTTGACAGTTGGCATGTCCGCGAAACGCATAACGCGCGAACAAAACGGCCGTGGTACGTGCCCACGCTCCAGCGGCGACGAACATCGCCAAATCCCTGAGCGCAGCAAGTGCGACAGCCTAACGAGAATTGCCGTAACATAACACGTTCCAAGTGTTTCTGTGCCGGGTCCAAGTCAGAGGCTTGGATCGCTGTCAGGCGTAGACACTTGTGACAAGGTGTACCCCTCAACCACAACGGCGTGCGAAACACCTTGCTGCAGATCGCTAGCACTTCTGAAAGATCTGAAGATCCCAAAAAGCTGCGATGCTCAGAGATCTGACACCTCGCCGTTCATAATTAAACTTCCGACCGACCACGTCAAACAGAAATATTGGTACGTACTAGTCACGGGGTGGGCCACTCACACCGCCGCGATGGAGACATGATTTGAGTTATTTCAACGTTGTTGGTTCGGCTCGCGCGCTCCCTAGCCCAAGCCATCGAACGGCGCGACTCCGAACCAGAACCAAGCACTACCGTCGAGGCTAGCAGCAGCCCACCACTCGGGCAAAGATTCGCTACACTACGACAGTTTTGGGGACTGGGTGCCTCCTGATGCGTCACCCCAGATATACGCTAGCCAGCGATCAGAAAGTCTAAGTGCCGAGACTGGTTAAGACAACGGTGGCCGCACAATCGATTGGATGGCTAGTGCGGATCTGGTCGGCGAGCTGGACTGGTGGTGGTGTGGAGATGCAGCGTAGTCGTTGTCTTTAACGGTAGGCGTAGTGGCCGTTCGGAGTCGAGACGATGTCCCACCTGCTGAGGTCACTTGAGCGGTGAGGTAGGTACCTGTACTTCCTGGAGATGGTGGATTATGGTCGTCGCAAGGAGGGTGTCACTTGTCTGAAATCCAAGGTTGTGGTCTGTCAAGTAAGTCTCACTATGTTCTTGCCCCACCACCCTATTGTGTCTGTGGGTGTACGGAAAAACAAGCTTGTGTGTCATTCTTGACTTTGTGGGACAGAAAGTTGGTACGCGCTACGTTTGCAAGTATCGAATGTCAAGCTTCTCAGACTGCAGTGACAAGTGTCATGGCATGCGGCCCTTTTCTCTTTGGATCCAGTGGAACAATCCGAAAAGGCGAGCGAATCAAGGGATGTGTGGGCATGTGTGAGCCTTGAAGCAGTTCAATGAAGACGCTGTAAGAGACCTCGGGAAGACTAGTTGTGCCCACTCCAACGAGTTGAAAGGGCGGGTTGATCGACAGATGCTGCGGGATCGTGAATATGTGTGACAGTTGTTGCTTGCAGCGGATCGATCAACAATAGGTGATCAGTTTTGGGTGAGCTAGCGATTGTCACTGCTTGCTGCTGATCAGTCTTGGGAAGGCACGCTAGTCGCCCTGAGCTGAGAAGAGGCAGTTGCAATCGGCCGAGAATCACTGTGGACGGAGGAACCAGTTATCATAGAAACAAACAAAAAGCAGAGGTCAGAATCTTGATTAGATTGCGCATGCTCAGATGCAAGTGCTTGTGCACTGTGGGGTATTATAATGCTACTCGTGACTGCAAAAATTGCGCTGATGATCGCAGGATGTGAGTTCTCGCCAAAGGGCGCCTGATGTGACCAGTATGCGAAAAGTCCTCGTTGTCGAAATTGTCTGCCCCATAGATCCGGCATGGGTATACGATAGCCATAACAAGTGGAAAATGCCGACTCCTTTTTTATTCTCCTCCCAGTCGCTCGGCCAAGGTCCGCACACATGTACAAGAAAAGGAACAGATAGCATGACGTCGATCGGGAGTGTCGACTATTACTAGAGACAGAAACATGGAAAACGACTGGTATATACATAACAAGGGGTATGGTAGGCGTGAAACATGGACAAAGTGAAACTACATGATGTTTTTGAGGCTCATCCTGTCCTTCGGCGAGACGGGCGCACTTTGAGACTCTAGTGGAAGAGCGGGGCGCGCATATGGTGTTGGTAGTTGCCTTGCAGCTGGGCTTGCCCCCGCACTTGTTGGCGTTGGTAGAATTGTTGGCTCCGCGAGCGAGTGAAACGGCGGTAACGCTCGTTGCGAGACACTCAATGGTGCAGACTGCGGAAGGGAATGGTGGTGGACGAGTTGAGGCGCAGGCTGGGTGAGGAGCTGCGGCCGTTCGGGGCGCTCATAGTTTGGCTCTTGGAAGGCTGATCCTTGAGATGGTACCTCAGTGCGGTGAAGCGGTGGTAGCTGCATCGAGCCACGACGCTTGTGGCCTTCGAAACGTGTAGGATACGAGTCGTCTTCAGGCGCAAAGCCTGTGATGGGCAGGTAGCGTGTGCTTGAGTTCTTGCGCTCGGCCCTGTTGCCTACAAGAGGGGCAAGGGTGATGTCGAGGGGCGATGCGATACCACGCGGCGACCTTGATTCTGAGCCCGTATCAGTGATCAGAGAAGGCGCTCCATCGGCAGAGACGATAGAATATCCGGAAGGTGATGGCATTGGCGTCTCGAAACCTCTCGCTCGCGCAGTGGATGGGTGACCGTAAGCAGAGACATCGAGAGGCTGTGGTCTCGACGCATGGTACGGCTCGAACCGATGTGGCTGTGGCAAAGTCATTGCGTGAGGAGAGTTCATTGGCGGGTCCAGTGAAGGCCTGCGCGAGTTGTGGTAGGCATGGAGGTGCGACTCCTCATGGTGGGGTACTGGTGGGTAGTGGTAGCCACCCTGGGACGGGTGCATGTGTTCGTGCGGTCTTTGGTCTGATCGTTCTGGGTTACGCTTTCTTCGGTTCTGGCCGCCGTTCCACCAGTTCTTCACTGCGTTGTCGCTACGTCCCTTGAGCCGTCGTGCAATCTCTGCCCACCTCTTGCCCATCTCAGCTACCATCTTCTCAATCAACTCCCCCTCCTCAGGCGTGATTGGATCGTGGTTGAGTGATGGCTTTAGATTTTGATGGTACCGTTCTCTGCATTGTTTTGGCGATCGGGACGCAATCTCCTGTGAAATGCGCACCCAGTTGTGTGGGCCATTGCGAGCGACGAGGTTTACAAGCCACTGATCCTCGTGCTGTGACCAAGGGCCACGACGATGTGCAACCATGATGTAGCCGTCGACAGCAATGAGATGTTCTGCTTGTTCAGGCAGAGTTGTTTGGTCGTTTGCTGCGTGGCTGGTTAGTCCTGACTGCTGCCAAGCATTATGACAGTGAAGGACTGGAGTCGGAGTGATGGATGCCATGTTGAGAAGATAGCAAGCAAGAGTAACAAGTAGGATGTGACTGAGAACAGGACATGCAGTGCTTCGAGCTGTGAATACATATACGTCCTTACCAACAAGCAGCGGTGAGGCATTCATGGCGGGGACGAGAACGAGAAAATCAAAGAACTAACCTTTTGTTTGGTTGTGAACCAGAGTTGTCGACGTTGACGTTGATGGGTGTGAGTTTGGTAGTGACGATGTCAGAGTGCGTTGACGTGCTGGAACCAGTACCAACGGTAACGTGCCAGAGCGAGGGCCGGTATATATCAGAGCGGGCGCGGGGAGCAGTAGTGTGATGGACACAGGCGCCAAGGTGGTCGAGGAGCTATTGGCTTGTTCGGGACGGACAGGATGCGTGCGAGGATTCTGTTTTTGCAAGATGCGGCTAAGGCACTGGTGAGATGGTGGTCGGAGAGAGCTGGGGCGTCATGCGGCGCATCAGAGAGACTAGCCGGGCCCTGAGCAGCAGCGAGCTAATGTAATCGCTGTCGACGCAGCCAGCAGCGATGGACCTGGCAGAGAGCCAGATCGTCGGATTCAACAAGTACCCTGTATCACATCGTGGCATGGCGTATGGCGCTCGTCCGGCGCCGTCTGGGAGCGGCAGCAAAAGCAAATACCAGCGCCGAGCTTCGCATTTACTATCCTGGAAGCGTGCGTAGCAACCACTTCCCCTTGCACCGCGCTCGCGCAGCCTGGTTGCGCCTCAGTGTGCGAGCCGGGGCCCCTGGCAGCCTAGTAGCGATCCATGGTAGTGCAGGGGTAGGAGAGTGTTTTGTCAACGTGATGGAGACAGTCAGTGATACCCCCACTCGGCGCGATACATGTTCAGACCAGCAGAGCCCCTGCGTGCTGTCAAACAACCAAACATCAATAACAGCGATCAGGCACTGCGTTCCATGGTCCGCCAGCTTCAGCCAGCCACAGGTGCTCCACTGCTCCTCATGTCGCCCTCTGCGGAAGTCCTGCCTGGCCTCCCAAGTTACGGTAGCTCTGTGTCCCGTCATCCTGGTACAGAGAAGCCATGGGTGGTGAGGACGCCGCCGGACTATAGTGCAGTACTTGCGCTCGCGGTGAGGACAACAGCCGCGGTAGTCGCCCTTGCCTGCCAGAGTCGCGCCTTCCTATGCAGGGGACGTACTTGCCCATCGAGGATTCCGCGCAGGGTGGATGAGGCTCCAGGGTGGACAACAAACCTCAAACCTCACCCCAAACCAAACCCCCAAGGCACGATGCACGTTGTAGTCAGCACTCGTCGATCAAACGGGTGCTGGGGCTGGAGGAGGGACCGGGCGTGATCTACACGGGCCCTGGTGGAGGATACGAAGGTCGGCGAGGTGAGCTTGGCAGACATTACTCTCCTATTCGGCCTGTCCACTCGTTCACCCGATCGCTAGCGCCTCACCGTGCATGCTGACTTACGACACCTCTGCTTTCTCGTGGTCCTGGATATCTCCGCAGCGTGTGGAGCGATGCAGCGTGTGATTGTTCGTCGCCGCGAGTGTTTGGTGGTGTGTCGTCAATGTGAGGCGCCGTTAGGATCTGCAGCGGGACCGACCACCCAAGGCGAGCCCGCTTTCTCGGAAAGCGCCATCCACTCAGCGCCTGCCGTTCGTATTTGAAATGTGATGCCCGTTTGGGAAACCGTAGACCATTTGGGAAGGCGCGGCTCGACAGCAGCCACCAGTCCAGGATCCACTCATATCGAGGTCGGCGAGATCCAGTAGCCTTGCACCCAATTAATGGGCCTTCCCCCCGTTGTTTCGATCGCAGCCAGCAAGCAGACGTCTCGATGTGCCTCGGGATCTCTCGTCTGTAACGGGCGGTCCAGCCAATCTGGAGCCAGCGCAGCGTGCCGCCCGTTGAGCTTCAGCAGCGTAGAGTGCCAGAGTAGGGTAGAGTACCTCCCTACCTGCCTCTCTGTGCCCCTTCGCCCGTGTACCGTCAATTCGCAGCCCATTACGCCATGCGTGGGCGGGCACTCTATCTGATACCGACTCTGCGTTGCTGCCCATGTCCTCCCAGCGCAAAAATAGATGCAGCCTCACGCTCGTTCCCTGTCTATCCCACGCGACTTCTGGCGAGTTGATTCAGGCAAAATGCACGCCCGGGTAGACCGAGGCTATCGCCAGTCCCTGTCACGATGGCTGCGGCGTAGTCTGTGGCTTGGGAGAGTCTGGGGAGTTTCCGAAGGTCTGGCCCGGTTGCACAAGCTAGAGATGTCTGGGACTGGTGAACCCGAGAGTCAGGTTTAGCGGGCTTAAGCGATACGGGACGCTGAGTTTCCGACAAAAATGTTTCGTCACACCAGACGCATCCTCGCACCAATCCATCCACTTCGCCGTCCACCCGCAACCAATCTATTTCTCCATCCACGCTTCGACAACATCGTTCATGAGGTCAACGGTCGATATGGCCCGGCTCTTTCGGGCCCAGCTGTCTGCTTGTGCTCGTGGTTGAACAACACCACGTTGCCGGCCGAGCGCCATGTGGAGCAACTCTCCATAATATTGCACGCGGGCAAGCCGCGCTGAATCAGCATCCTTGAAATGCGATTGCGACTTCTGCCAAGCATCTCCAGTCGCGTTCGCATGGCCGTTGAATGTCGGGCGCCGGGGGTGGGAGCTTTTCGCCGGGCTCGAGTCAAGTGGGTGACACAGCATGTCATTCATCTAAGACAACTTAACGCTCGTGTCTGTCGGCGCTGAGGGCTCGACGCTGCTTGGTGGAAGCCGCAGATATCCCTGCTGGTCGAGCGACAGTGGTTGGCTGCATTTACGTCAGCCGCAGAAAAAGGATTATGAAGCCATGGGCCCTTGCTGATTATCCCGTCACTTGGTACTAACGGGATTCCCAGCAATTAGGTGTGGCTTCATGTTGTGGCCAGTCCATTGCTTGAGCATGCGGCCCGGCAAGATAATGATCAGACAGGCAACAGGTCTCAGATTGACCACAGTACGACTGCCACGCAAAACGTAGGCCTGGCTATCCTCGCTACTTTCTCGCCAAAGCAAGTTTCTCAAAGATAAAATCCACACGTTCATGTCACTTTCGAAGAGCGGCAGCGGTACAGTTCCGCATGTCATCTCACAGTGCACCTATCAGTTCACCTTACCAAAGATCACGCACGACTCGTGGAATATTGGAAGAAGGATTTGCTCCATCAATACCCTGGGTCTGCGCACATCAAGATCTGCGCGGCAGGAAGAGCAGCAACGCCCCGCGGATTCGCTGGACGTCGACAAGAATCCCCTGCAAGTGCGTGGATACCAACTGCGCTGGCAAGCAGACCGGCCCACGTTCGCAGAGTGAGGCCACAGAATGCCCACACCCGATAGGCACAGACGTGAACGATGTCCTTGCCTATCGGTGAAGATTCTCTAACTCGATGAGAACCGGCGTCGTGAAACAGGTCCCAGGACGGCGACAATTGAACCTGCTCCCAGCTGCCACAGCAAGCAAGGTTCTTTCGGCATGCCCCGCCTCCGCTGCCCACATGATATCTACGGGCGTCACACTTACTGACGAGGGTCAGCGAAAGTGTTCAATAGTTTTTGCATGAGGCCAGAAAGCAAATGCACCGACAACAAAGCGCATTATTGCCACTAAGACACTGAACATTCGGTGAACGCCAGGAGAGTAGAGTTTGCTAGCTCAGACGACAATGGCATCACTGGCTACTGCAAGGGTATCCCTGTTATGATCACCTAGATCAGATTGACGAGTGATCCTCGCCGAGCCAATGAGCTGCGACGCTTCTCTGTGAAACCATCCGCTAAACTGCGCAGTTGCAGTTTGCTTTTCGTTGGTCGCAGCCCCTTATTATTAGGCCTGTCGTTGACGATGACGCGCGCCCCTCTCTACGATGATGCGCCCGTGGTGCCCGCGGAAATTTGCTACGAGACGAATTGTTCGAGGCGTACGGTTTTTGACAGCGGCACACCAGCGGCCAAACCACTGCCCGTTCACGAAGTAGCCCTTTACAGCATCCTAAATTTCGTCAAAGGTCACTCCAAGCTCGTCAGCACCTCACAAGATCCTGCGCTTCAACCATGGCTCATCAATCGTTCGGCGACGTGTTAGCACACACTGCGCATCATGCAGCTTAACAGGGTATCGACCAAGTCGTCATTGACCCCATCTGCGTGCTCTAGCTTGCAGGGCTGTGGGATCGTTTTAACTGGCCCAAACAAGATTCGGAACCAATGTGGCCGTTGTCCTTGAGATCTGAGCGCCCGCCGAATCGAGATCGACCAGCCCCACATCACCGGAGCCACCAAAACCCCTTTCTCCCGCAGCGCAAAAGGAAGCGCCTAGTCACACGACGCTGGCAGATCATGTTGAGGTATTCAGGATTCGTGTTCGTCAGCTATCAGCTGGGTCCTGAAATAACAGCTTCACAAAAATCGATCGAGCAGTGCCAGTAATATTCAGCCTCGTCCAGCCCTGTCAATCCAGACGCTCGTCCTGGCAAGGCAATCAATAATATTATGTTCTATAGGCCACTCAATTCGTCTTACCTTTTGACTGATAGGGAAGCGTGGCTTGGGCGGCGTTCTTTGGCCGCGCGCTATTGCGAGCTCATGCCGTGGCGCTTCTCACCACAGGCTTTCGCCAAGCTCAACGCTGTTGAATGAAAGAGGGTGGTCGCGGGTTGACCTCGCCGACGTGAGCGAGCTGATCACGGCCGCTGTTGAGCATGTAGTCAAACCAATTGTTCATGTCGCTAGGTCAGGCCTGCGACAATGTCTATCGTATCTGCAATGCCTGTACCTGTCAGTAAATGGTCTGGAACGCTCATCCGCGTTCTCGAGAAACAAACCTCTGAGGATCGAAGCAGGATGAGTGACAAATACCTGAATGCTTGGCCGCTTTCGACTGACTGACTCGTTGCGCTAATCGTCGAACTCAATTGCGACGACGAACAAGTCAGTTTGGAGAGAATTCACACGCCAAGCGGGTATGGATGGCATACCGCGTTCTGTGTACACGGCACAGGAACAGACACACGGTTGTTAGCACTCCGGCGCAAACTTACGATTCAGACATTGCAAGTCGTCAATAATGGCATCCTGCCGGCGAGCATTGCCACCGACTTCCCCATCCGCAGAGCCTGTTACTATTTCCAATCGAGGCGCTGTCCAATAATGTCCGGTCGGTCTCTCTACGTTGCTCAACAAGAGCCTTCTGCATCGCGGGAACTATTGTCCTGCACGTTTTCGGGCACCCAGAAACGCGAGTCTATACCACCACCTTCGGAAGATTCACGAGCCGGAACATCTTAGCCACTGACATCAGCAATGCTACCAAGAAAGTGAAGTATGCGATGGAGCTATAGAATTCACTGGCATGAAATGGGAAGAACTCGGTCTTGTCGGCAGAGGGTGCGGCATTTCTACGACTGTGGACTTGAGTGCGCTGGCGAAAGGCATGCCTGACGATTACTGTCAAATGCTGTGGCTATGCAGTCATGACCGAACGCCATGCTCTTTTTCGCAAGATACAACTAAGTCACATGTCACGAGTAGTTGCGCTCATTCCCTCACCGCAGCCTTGCATTGGCAGCGAGGTGCCAATCGTCACTGCCTCAACATGTATCCTTCTTCCTATTCTGAATCTCTGGGCCTTGTCGTCTTTCTCAACTGCGTAAGACCACTGCCTTCTGGAAAGCTCAGTAGCTGGCGACCGCCACTGACCAGGAATCTAAGGTCATTCCGACAGTGACCAGCAATCGTTCGGCTAATTACACAAATGCTAAGTTACCAGCATCTGAAAGCGCAAGTACATGCTAGAGCGAGCCTACCTCACCTTCCGTTACTTCATGTTGAACGTGAGATATATTCAGCCGCTACCTGGAAATTGACCACATCGTCTAGCTATTCATAACGCGCCCCGCAACGGTTCAGAATTAATTCTCCAGAGACTCACCGGTATACAAGTCAGTTCCCCAAGTTCGTCGAACGTATTTGGATCACGTCAGCCATCACTGCTGGAGCGACACTTCGTACTACCGCCATTCACACTCATTTCTTCGAAGACTTAACTCCGGCCTATTCATCCTGATTCGAGTTACAACCAGACGAGTGCACTACGGCTATCAACGTGCGAACTAGAGCGAAACGATCGAACCCTCCACATTATCACTGGCCTTCTGGACACACCACAAACACCTCTTGCTCCTTGACAAAGCTCCATGTAAGCAGCGTAGATCGTTGATCGCCAACGAGGCCCGCGCCGCATCGCTTCCACAACTATCCAGCGTCAATGATACCGATGATAACCCGTCTAAGAAGGTGCTTCGATCGCGCACACATATTACATCTGGATAACCGGTCCGCGAGATCAATGCGCTCGCTTATAGGCAGCATTATACTACCTATATGGCGGGGCACACCATACGACCGGATGAGGCGTGTCTAAAGCACGATCCCGCTCTACAAGACATCTATTCCGGATGTTCAGGACCGGTAACATGTCGCGAGGCGCAAAGGCTCTTCATGTTCGTGCATTAACGACCCTGGTTCTTCGAATGGAGAAACGTCGGCAAACATTGCATCCCACTTGACGACGCATTTGCCGGCGTCTATATCTGATAATCACTTCGGTGGTCTTGAAGACATACTCGCCAACTGCACGCGCCGGAGTGTGCGAACTCCGCTGTGTCGGCTTTCCAAGCTACATTGTTCAACGTGTTTGAAGCTCAAACTGGCAGTAATCGTCATATCCATTGTCGATGACTAGGGGGATAAATATTGTGGTACGCCGCACAAACTTCGTCTCAAACGTGGAGTAACGAGAACGGACCCTCACCACGAACGCTTCGATTGGCCCTGCAACTCCCACGCACGCGAACACCCAAGCTGAATTTCAGACGCAAACACGAAAGCGAAGCTGAAGTAGGGGAGCAATCTATTAGCAGCGCCCAAATGAAACGAAGTCATCTCTCAACATCCCGCCGCATCGTCCAGTCCGGTGCTCTGCGCGACATCCCCCGAGCCTCGCTAAAGCGCTCTCTTGCGTCGCGCCTCGCCTCTCAAGACACACTCCGTGCCAAAACCATCCAGTTGCATCTGCATCTGCAGCTCTCTCCACCTTGAGTGACCCAACGGAAGTCGCCGCCAACGCGCATGTTCTTCGTGTCTTCGAAAGCCCAACCGCCAGTGCACAACAGGCAAGACAGTCCCGAGCCCTTGCCCCCGGGTCAACGCCGTGTCGCACTGTCTCTATTCGACGTTCTATTAATTTCTCCAGCAGTCGTACGGCAAATACGGCGAGCCACGCGAGGTCTGACAATGTGGGGTTCGCGGCAGCACCAGCCATGTCTCAGATGCGCTGCCCTCCCAACTCTCCGTCCAAGACATATTGAGTGCTGCTTCGTACAGAGGGTCGCTTACAGCACTGCAGATACGGTCGCAGCAATGTCTGGTTCTGGCGCGGGACGGCGCGGATGACATGGTGAGGCGGCTGACACTGACACGAGAGAAGACGCTCGAGGGCGGGGTACAAGCGAGCGGGGCCACGAGGTAGGGAAAGCCGTTGCGTTACGCTAATGCGCTATTAATAACCGATCAATCTACCGTGCCGTCGAAAATCTCGATGCAGTCTGTTCAATTTCCTTGGACCCCATCCTTCACGACATCATCTGAATCGGAGTGCGGGCACGGGTTCGGGTAGCAGATGAATCATGAAGTGCGTTTGGGCGAGTGGACACGATGCAGCAGGATTCAAGAATCCTAGAAGTCCTTCGAACAGACCGCTGCACTGTCGGATGCGATTGCGAAACGAAATGTGGACTCAACACCAGGGACAGACGGTTGGGATCACTCAAGGCTCATGGCATGTCAATTGCAGGACCTTGCATTCTTCCCACGCGTGAGGCTACCGAGTCAAACCACTCTTGGAGCAGCTGTTAGACTTGCTGATGCCGGCATGTCACGGTAGAGGGGCGTCCTGCAGCACGCAGCGCCGGTGAAGTGGTAAGGTGAGGCGCATCAAGCCCTGTTCCTGCCTCGCCGGTAAGCACGCATGTCTTTCTGTTAGTCACGGCAATTGTGATAAGACCGAAGGATGCAGAGCAGCGAGTAAGTAAAGTAGCATACAAAAGAAAAAGCATCTGACACCGAGGTTTGTAGCAACGCCTCATGTCGTCGTTATTGGCTCCCAACAACAAGGTAAGCTAGCCAACGGCGCGCATGCGCGCTTGACCTCGAAATGTCCCCTCTTCGACTCCTTCCAGCCAACACTCACACCACTTTCGCCCACGCTCAGCTGTCGTCGACCCTCTTTCGAGTCGTGGCATAATCTCTTTCTGGCCAGTTGGGCACGGAAACGCGCTTCGGTGCTCCTGGCGACCGTTGGTGGTGGGGAGCTGCGGTTCGGCGGCTCCGCTGGCCTATCTTACCTCCCACGCCACTTTCTATGCACCAACCCATGGCAATTACAACTAGACATCTGTACTGACATCAATGACCGGCAGATAGTTCATTGCAATCCTTCCACACACAGGCTTTTCCAACACTTAGATACGCACGCCCCTGCTAACGAACAGCCGCTGGATATTCGCCAGCCACACTTCCTTCGCCCCACAGGCAATAGCGAGAGGCGCGGTAGTCTGAGGACCGAAGAGGACGGCGAGGTGGATGGCGATACCAGATGCGTTGGCGGGCGCGACTGTTGAGGGTAAGGCGTGGTCCGGTAAGCGAGGGCGATCAACCAATTCTGGCTTGACATGCAGTACAAACGGACTGCGCAATGACTCGCAGGCACGAGATCGTCACTTATCTTGATACCGAAGACTTGATCGGCGTGTATTAGTGCTGGAGATTGGTGTTCGATATAAGCATATTGGGGTTGAAGTTGGCGATGAGAATGGCGAGTCGGTGGTGTTTGTAGTCAGGTGTGGCGATCGGCGTAGAGAACTTGGCTTGCGGCAAGCGTTTTGGGCATGGACTTCGATGGTGTCCTATCTTTCACAAATCTTGGCGGGCGTAGCGTAACGGTCAGGCGGGTATTGGGTAGCAATGCGTGGATAGTGAGGCGCATCAGTCGTGGTTTGTTGATCAGCGCGAAATACTTGCGTGCTCGTACGACTATTGGATGAAGTTGAGATGAGTTTCGCTCACAGTCCGACTTGAATGCAGCTATATCACGGCGCGTAGCGTGGGGTCTCAGCTGGCAACTGAACGGTCGAAAGACAATTGTGGAAATGCAATTGTAGCATACGGATGAGCCGGTCTTCGGCTTATCCCAGGAGGCTGGCGTGCATGAGTCTTCGTAGGAATACTGGACAGATTGGTACGAATGGTCATGGACATCGTCCGTCGCTGATCAGCTCCCTCCGCGGGATGGAACAACAGCTGTGTTGGCTGTTCGTACTGGTCTGAATTGAGGTCGCTATGGCTCAGATTGTCATACGTAATTCTCTACTCACTTGAGTTTTCGTATACACGTTCGTGACCTCAGTAGCTTTCACGTTATTCGATATCACATCTGTCATACGTAGATCAAGCTCTTTTTACTTCACTGGAAATCTTCACTTCGATACGGTCCGTAATTCGTAACATGCATTCACTTCTGCCTCGTGCTTCGGCCCACCTCAACGAACAAGCGCACCTTTGAACTTCTCTAAGTCGTATTTCGTATCCGAACAGGATGAATGATGAGCTACAACTCTATCTGAAATTTCGAGCGTGAGGTGCATCTCCAGCAGTATTGATACGAGGAAGCATGATGGCTGAGCGCACAAACTTTGGAGCATCAAGAAGCTGTTCTGACTTACACGGTCTCACGAATTTCATGCGAGGTAGGACTGGAGTTTTTAAATCGCCACCATTCTTGCGCAAGGTTAGCTGATGCCTGTCTGCTATGTCTTGAAGACGAACATAACCTCCACGATCATTTCGTCTCACTCCAACGCCTCCATCTCTGCAATCGCACTCTCCAACTCCATGCCCGCTCCCTCCAACACCCTCATCAACGGCCGATCACCCCAGTCCCCATCCGTCGGCGAAGTTTTCGCTCGATCCCGCCCTAGTCCGACCTCACGTGTGACGAATATCTTCTTTGAAGCGTGGGCTCTTTTCGTGTTTGTTGACGCAATGATATGCGCTTGACCGGGTATGCCGCGCTTTTCTGCAGCCGATACCAGGCTGTCGAGACGGGCGTAAAGGGTCGGGAAGTACTCCATCATGATGTCGTAGCAGATCCATTGTGGGATCCAGTGGACGGGGAGATCCATTGTGACGCGCATGTTGTGCTAAGGATAAGGGAAGTGGGAGGCTTGAGTTGGAATGGGGATGGGATGAGAGTAATTATTGGGCTGGGTCATAGCACAAGGATAGAGATGATGTGGGCTGGCAGCTGCAATCGGATACTAGAGCAGACTGTTCAATTGAGATATAGGTACCGTTTGGTTGACAAGTCAACAGCAGCGTGGCCGCGAACTCCATGACTGGCGAAACAGCTTCGAAGCACTTTGCCATGATTCTCATCGCATGATACCCTCGTCACGCGATACTCCTTCCAAACATCATTTTCTACGTTTGTTGCTCTAAACTTACTTCGCCAGGAGCCTTTTCAGCCGCCACTTTCCTCAGGGCTCGCAAATGACCATGCAAGTTGTAGACAGTGCGGTTCAGAAATTCCTCTAAGCTTGGGTCGTTCTCACCCCAAGGCTTGTCCCATGGCATTCGATCTTCTCTCATGAATTGATCCGCGACCTCTTGCGCTTCTGAGAGGTTCCGAGTGGCGCGCTCACCCATTGTAGCGGCTGCATTCAGCACGCTAGTAGCCTTTGCGATGCGTAGCCGTTGCTCCAGTACATTGTCAGTAGATGCTTGTTGGAGCGTAGAGAGCGCGGCCTGAACAGCAAGCACGGCTGGGTCGAAATTGTCGATGAGATCTCGTAGAAAAGCAATTGCGATCTCGTAAGTTGCCCACGGGGATAGTCATGGAACCTCAACTGCCATGTCTTGCTTAAAGGGTAATTGATGATTAGTCATCTGCGCAGCGGAAATACGTTGTGGAGGGATTGTTGCAGCGCAGAAATGAGATCAATTTACACTTCGGTGTTGCCAGCGCAACTGCAGGTAATGAAGGATACCACTTCACGCTGCACTGATAGACCACCATTCACTCATTCCATGTCATCTTCCGAAAGATGTGGCATACTAAAGCTGTGCTTAAATCCGTTCAGGCGATGTTTCGCTCAACGCGACTAGCTTCCCGCCACCTACAACTCCGACACATCCCTCATACCTTTCTCCAAGAAACTCTGCAGCTGCCACATGGCTCTCATCGGACTCACTGGCACTTCGCCTTTTACTTGCGGTATCCACGCATACTCCGAGTTGCTGGCAGGCTGAGTATCAAACGGCGAAGTCTTCCCATATCCCTTATTACTCTTCGCCATCTTTCTGCAGAAGGCCTGCGCCTCATGTGCAAATTCTTGACAGACGTTGAGCATGTGGTACATCTCTTTGATGCGAACGTGATCTGCGCCGCGAGCACTACGGTTATCTTGCTTGATGACTCGCTTGACGGCTGCGGTGACTGCGAAGACTAGGTCCTGGGCTTTGGAGTCGCAGGTTTCGAAGAGGTCGTAGTGCGCTTTCCACCAAAATTCTAGCATGTTCATGTTGGGAGAGGGGCTGTGGTTGGTGGTGGGGAAAGAAGGAGGGCAGCGGCACGGTGTTTGTGGCTCCAGAAGTGACATTTCATCCGACATGATCTTCTTCACGTGTTTGGTGTGTGATGTGCCGAAGTGAACTGAAGTGGTCATCAGAATGCGTTTGCGTGATCTCGTGGAGCTAGATGTCACACACCTTCTGTGACGCCACCTCAATTCACAGCGTGAAGGTTCAAACGACCGGTGCCAACATCTTCGGGACCAGCTCAGCAGCATCACCCTGAAAGTACCAGTCTTGCTCCCCTAGTCCCAACAAGCTCGGGTCTTCTTTCTCAATGTCCACGACTACTACATGCGCGCCCTCGCGACGTGCAGCTTCGACGTATGCTGTGGCGGGATAGACCAGCGCGCTGGTGCCAATGACAAGCATTGTATCGATAGTTGTCGCTTCGTCATCTTTTTTTGAGTCATTAATCCATTCGTAGATGGTTTTCATCACATTTTGAGGTATCGACTCCGTAAAACATACGACGCCTGGGCGCAGCAGTCCGTCGCAAGTTGGAGAGGGACATCGTGGAACATCGTTACGTGCCAATGCAATGGCGGAGTCGTGCACAAGTAGCGACTGAATAGTGTGATGGGCTTCATCGTCCCTCAAAATCGCGTCACATTTGGTGCATTTGACGTCGAAGATCGAGCCATGTAGGTGGTGTAACTGGCCCACTGGATGCCCTACTTTCTCGCTCAGGTCATCAACATCCATCGTCAAAGCCAGGAAGTCCTTATTCTGCGTCGCGAGCCGAGCCAACGCAAGATGAGCAGCGTTCGGCGATGCATTCTTAATCATTGCTCTCCGTTCGAGCTCGAACGTCCATACCAAAGCGGGGTCGCTGGCAAAGCCCGCAGGTGTGGCAAGCTGCGTCGCATCGTGAGTTCGCCAAACACATCCAGCTCCCCGATAAGTAGAAATGCCAGATGATGCTGAAAGTCCTGCGCCTAGGAGCGCAGGGGTGCGGTGAGAGGTGATGATGTGGTCGTGGAAAGTCTCAAGCGAGCGGGAAGCGCGGGGTCGAAGGAAGCCAGTTGCGGAAACTACGGCGGAGTAATCTGGCATTGCATCTGAAGACATGTTGATAAAGAACAGTGAAGGAACATGACGAGCTGATGTGATGAAGCTGCTGCCTGCGAGGCCAAAGGGAAACCTGAACTGCGGGGTTGTGCTAGGCTGACTGCTTTACGTTCATCTCAGAACATTAGTGGCGCTTCTTGAATGGAATGGAACCAAGCTCACTGAAAGCATCTTCAGTTCCGTATAGAGATGCAGGTGTAAGGGTAAGTGTGACTTTCACCAGGATGTGCATGAGATGGATTAATGTTTGCGCGACTCGATTATCCTCCACTCCACATAGCGCTCGATGATGAGGGACCTGATCATGACATCGGTCTCTTATTTACTGCTGTGTCGCACTCACTTTTGCACTCGCTTGACACGCTGGTACAGTGTAAGCCCTATTTGGGTCGTTCTCCCATGTCACACTGCCTCCACTTGACAACTTCACAAACTTATACTGCACTGCTGATTTTGCAGCCATCGAGAGTGTGATGGTCCAAATAGGGTTGCTGGAAGTGTAATGTGAAGTCGAGAGGCTCGGTGCGTTGCTCGGATTCCAATTGCCCAATTGTGCGGTGTTGCCGACAATCTTGATCGTCTCGCCGGGGACGGTGGTGACTCGCTGTGTGAAGCTGACTGAGACAGATGCAGGACATGCTGTGGATACTGGAGGCGCGGCAGAAGTGCGCAGAGTGGTCGGCGTGCCTACACCAGGATTGCTTGACATGGCAACAAGGACGATTGGATTGCCGTTGCTCACTATCACGCAGACCTGGCCGTTGCCGTCAGAGGTGATGACGTTACTGCTACCGCTGAACACATCAGTCCAGCGTCCATTGGTCTTTTGGCTGTTGAAGCAGTGCTGGGCGTTTGAGCCGCTTCCGGCGTTTGTGGTGAGAACAACGAGGTTGCCGCCAGCTCGCGACCATGCATAGGCGTTGCTTGAGATGTAGACGTGAGTGTGATCGTCGCCAGCCAAACCGCCAGCAGACTTGCGAGCAGCAGTTAGCTTCTTGATGGCCTTATACATGTCGGCGTTGGTGTTGAAGCTGCTGCGCCATAGATCCTCGCGATTCGCTGGGTCTGCGCCACCTCCATACGCTTGCTCAGTTCCGTAGTAGAGTATTGGAATACCCCGTGCCAATATGACAAAGGCTAGAGCATTCTTTAGCAAAGTCTGATCATTTTTGATGTTCAACCAACGAGGATTGTCGTGGTTGTCAAGGAACGTTCCAAGTGCGGCAGGGTCGGGAAAGGTCTTGCTGACAGTATTCATCATATCCACCAGGTCTTGTGCGCTTCCGGCTTGTTGGTAGAAGCGGTTCATTGGGTAGTACGTTGCGTAGTTGAGCAAGCCTGGCATAAGCTTTGCGTACTGTGCCAGGTACGCTGGGTTACCATCGAAAACTTCGCCGATGCTATACACTCCCGTGGCGGAGGCAAAGTCGGGCCAAAAGTCCTGCTGAACGTGCTTGACAGTGTCGATACGGACGCCATCAAACTGGTATTCATTCACGAGCCATTTCACCCATGTGTTCAGGACGGAGCGGACGTCGGACGATTGTGTGTTGAGATCGGGGAGTCTTGCAATTCGGCATTGTTCGATCGAGGTCTGACTATCATAATTGATGTCGCAGTCAGGGTGGTAAGATGAAGCGTGGTTCAGAGGTTCAGGCCGATTGTCGGAAATGGCGCCTTCTCCCATGTGATTCGCTACCACATCGACCATGACATATATGCCCTACCTCACATCAGTTGGATTGATCGACCGTTCGTAAGATCCTCACCTTTGCATGAGCGGAAGAGACAAGACTCTTCAGGTCTGCTGCCGTTCCATAGTTCGAGTTAACAGCGTAGAGATCCTTAGCCCAATAGCCATGATAACCACCAGGGGAGTCTACAAAGCATTAGCAGTGATGGTGAGGCGTACGCTGCATAATGGTAGCTTACTTGCAACGACTGGTGTAATCCAAATGGCGTCAAAGCCCAGGCCCTTGATATAGTCCAGCTTGGACTCAAGGCCCTTGAAAGTGCCACCACAATAGTTTCCAAGGTTTCCGCATGATCCGCCGCCCGTGTCGCTGCTACTGCGAGCAATGCGATCCGTCAACACGAAGTAGATGCTTCGAGATTTCCAAGCATTGGTGTCTGCTGCTGCGCTGAAAGAGACAAAATAGACGATCAAGGTGAGAAAAGCGTTGTAGAACAGCATGATGGCAGGAACAAAGAATCACCCGAGGTTTCAGATTGCTCACTGCTTGTGCTGTATACTTGGTAGGACTTCGTGGTGAGCTTTATAGATACCAAAGCAGTCCGCGACCTAAGGTATGGTGTCAGCCATATACCCCGGAATAGAAATGATCCACAAGTCTGTAGATGGTAGGTAGATTTGCTTTCGAGTGGGAGATAGTTGTGAGTCGTGCACATGCAGCTTCGAAAGCTGCTGAAGCCGTCGATGGCGCCTCTTACTCCTGGCGGGCCGGCTCGCGACCAGTAAGGCTTGTGAACCTGGCAGGAACGGCACCATGAAGCACGGCACCATGAAGCGCATCATGGCATGCGATCGTCAGTCGGTCCGACACGTGCGCCGGTAATTGTGCATGTAAAGATGTCTCGTGGACGCGATGTCGACATCGTGGGGTAAATGAAACGGCGGACGATCCCGAACGGGAAGCTGTGTCACTGGTGTGTAGCCGGACCGTGAGCTTCGAGGACGCCGCAGTGGGAGCTTGTCTGAGCTGGTCGCAAAGTCCGAAGGTTTCTACCGAATATCATCATTGAGTATCATCATTGATGGATGCGAGATTAAAACGGGCACCCGGGAAGAGAGTGATCGTCGCGACACCTTGGTTGTATGCGAGCGTCGGATCTGAGCTTTGGCGCCCCAATGCGGGGCCCCGCAACCGCAATGCACATGCGTAGACACATGCAACAAATCCAGACGCGGGCCAGGAAAACTTCCACCTCTTATAATCATGACGGCCACCAAGGTGTACCACAAAGGGCGGTTTTCGTCAAACCTGCTTTCAATGGCATCCAGTCGCAATTTCCGTTCGACATGACACTATGGCCACGGCGAAGGCAGGCCCGCTCGTCCATGCTGCTTCTTTAGGCGAGAACGAAGGAAAATTGATACGTGAGCGATAAATATTCAAGCCCAGCTAACACGAAAAACTGTCGGCCCGTGAAGACGTCGGTCTTTTCTGCCATGGCACCAGACTAGTTCTAGATGATTTGCATTTCGGAAAATATTGGCAATGCGCAGTCTTTCGCGCTGCACTACAACATGAGACATTCAATCGCGTGCGTATTGATCTTGATAGCCTGCCTGATGGGATCTGGCCACCTCTCCTATCCCGTGCGTCGTATGAGCCTCCATGTCCGAGCGGCGCCAACATGTAGCCGGAGTGCGCGATCTGGAGTATGCTACCGCGAGGCCGGATCTTGATAGCGCTACTGTGGACAGGCATTGTCAGCTTCCAGTGTTGTAGTGAATGATGAAGGTGATCCGTAGCGGCAGGGTCGCATGCCGTGTTGGTCAGAATGCGGTGTGGGTGGGCGAGAAGATATGTTCGAAGTGCAAAGACTCAGCTCGTCAATAGTAACCCGAATCCCTGTATCGAGTATAGTATGCGTCAAGGCCATAGGGACATGTATGCCATCGACGCATACATCTAGTCTGCGAGAAGCCGTAGTCGAATGGACCGATGGTAACTGGAATCTCAGGTACTTCCTCTACGACCAGCGCATGCTCAATGACTACATCCGCAAGTTCGCGTGGCAGCCATTTTCCAACAGCAAGGAAGACGTTGGTCTTAACTTCTTGGTAAGCATGCTTTTGCAGCTGTTCGAGTGGATTAGACATCTCTGCATGAACACAGCCTCTTCCCCTGTCCTTACATCGGTCGCAGTCGAAGTCCGTTGACATTTTTCGGATCACGCGACACACGTGTGCGGCGTCGATGAAAGGCACAGATTGCCGCTTGCCACGAACGTACAGGTGCACGGGATGTTGGCGAATGCGCCGCAATATCTCTCCGAGCATTCGGTTGACGCAATATCCAGCTTCTTGACGAGGAAAGCCTCTGATGTTGTCGTGAGGTCCGTAGAAGACTTCAAACTTGAGTCGAAGCCAAAGTTGAAAGGCAAAATATAGGCCTTCATTGTGACACCAGATCCACGAAAGTGCGGTCCGGAACCGGTCAACAAAGGTTTCCACTTGGTTGATCCCCTCACTGCGAACGCTACTAACCTCTCCGGCTGCTTGATCAAGCTCCCGATCGAGCGATTCGTAAAGCTTCGACCAGTCGTTCGGTGGTGATTCGATCGAGCGGGTCCAACAGTGCTCAGGAAAGCCTGCTTTCGTTAGCGCAAAAGACATAGCGAGGGAGAAGCATACTGAGAGACAATATACTAATGCTGGACCACCAGTCGTGCGATTTGAACAATTCTCTCTCCATTAGGCTCAGATTGTGTTCTAATCTGCCATCCTACGCTCTACCTCTCGTGAGCACGTGGTGACAGCGTGTGATGCGACGGTGTAAGCAATTCCTGCGCCCGTCTGAGCACCTTGCATAGAACGTGCTTTGACAAACTCGGAGCTCTGCAAGAGCGCAGAATTCTGATCGATCATTCTTTGAAAGCAAGAGAATTGTTCATTGAGGTGTCCTAAGGTTTGTCTTTCAAGCACTGCTTTGCGACGTTTCGGTGCTGAGATTGGAGCGTTCGTTTCTTCGATAAGCCTTTTTGGCCGCTGGGTCTGTCTCTTTGGGCGGGATCTGGATGTAGAATCGATCGCATCATGCGAATGAAGACGTCCATGAGGATAATCGACTGCGTTCATCGTCGACGGTTGTGTGCCGAGCTGGATAGCGGCAGAAATTGGGATAGAAGCTAGGTGGGTCAAGATGTAGTAAGGCAAAGAAGATGAGGTGTTATAACCTCGACAAAGTATTACTTTTGACGGTGCGAGTCGAAGGCCTATGTACGTGAGGAGATGTGGTGGTTGGGAGATGGGTAGGAAAGACGCGCCTGTGACGCGCTAATAAACTAGCGTTGATGCGTCAAATCCCCTGACCCCTCCTCAAGTCTCAACTCTTATCGAGAGAAGAGCCACCACAGTCAACATGGGCGATTACATATACACTCCCAACGGCAAACGTAAATATATCGGGCTTCATGGTGAATATCTTGAACGACCTTGGACTGCGAGAAAACGAAGACGCTCGATAGAGAACGCCGAAAAACCCGATTGCATAACCACGCGGGCTGGCCTAACGGAGGCATCTTTCGAGCCTTGGAACCCCTCGATACTTGGCGACATTCGACGCATGGCTGAGGTCTATCGAGAGACACTGCAGGAATTTGATGCGATGGCGAAGTTCACAGTCGACGCAGAAGCCCAATGTGACGGGGAGCTCCAGCGCGCAAAACAAGAGGTTCAGACTTGCAAACACGAAGCCTCGGCCATACTCAACCGATGTCTCATTGATCTCAGTAATTTGGGAAATACCACCAAGGGTTGGGTTGGGCAAGTTCGCAAGCTTACTAAGGCCAAAGAGGACTGGTGGGAAGGCTACAATGTCTTACTTGGAGGTATGTTGCGCGTCCATGTTTGACCTTGACTAAATCTACACAGACGTCCCAAAACATTTCATTGAACAGTGGATTCAAGATGCATCTGCTGATGAAGCAAAAAGATACACGCGCTACCTTACCAGGATGATCTCCATCACCATGACCCAAATGCGAGAGACAATATTCAGCCGGCGGAGAAGAGACAGTTTCCTCCAGCATCTCCACACGGAAATGTGGATGTTACTGAAAAAGGAGGGCACTCACCCCAGCATCAGTTCTTTCGAGTTCTGTGCGGCCATTATCATACACGTTTTGTTGCAAAATCCCAAGGCTATACCATTCTCTCGGGTGTGTTATCATGAACACCGTATCAGATGGGCCTTAGGAGACACAATCCTCAAGTACTTGCGGAAACGATCGAAATTCACAGTCACTGAGCCCATGAGAAATGCGTATCCTAAGCGTGTTATTGTTGGCATCAACCTCGCCGCCACTGTCCGTCGCATGCGCACAGCCATCCATGCATACCCTTGCATTCCTACTGATTGCTCTCACGGTAGGTTCTTCTCGTCGTTCTACGAAGCCATCAGGAATGCGCGGCGAGAGGTGCGTTGGCGTGTACACCTTGCTGTCGCACCTCGACTACCAGTAGAACTCGTTGAGATGGTGGTTGAAGAGGCTTATGTTGCGGAGGGAGTTGACCGCTTTCTGCACCACGACGTCGAGTTAATCAAGGTCTCTGACTCTAGCTTCGTGTGTGAACGAAGTCGTTCCTCCGACCCAAGACGACCGTCAGACTACTCTGCCCCGGATAATTCAGACCCAAGCGGCGGGGACTCTGATGGCACCTATGCTTCGGATGGGTCTGTTACAACAACAGTCTACACTGATGAGGCCGATGAGACGAGAGAAGATATCTAAGTTCTGAAGACGAAACCTACGATCACAATGACAGCACCGACTGATGCGGATGGAACGCTTCAGGACACGGGCTTCTCACTAGGCGCATGCATATTATCACAAACAAGTCCATTTTGCCAAATCCAGCGCTCCCCTATGACTGCGCTGGACGACATCTCTCTGGCCGATTCACGATGCTGCCACCGATCGGAGATTGATTGTAGTGCAGATCGATGCGCCTCTTTACCCGACACCACTCCCACTGGTTGGCACTACTGCGCACCCATATGGAGCCTCATCAATATTCATTGAGCCGCGTACCGGCATACGAGCATATTGGCTAAATGGCTATAAGCCGCCTGGCGCAAACATGAATCGTTCAAAAGTCACAGCAGCCCATATCGTCAGTTCGCGATCTTGGCCTTCCGACATAGTAATCCTCAATATGGAATTCACGATGAAGATCACACTCGTCGCTCTCGTTTTCGCAACGGTCGTCGCAGCTACGCCGTACCCATGGGCTGCACCGCAAGCCAGCATCGTCCCGTCATCTGGCCGCCCTCGTCGAAACCGAACAGACAAGAACACGCACAAGGAGCCAACGCCGACGTTCAAGACTTCATGCGAGTGCGTGAAGCCAATCGTACCTATCAATCTGTTGAGCGCAAATGAGGCAAGCATATACGCTGAGTGTTCGACGATGATCGATCGTAGCTAACGGGTATCAGAAATGTTTGATGGAGCATGCGGCCGCTATGGGATGCTATCTCGGATCCAAAGGCGGATGCCCGTCGCCTGCGCCGGCTTGTGGGCTTGGTGTACTTCCTGGTATCCCTTCCACGCATTGATTGGAGATAAGTGTCAGACGCCAATGTTGATCTCGATTTCTGAACAAGAAGCTATCAGCCACCAAAACCAATGCCCGTAGCATTGGAATATGCGCTGCAGTCTGCAGCTCTCCGAATTCCTCAGATCTTCCAAAGCCAATACCCAACGCCAATGTCCAGTATCATATATGCATACAAAGATGCTCATGTTTTGCGTCACCAATTTGGCGATCAACGTGACCTGAGGTTGACATGACCACAGCGGGCACCAACGTACGTCCTTCTCGAATCTGACTCTCCGACGAGCCTACTCCCTCTTGGCGCGCTTCTCCTTCCTACCCTCTTCCTCATCTTCATCTTCCTCCGCCGCCCTCTTCTTCTCCTTTGTCTTCAAGACGCGCTTCCGATCTTTCCGCAGCTTCGCCGAGTACCTGCCCAAGACTTCCTTGTCAGGGTCCTCCTCCTTATCGCCGGCCTCGATCAAGGGTTGGAGACCTGCCTCTTCCAGTAGCGCAGGCACGTCGCTCAGGAGCTTGTCATATATGCCTTGTGCGCGGCACCACTTGATCACCGCCGTCAGCGGACCCGCATCCTGGCCGCTAGGAACGTGCTGGACGCCATGCGTGAGTGCAAGGAGAGGGTAATCAGTCGTGACCCAATCTAAATACTTCCAGTTCTCCGCGGTATACGACACGACCTCGTCACCCTGCTGCCTCCGCAAAATCTTGACCTTCTTACGAACACCAGTCGTCTCGTACGCATTCTCGTACCAGATCTGATCGTAGATGCTGTTTGCTACCTTTGTCGAATCGCCCTCCAAGCCGCGCGACCAGTTGATGAAGTTGGCGATTTCTGAAGCGCCAAAGCCCGCGCGAACAAATCGATTTCCCGCCTGGCGCCAGTAGTAGATGTTGGGGAAGTAGCAAAGCAATTCCGCGATAGTGATCTCGATGTCCTTGAGAAGTGCGACGTTGACGTCTACCGGGGTAGCGACGCTCTTAAATGGGCAGAATCCTCGGCCGTCCTGCTTGACAAGGTAGGATGACCAGGGATCGTTTGGAATTTCCGCTGTGTCAGCGATAGCGGCGCACATTAAGCTTGCCATAGGAACTTTGAATTTTCGGGCCACTCTGTGTATTCCAGATCCTTTCCATGTCTTTGTCGGCGAAGGCACGAAAGCTGCGCTGGGATTGACCTCCTTCTCTCTGATCCAGCGCCACGCATCTTCGAGATCGATGATGCCGTCCGGACAATCGCGACCTTCGAAGTAGAACTGGATACCGACGATGTGAGTTGGGTCGGCACCAGCTTTGACAACAGCATCGGCAGCAACATGCTTCGTTGCACTTCCGGAGCTTCCATCGAAGGTCTCGCCCTGAGGCCAAGGGAGTACCCAATCGACGCCCTCGAAGTTGTACCGATCTTCGTCTGAGCCGTCACTGAATGCATTCGCGTCTGGCAACAAGCCAGCCTCCGGGTGGCACTCCCCGCCAGGCACGAACTTGGATAGACCGCCTTGCTGCACTTCTTCGCACGTCAAGGGTAGCGGGCCGATTGGTGTCAGCTTGAAGGCTTGGTGATATGAGTCGAACACAATCGGGAGATATCCCGACCATGTTACCTGGCGCCAGCCCATCGGCAGCACAAGGGATGGGAGTGCCAGGACACTCGGCAAACCATCAACGATAGGGATCGATGACGGATTGAAGAACAACCGTGGGTCCATCATTGGATACGCATAGGATGGGTGCGTGCTTCCGCCGGGCGGGTATTGCAACTGCCAGTCCAGGGTCAAGAGGGCTGGGTTGATGTCCGGTGGAAGTACAATGAGTGCGTCCGCCTTCAGGCTCGACTCTGACGGTGTAGCAAGTGGGCGACCTCGCACTTCCTTGGGAGCCTTCGTTGGCTTGGTGGGAATATCGACGACCTGGGTATCGACTACGCAAGAAATGTCAGTCTCAATACAAACTACTCTGAAGCAAGACAGGCTCACCTTTCAACTCCTTCGTGGCAATGCGGGTGCTGCGACGGGTGCGTGAAGAGCCTTCTGCGTCCGCAACCTGGGCTGCAAGCTCTGCATCTCGAATCTGCTGCTGCATTTTGTCAAACTGCGTTTGCAGTGGCTGTTCGTCTTCGCTATCGTCATCTTCGACAAGGCGGATGTCCGTTCGCCAACGCTTCGAGTAGCTTGACTTCGGGGCTTCTGGATCGGTGCTGGTAGCGTTCGTGTCTTGTGCCGTTGCATCGCTGGCTCGCCCTTCACAGTCTCCAGCGTCGGCATCTGCGTTCTGGATGTTGGGCCCTGCGATTCCGCTCCTACCAAAGTCTGGTGTGCTGGGGGTCAAGAGACCAAATGCATCTGCATGTTCGTGTTTCGCAATGGGTGTGGTGAGGTCGAAGCGCAAGGAGCGACGCGGCGTGCATGGCAAATCTGGCAGCGTACTTGGAGCGAACGATGGCGCTACTTCTGGAGCAACTACGGTGTGTTAGCGACTTCCATGGGTTGCAAGTTGGGATGAGGAGCTTACGGGAACGGAAACACGACTTGTGCGTCGGAGACGGCGTGCGATACGGTCTACCCATGTTGTCTGGCGTTTCTTTACCCGTATGCTCGAGAGGAACGGAGTAAGCTCGTGGTTGGTCTGGCTGCTGAAGCGTGTCCGACGGCGCCTCCTCATATATGCTACCCATCTTGCTGATTGACCCACTAGAATGAGCAATGAGGAGGAGAATGAGTGTGAAGATGAGGATGAGCGGGAGATGCTTTAGATATGTTGATCGGCATGTCGTTTTCGCCACTGCAAGCTTACTTCAACGCCGCCTTCACCTTGACTTGTCCGACAAACGGCGACCATTCTGGGCTTAGCGCGACTGCGGAAGGAATTGAGATGGTGCAAAGTGACATGGAAGGAGATTTGAGAGCCGGTCAGGCTGATAACGACAAAAGAATGCTGATCCACGAGTATCAGGAGGACAGAAGGCTTGAAGCATGCTGGATTCATCGTGGGCGGTGAAACGAGCAAAGTCAAGGCGACGGGTGACGAAGTCGGTACGGGCAGACAAGTGCGTGCGCGCAGTAAGGAGTGAGACGCGACCCGCGACTTCGTCCAGTGACCAGAATTTTTCGTGATTTGAGCGATGAGCGACTTACCAAAACACACTTAACCGTACTGACCCAGCGCGACAAAACAATACACAGAGAAGTTATGTAGACCAACACAGAATGCATTCACGTATCGTTACTCATTTCTAATATAATCTCATGCTTGACTGTCCATATTACTGAAGCAGCGGTCAGTGTACAACCATTATCGTCGCTCACACCTCACTACAAGGTGAAGATAGCCGGACCGTCGCCATCAAAGAATTCCTCGTCCAACAGACCCAGCAGTACCTGCTGTCCAACCCACTGCTCCTCAACAGTTGGCCTTATCCTCTCCGGAGGCAGCACGAAGCCAAAGTCACCGTAGTCAGGCAGCTCAATGGTGTACGAGAACTCCGCACGTCCGATGGTGTAAATGTGGTCCACCGACGAACCGGTCGTAGGATATAAAACCGCACCAGAAGGTCCGAAAGTGAAAGTGGTAGCGTTCGTTGACTCTGCGCGGATAGCCTCGCTCATGAGCGCCGCAGCCTTCGTCCACTTGCCAAGCTCAGGTGCATAAAGAGTCTCTTTGTGGCCGAAGGGCGACAAGATGAGCTGAGAGTACGAGTGCCAATCGATGAAGAGCTTGATGCCTTGCGCGTCGCGGATCTTTCGGACAAAGTTGTCGAGGCCGGCATTCTCTGGGGCATCGCGAGGCACGACGCCACGGTAAGTCTGGGAGCACTCGTTTGGCGAGGCACCTCGCGGATCAGCATCCCAGTTCGTCTCCCAGTTCCGGTTGATGTCTCTTCCGAAACATGTTTGATTTGGAGCGTTGGCTGGTGGAGGCTGACGGTTCTTTCGCCAGAGACGCTGGTTTGTTTGGGTGTAAACGAAGCCTGAGTAGTGTTAATCGAGTTTCATACGCGACAAGAAAAGTAACTTACCATCCGGGTTGACGAACGGGAAGATGTAGAAGTCGTAATTATTCAGGAACGCCTGTGTGATGTTGTCGCCACCCTTGTAGCCTTGGATGAGCTGCTGCGCAACGTACTCGATGGTACTGCATCGTGTTAGCTCACATAATTGGAAGCAGAAGCAGAACTGACTCACGGAGCAGTAATCCACTCTCTTGCATGGACCGTTCCATGGTATAGAACAGCAGGCTTGCCAGGGCCATCTGCTCCCCACAGGTGGATACCAAAGAGATCCCTGCCTTCGTAAGAAGTGCCAGAGCTAGTCCAGTTGGACTGATTTGGAAACGAAGCTTGGAGCTCGCGCCACCATTCCACGTGCTGTGCAGCTGATCAGCTAACGTTTGACAATCATGATCGAACTGCACCTACGTCAGCGTACGGATGGTAGCTATCAAACCAGGGGTCCTGAGTGTCATTTGCCTGTCTCTTCCAGCTCTTTCTCTTAACCGCTGACTCTTTTGCGATCGACTCTCCCAGGTCAGCATGCAAGACGCGCGTCTTGAGACCCAGCGCCTCGAAAGCTTCGATCTGGTCGCGTGGAACCACCACATCGAGGTTGCCGTGAGCTTGGTCCCACATGTCTGAGGCTATTCCTACAAGTCTCTTGTGTATGGAAGCAGCTTGCTTTCCCGCCCTGACACGATAGACCTTGGAGCCATCGTGTGGGCTAGCAATTGGGCTGCGAATGGTGGCGCCCGCTGCAAGCGTGAACCAGAAGAAGTTTGCGAACCTCATGATGGCTAGCCCTCGTGATGGATGGGATGAGCAAAGGAGCGGACAGCCACCACACGATAGTCATGCCTCTTATACTCGATTGAGTCGGTAACTCCCTGCCGAAGTCATCACACGGAAGGCGTTATTGCACGCCGGCTGCCTTGGACAACGTCGTGCAATCTTGGCGGGGTAACATGCGCATCTGCCTCCAGCGACTTGGATAAAGATGTGGATTGTGCCTTTCGAGGCAGTCTGCCAGGGTGTTGTGTGCTTGACCTGCCACTTCAGGCCTAACGATTGCATGGCATTTCTTGTGTAAGAGGGGTTACAACGTCATGTTGCTTACGCGATATCGCGAATGACCAAGAGAAGAAGATGAGAGCGTCAGCATCATCGCAGAGGTACTGTTGATGCGAATGTTCCCATCACAACACGACGCTTTGAAGGACTCGCGTAGGTAGAGGCGGGTGGGTGGCGTTAGAACGGCATTGCCATTTCTGCAGAAGCCAAAGACTGTGTTTGCATCGGATGCCGCTCGCGCGATGTAAGCTACTCTTGTAATTTGCACGTAGACTATTTTGCTAATTGCGACAGCGAGTTGTCAGAAAATCCTTGGTGACACGATCGGTCTATGAAGAGGCAGTGGGTGCGAAGCGCGAATCGGCCACAACAAAGCTAAACCGTTCTGGTCACACTAAGCCCCACATCAGGCACAAACTTCAACTCTGTCGCGTCCACTTCGTCTTGTCTCATCGCTACCACATCGAACCAGAATCATATGCGCTTGTTCATCAAATCGAGGAACGAGCTGGCGTCTTCCCCACCTCATACCGATCTAAAGGAGCTGGAATGGATCTTTGCAAAGTCACTGATGAACAAAGCACGGAGACGGACCTCCCAAGCTGTCAACGAAGCGATGGGAATCTACGACATTCTTGCACACGCTCAGGCGCCGCGATTGCCGTCCGTATTGACACAGTATTGTGCGTCTCTTGCTTCCAGACCTGGTTCGTGACCACAGCAACGCTCCGAGCATCAAATGTAAGGTACCAGAAAGCAACCATTCGGTCTTGTACAGGGACAGCCTGAAGTGTCCCCGACGGTTCCCCTGAGAACTGCTTAAACTCGTACCAGCGATAGTTCACGCCCGTGCGGAACAATGATCGCCCCCCTTATGGCTGGCTCTACTTGTGCGGCACCAGACACCCTAGAAGCATTGCGAGCAACGAGTCCTCGGATGCGGTTGCTGCCATCTAGGACGCAAGGTGATACACAACTCTGCCTACCTCGTGCTAACATGTAACAAAGACCATCGTTCGGCGTCCACGCGTTGGCAGACTTCATTCAATCCTGGTTCGGTACGAAGAATACAACAAGGCACTGCATGTCCTAGTCGCTCTCTATGGAATATGATTGGCTTTGGCCACGCCAGCTACTGATACGGCTTGATGATTCCACCAATTCTCCAGATATGACCAAGCGAGCCAGCACAAAAGGGCAATTATTGCGCGCGTCCGGTCCGCTTGGTAGCGGATGGAGAGAAATGGAACGCCTCGGCAACCACATCAAGGAGCATCTTCTGACCAGAAGACATGAGAGGGCGCTTTGTTTGGTGTTGCGGGTCGTTTCTGATGCCCCTAGTCGGCTTTGCTAAACAGTTTGCTAGACAAACAGCGTGGGATGGCTCTGCCGTGGCACAAAAAGCTCACTTCCCTTGGAACGAACTTCTCTAAACGATATGTCTTCTCGCGCACGCTCGCTCACGTGACACTAGGCTCTACATTTCTTCCATCTTCGCTATAGCACGACCCAGCATTGTGCGTGCACTTGAGCATCGCCCTTGCGCTCTTTTCTTTGTTCCACACCTGTCGAATCCTATGTCTCCTCATCAAGGTACAATGCCATTGTGCATTCATGATACGCGCACAATGCGCGCTATCTCATACTGGGTGTTCCTGCGCTCTATAACCTCAAAACATCAATAGACGGTGAATATACAGCGCGGCTACCGCCTAGTGACGCATCACGTTCCGAGCGCTCTCCGCTCTCCATAAGTACGTATTTTCCCTCAGGTAAACATTTCTCCTCACCGCAACCTCACCTTTACGCTCTTTCGCAACTCGCATCCTCTATCACCGCCGTACCTTCAGAATCGCAACGCGCGCAACCCGACCAGACTCCCAAGTCGCTGCAACTGTTCTACATTAGAAGACATCGGCAATGGAGCCTTCCCGTTCATGCACCCGCTCTTCCACCCGCGCAGGTGCTCAGCGAAATACTGCTGAGCCGGACGCGCAACAAGACGCAGATGTCGTCGCCCAGCTTACACACGTCGACGTAGTCGACATCCTCAATGCCGCGGAGGTGGACCTACGTGCCCAGTACGACACCAACCCGCGCATCCTGAACGAGCTTCTTACCCAGTTCGCCGACGGTATAGAAGAATGCAAGGCCGGCCAGCGCGACCCAGCGACGTTGCTCCGAGCCCGACTTCGAGGCGAGTGGCTCGTCTTCAATGCGTGGAACGAGCATCACATGAACCACCCAGAAGAGCTCGCCGAGACGTGGGGCCAAATTGACGAAGAGATTGAGTCGTTTCCTCTCCGTCTTGCGGTGGTTCAGCGTGGCCTGTCTTCGCTCGCTGAGGAACGTCCACCAATCCACCCATTCGCCACCAATTCCGAGCCTACGACTCCACAGCACTCAAGCAAGTCGAAAGGCAAAGCCCCCGCCGATGAAGACTTCGTCTCCACAACTATGAAGAAGAAGAAGGGCGGACGCTCGTGCGAGACGTACGACAAGCTTGCTGACGCGCCCCCTGCCAGTCTCGGCTTTCCTAATGGGAACATTCTCCTGGCAGAGGTCGTCACGTTCGTTCCGCACAGCTTGAAATCGCTTGATTTTCTCGATCGTGGGCTAGGGAACGGTATGAGGCAGCTCATCATCGCCAAGATTATCAACCACCACCGCACGATGGCACGTGGTAAGATTGATAAAAACAGTGTCTATCGTACATTCAAGGGTGCCATGGACAAGCGCGCAAAGCTCCATCCGGATCACGACCCTTCCTGGAAAGATTGGAAGACTGGCATCCACAACCAATACCACAACGCTACCAATTTCGATGCCACTAGTGTCAGCGTCGCCGGCTTTCGTCCAGGGGCAGATGGTGAGAACACGACCACCCACTCACCGATGCCTTTCGCTGATTTGGCAGTTGGGGTGAAGGCCTTCCCGTCAGGAAACAACGCTCTAGACCTAACCCGCATGGTAGAGTACTGTCGTGATCATCCCGAGGAGATTTGGATGTACCCGGTGGATTGGGACCGCCTCCTCACGCGCATTGGCGGCCCTGCTCAAGTCGTGCCCGCCATGCACGATGCCGCGTTGCTTGCCCGCTGGACTTCGTCGCGTCAGGCAGCTAACACCCGCAAGACGACCAGCCGCAAGCGCGACGGTCGTGGCCGCTTGTTGAAGAAGGACAACTCCGAGGATGAGATGGACTTCGAGGAAATGGACGAGACCGATTCCGAGGGAGGTTCTGACGGCGAGCGTGACTTCGATCAGCTCGACAAGAAATCGAAACGCAAGGGAACTTACGCCGACAACTCAGATTCGGACGCTTACGACTCACCTTCCCGCAAGCCCAAAGCCAAGCGACCCAAGATCGCGCCAAAGCCTCGTCTTGGTCAGCGCGGCCCATCGCGCCTCCGCAAGGAGCTTTCTGTCTCCGACGTCGATTCAGAGTCCGGAAGCGACGGCTACAAAGGCCCCAAGCGCTTCAAGAAGATGAAGACGGCACCCCCGACTCGCCGCTCGGGCCGCGCCACCAAGATAAATGTCTCGTACACGGTCGACGAGCCCGATTACAACGACGAAATTCCGGATTTTGAGGAGACTTCCGAGAAGCCTGATCTTCTCCAGCGGTACGGCATGCACGCCAACAAGCGTGCGAAGAAGAGCAACGACGATAAAGCCATGGAGGATGGCAGCAACGTTGGATCAGGCGAGGATGATGAAGAGGAGGATTGAAGCAATTCAATATCTTATTGGCGTTCCTGACTGAGGTTCTGGAACACCACAACTGGGTCATAGCCAAGTGCTGGCCACCCGTTTCGTTTTGCATTGCGTAACGGTGGATTTTTTTTGGCGTTTTGGAGCATTACCTATACCCCCTATACCCAAGAGCTTTGAGTTTCTCCAGCCCGGTATCTTTTGCATATTTTGTATGTCTTCGCACGTCTCTTCACCGCGTTGATATATACCGTAGCCGTCTTTGCATCAATTCAAGCATTATCACAATCAATATAATGTTTCCCAGCTGGGAGATGTCATTTCTAATCCATGCTGTGCGACTATGTCTTTTCGTCTATAGGGTCTGGCTCATGCTCTTCGCGCTCGCCAAAGCTTGGAGTGAAGGGAATGTGCGTTTTACCGCACCGTAGACTTGCGGTGAGAACGCTATTCTGTTGTACTTCTCATGTTCACTTTCGCTATCACGTTCATGCCATGAAGACCCATTCATTTCTGACGCCCTAGTTCGGTCTTCTCTTTCAAACATTTGCCCTCATTCTCGACGCACCCGCTTGCTACAAGACTTTACAACACTTCTATGGCTCATAGCTGCTCGGTAGAGCTTCGACACGATGCGCAACAAAAGCAATCTCTATGACGGCGGCGACGGCACTTCGTCGGAGAGCGAAGATGTCGAGTCAGACGACGAGAGCAGTGGAACCGATCAAGATACGCACTATGAGCTACAGAAACCGGACTACATCTCGCCTGAGATGCGCGACTTCATCACGGCCGACCAGAATGTCGAGATGTGGGGCTTGTTGATCTACAAGCCTCCCCGCGGGCTTCAACATCTCATGACCGCGAGTGAAAGAAACAGTATCCGTAAGTATTCATTCGTCTGTTGCTCGATGATTCCAGTGTCTGACAAATTACAGGCGCCCAGCATGCGGCCATGGTGAAAGTACGACGACGCTACAAGAAGTCCAAGCTGCAACGCGAGATGGCAAAGAAGCTTCGTGCAAAGCAAGCTGCTTTCACAAAAGAGGCTCGGATCCGGCAGCAGTGGGTAGCAGCTCGCGTTCAACAACGCCAGAATGCAAAGCCCGAATATCGTGCCCTGCCAAACCAGCGCTACGACCGCAATGACCGCTTCTATGTCGAGCAGCAACAGCACGCAACGTACACCGAACATGAGCATCGCTACTATGCTGAACAACAACACCGTGCGGCGCACATCAGACCTCAATATCACCCATATGATGCGCATCGTCATGGGGCCTACGATACCTTTGATACTCAGCATTATCATGATCGAAATGCCGCACGACATTTTTCTTACCGCCAAGAACAACCCTTTCACGACCTTCGCACTGACTACCGGTACCATGCCATGAGATACAACGAGCACCCTAATGCCAACATCATGGCATCGGCAGATTCGCCGCACCGATATCATGATGGGTCTTTCGATATGTCGCCAGCCCCTTACAATGCGCATAAGCCAACGTACGCAAGCCAGGACATGCATCGCGCACACTCTCACAGCTCTAATCATTTTGCAAGGCAGGCTGGCTCACAGCAAGCGACCCCAAGAAGTCACATGACACCAGGCCAATGCCACGAACATAGTGTGTCTGAGCGCAGCGATGAACGTGGATGAAAGCCGCGGAGGGTCCTGGACAACCTAGAGTGGGACACTGATTAATTTGGAGGTTGAGCCTGAGCTTCGAGAGATGAGATTTGGAGGAGCGTTGAGGGTCGTTGAGCTTTGAGATGTCGGCTGGGCACATCTGGTGAGGTAGGAGAAATATTGGTGAGTCTTTTGCAAGACTTGTCTTCTTCTGGACAACGATTGCGCTCTGCTTAGAGATGATGGGGTGGGATCGATCGTTGGATCATAAGCAGCGGTACTGGTAACACGATGAATTTCGCAATTATTGCCGACTTCTGTGCATAGAATGGATAACCTCAAAATGAGCCTGCAAGTGCCTTTTCCTTGAGAATGTGCTCAGATCGTACGACCTGCTGCTTGTTTCGGGTGAAGCACAAAAATGATGAAGTGAACTACCACTGACTCTCTCCTCATCCTCCTTTGCTTCAGAATGCTGCATCTCAGCACGTTACAATATGTGTTTTCTATACCCACACAGGTAATTGCAACGCCGATCTCGTACCTTGTGGCTGCAACGTTAGAAATGGCTGGTAAGCCAATTTTAGGCTGCTTCCCGCTTCGCGCGTTCGCGGCTCCCCAAACCGTCTCTCCACTCTTTACCACCCATCTCCAAAAGCCCTGCCGCTATGTCATTAGTAAGTAAATAACTCCTGAAAATTTACAAAAGATATGACTGGTAGCCTGCGCTTGTTCGTTGGTCGCGTGAGGCACAACTAGCCATGGAACAATGTGTTAGCTGCGACAAACAGCCGCCTTCACCCACGGGACTCACCTATTGTACCCAAACGCTAGCAATCGCCACCTAGAATGAGACTTCATGGAATACTACACAATATGATTCAATGGATGAGACCACGCGTCAAAACCATGGGAAATATCTCACCCAAACCCTCATTCTCACTGTCTCGGCTCCCTTAAACTATCCTCGCTACAACTATATAAGACTTGCATCCCGGAAGAATAGAAGCCAAGTCCTCAATGTTAGCATACCATAACCGGATCCGAACGACTATGCAGCGACGAACGTCAAGCTCAACAGCAAGCACCCCTTTCCAAGAGCATCCGCACCACTCTGACATGGACGACCTCAGCATCATGAACGACTGGCACAGCGAATGGGAAACAGCGCCACGCGATCCTCTGCCGTCAAATCCCGATCGTTTATTTCTCTTGAACAAGCTGGCGATGATCAATCTTAAGCTGCATTCAAGTAGAGCACGCAAAGTCAAGCTCATTGCCTGGGACGGCGATCACATGCCAGAGGGCGTACGTGATCAGTTGAAGAGGTGGGCACGCGAGCGATCGGAGCCGCGTCTTAAAAAAGATGCGGAAGAATTAGCGAAGTTGGAGCGATCGCGAAAGCGTGTGGAGGTCTCGAGGGCTGCGAAGGAGGCCGATGTGATCGATCTGACGGGGGATGGAGCTGAGAATCGACGAGCGCATCAGAAACATCGACGGTGCGCAGCAATACACCAACGTCGCCAGACAGGCGGCTTACGACTTCCCCAAAGCCCAAGGTCTCGGACCGCGCGCGCAATACCCTCAATGTCTGCTGCTTCTCGCCCAGCTGATCAACTAGTCGCATTGCCAACGGCTTTGGCACCTTCAGGTCCATTTCAGCAGCAACGACCCCAACCGCAATATCAACCCGCAACCTCAGCCATGAACTCTGGAGACTTCTCCCATTCTCGCATCAACGATTACGCAACCGCCCAAGATACGCAGTTTTCGGCATCAAGGCAGCATGATGTACCCTGCGCATTTTTTGGAGGCTCCTTCACCCAATCTCGGCCAGCCACCTGCGAATCTCAGCGGACTGAGGCTTACTACTAATCTCCGCCTTCACCTGGTTCATGGAAAGCGGAGGTGAAAGCTAGTCGTTTTTGTTTCGAATCGTCGCGTTACGTAGCTTCATTTCATAACCATAGCAACCGCGCGCTGTAGCCTTACAGTCGCGGCCTTTTGCACAGATTCACCTCATATTAAAGCGCACTTTTTCTCGTTCATCTCTTTCTTCCCCTCTCCGCTGCATCACTCCGCGCTGACTGCTCATCACCCACAACCTCACTTCACCACCCGCGCTCGCCGCTGACGCTAAACATGAACAATCAGAACCAGCGCGAACGCTCCGGCGAAAACAATCAACAGTTGCCTCCAAATTCATACACGGGCTCAAACGACTCATTCGGCGTTCACCAATTCGGCGCAAACGTCATGCAACCCGGAGCCTTTGCACCTTCACGGCAGTACGGGCAGTACCCGTCTGCAACAGATACAGACACACTGGCGCAGGGCGCACGTACAAACATGCCCGACGACCCGAAACAGCGAACAGAAGGCCGCCCTCCCACCGCAGCTCCAAAGCGGCCTGCTCCAGTCGCTCGCTCTGCTTCACGGGTGCCGCCGACGGCCCCGCGCTCACGTCTCTCATTCCTCGATCCCTTCCCTGAACATCCCTTCAAGATGCCTCAGATCCCAGATCGTCCGCTCAATTTCACCCTTGTGGAGATCCTCGTCATATTACCTCACTTTCACAAGCACCCCTTCTTCACGGAGCGCTTCGTCAATAACGGCCTGGATTCGCGTGTTCATATCGCCATACTTGAAGCGTATCGTGGTGTGAATATTCCCGAAGATGAGATGTATCGCGCTGTGGCCGGCCTTACGGATCAGTGCCGCAAGACCATGCGCTCAATCGATGGCAACATGTCATGGTCTCGCGCTTCTCACAAAGTCAGTCCAAACTGGAACAAGTACAACCTGGATGTGAGCGGCTTCGTGCCTGATACCGATCGCGTCTCTTCAAAGAAGGTGCAACCGAGCTCCCCTTTCCAAGATCTCTTTAAGGGCTTGATCGAAGTTATTCGTCCAGAAGACGCCGGCGACCTAACTCACGCCATTCTTTGCGTTCTAGCCGAGCTCAAGAATGGGGTGAAAAACAACCGGATGTTCCCGGATGACATCCACGAGGTCTTGAACAAGTACGGTCACGCTGAGATCATGGAGTGCCATTATGACGACGCTGCTGTCAAGCGATGGCACAAGAAGATGCTGGAAGCCAACTCAGCTAAGCGTGAGCGCAACCGCAAAATGTCAGGAGCTCCTTCACCGCGGCCTACAAAGCGCGTGAAAGTCGAGCCAAAGAAGACTCAGCAGCAGCCGGCGCAGTTTGATCCGCGGTATACGCAGCACATGCAGCAGCAGGCAGCACTGCAGCACTCTGCACAGATGGCTGATCCGCAGTTCAACGAGCAGTTTCAGAATCCGTACATGGGAAATGCCCAGACGCAGTATTTCACACCGCCTCAAGATCCGCCTGAGCAGCTTCAAAACGGCTCCGCAGGACACGGTCAAGCTCAGATGCAGTATGGTCGCCAACCGCAGTCTTCATTTCTTCAGATGCCGCCGAATCCCTACGAGCAGGCACCTTCGCAGCACACTGGTGCGTTCGATCCTCGACTCTATGGTGTCCAGCATCCGTGGATGCAAGTACCTTCGCAGAAGGATACACAGCAAGGTGGTCAGCAGGATCTGAACGCTTCTACGGCCCCACAGCAACGCTCGCATGTATCCTTGCCAACCACGCCCCAGCGTCTTCCCGCTCATACCGTTAGCCATCAGCAGCGTATCGAGATCTTGAGTAGCCCGCGCACGCCTGATTTGGTACATGGTGCTTCACCGACACCCTCGCAGGAACAAGACGATGCGATCGACGCTCGCTTCCTCAACCTCCCAGACCTGGGCTCAGGCGCGATCTTCGACCCCGTCAACCCGGACGAAGATCCATTCGCTCCATCTGTAGATCCTCGACAGGCCAACAAAGACCACACTTCCGACTCTGAAATTGACGCATCTTCAGACGTCGTGGAGCAAGCCGTTGTCGCTACGCCTCAGGTCGCGGACGCTCCAGTCACCACACCTCCCCACTACGGCACATTCGACGCCAACGGCGTCTTCCACACCTCCTACGAAACCGTACAAAACCTCCGCGAGCCTTCACCCGCGATCAAAGCCGCCTTGGACTATGGCTGGAGCCGCATCGAAGCCAAAGCCAAGGAGCGTGGTATCACCGTATTTCAAGCTCTCGCTGTTCCTATCGATTTCTCCGGCCTTCCGACGCCACCTGCTATCGATCAGAATAAGGAGGCTACGGGCGGACAGATCATGCTGGCCGGCGCGCCATTCAAGAACGACACGCATTATCCGGACACGAAGCTGCTGCATGAGTGCGCTGAGGCGGATGATCTGGAGGATCAGAGCGATCTTGCGCGTGCGGCGCGGTGGTGTAGGAACTCGAAGGATAGCGCTATGGTGTACCTGGTTGGGCATTTGGGGTATGTGATGGGTCTGATGGATCTTTTTGGTTAGGAGGTGTGAGGGAGTTGGAGTGGGATGGTAGATGAGTTGCATATGACATGCGAATGGGAACGCAGTTACCAGTATGGGCTGCTGATGCAGCGGATTGGATAGTCACGGTAGATGTTCTACATTTGTCTGGATATACGAGGAACGACGTACCGCCAAGTTCGTACTGCGTTTTTTCTTGATTGAGGTAGAAGACGTGATAGCCTGCCAGGATAGTTTCGAACAACTGCAACCTTGGAACTGATTCAAACCTGCACCACAACGCCAAACTTTCCTCTAACCCATCGCCCTTTGCCCTCCCCAACCATTATCTCACACCACCATCCAACAATACCTAATAACACCCCACATTAAGAACGCCAGCGCAAAAACCCCCTGGCTCATAGCCAAAACCGCCTGACCCGCATGCTCCGGCTTGATCTTATACCTAGGCATGTGCCGCGACGCCAAAAGCCCGGCCATGATGATTATGACAACCGCTTGGAACAGGAAGAGGAATCTGACGATTCGTGTGTCGCGGACTGAGCGCGTTGGTGGTGTGGGGTGTGCGGCGGTCTCGGGGTCCTCGCAGGTTGAGTAGAGGGTGGGGATGAGGGTG
>Ga0265798_10000591_pt1 | contig 59470 bp, 29 predicted proteins | sample P3T30metagenome_FD_192430 | JGI IMG/M metagenome (GOLD analysis project Ga0265798, IMG submission 192430) | Plant litter microbial communities from East Loma Ridge, Irvine, California - P3 T30 | ecosystem: Environmental > Terrestrial > Plant litter > Unclassified | place: USA: California... | reverse complement strand
AGGAGCTGACGGTGGGCGCGAATGCGGTGCTGGCCTCGGGCCGTCCACGCAGCTGCATCGGCAGCGAAGCCGATCCGGGCGACTCGCCGAACTATGAAAACCAGACCTTCTATTGCCTGGGCCGCGTGGTGAGCGAAAACCGCGTCGTCGGGCGTGGCACCCTCGGCGAACTGCCATGGGAGCGCACGCTCGACCTGAACCTGGCCTACAAGCCGTCGCTCCTGAAGGGGCTGCAGGTGCGCCTTGACGTGTTCAACGTGTTCAATCGCCAGGTCACCGAAAGCGTGACCGAAGCCTACAACTCGGGCACCGAGATCAGCTCGACGTATGAGCTGCCGCTGTATTACAGCACGCCGCGTCACGCCCGGGTGTCGATCATATACGACGGAAAGTTCTGATCCGGACACAGCCGCCCGGTTGATCCTGGCGGCTTTGCTGTATCCATGAAACCGCCGGGCGACCGGCGGTTTTTATTTGGCGCTTGAGTCTTCGCAATGTGTGAAATGACAGGCTGATGTCAGTGTCACGAGGGCATGCAGACATAGCGTTTTGTGGCAGGCCTGATGGCCGCGACTAGGTTTTCATGAATATCTTAGGTTCCTTGCACTACCGCCCTGGCTACCCGAGACCTCGGCGCCGGAAGTTTCACCCACGTGACAACGCCCTTCAAGACGAAAATTTTCGGAGATTTTCCACACGAAAATTTAGTGAGACCTCGTTTTCCCGCATTTTCATGCTTTTCGCATGTCGTCAATTTTGGTGCAACTGCGCTACATAATTGCACATGTACGCACTGTCAGATATCAATCCGTTGCATATCGTTAACGTCTTGTTGCAAAAATGCACAAATGTAACCTTTCGCGTTGACACGTTGATGCGGCGCATGTTTTTATTTGTAACTTCAGTAACATTTTTAATGAGAGTTGCTGAGCGTCGTGGAGGTCAGGCGGCGGTGGAGCTCAGGGCCGAGAGAGCCTGGTTCAGCGAAATGTGTAGCCCGCAGGTTAATAATTAATAGGAAATCACATGTTTAGAAATACTGTTTTGGTTCGTGCGTTGCAGTTGGCTTTTGCAACTGGTGCTATTACCGTAGCGATGACGCCAACCGCCATGGCGCAATCGAACGCCTCGGGTGTTGCATACGGCAAGGTCGCCGCCGGCACCGCCGACACCGTGACCCTTCGTAACAACGGCACCAACGCCACCCGTACCGCGACCCTGGACGCGAACGGCAACTTCCGCGTCACCAGCCTGCCGATCGGTATCTACACCGTGACCCTGAGCAAAGCCGGCGCCACCGTCGGCACCACCCAGGTCGAAGTCCTGGCCGGTCAGGGTACCGAAGCCGACTTCTCCGCTGCCGCTGCCGCAGCTGCGCCTGCCGCCGGCACCGCCACCGTCCAGGTGAGCGGCCGCCGCAACCGTATCGACGTGTCGAGCTCGAACAACGGCGCGACCTTCACCGCGCGCGAACTGGCCCGCCTGCCGGTCGGCCGCTCGGTCGAGTCGGTCGTCCAGCTGGCGCCGAACACCACCCGCAGTGACCCGAGCTACCCGGCCGGTCCGAGCCTGGGCGGCGGCGCCGCGTCGGAAAACGCGTACTACATCAACGGCATGGCCGTGACCAACTCGCTGACCCAACTGGGCGCGATGGAACTGCCGTTCGGCGCGATCGAGCAGGCACAGATCCTGACCGGCGGCTTCGGCGTGGAATTCGGCCGTTCGACCGGCGGCATCATCAACATCACCACCAAATCGGGTACCAACGTCTGGGAAGCCGGCGGCTATGCGTCGATCACTCCGAAATCGACCCGGGCCAAGTACCGCGACCAGTACTACGCGAACACCGGCGCGTTCCCACGCACCGATGGCACGCTGTTCCAGCGTCGCGAAGACAATGAACTGACCGAAAAACAATACGCGGCATGGGTCGGCGGTCCGATCATCGAAGACAAGCTGTTCATGTACGCTGCGATCGAGCAGAACGAGCGTGACCAGAAGCTGGTCAACGGTTCGACGGCGTCGACCAGCCTGGGCAGCAACGGCTACCGCGAAGCCGAGACCACCACCAAGCGCTACTTCGGCAAGCTGGACTGGAATATCACCGACAACCACCGCCTCGAATTCACCGCAGTCGGCGACTTGCCGGAGTCCGACCTGACCTATCGTTCGTACAACTACGCAACCCGCGAAGTCGGTGCGAACGTCGCTTCGTCGATTCACCAGGAATTTGGTCCGTTCAACCCGAACGGCGGCAAGATGAACAGCCTGCGCTATATCGGCAACATCACCGAAGACCTGACGATCAACGTCCTGTACGGCAAAAACAAAGCCGATCACATTTACGTGCCGACCGGCTATGATCCAAGCATCCTGCAGATCACCGCATCGCCGGAAAACCGCGCACCGGGCCTGAGCTATGTCGGCGGCCAACGCATCACCGGCAGCATTCCATTCAGCGGCGCCACCGACGAAGTGACCTCGAAGCGCCTCGACCTGGAATACAAGCTCGGTAATCACACGCTGCGCGCTGGCCTGGACAACAACAAGGCCAAGTCGATGAATGCAGGTGACGCCTATGCCGGTGGCGGTATCTGGACTTATCTGCGTGCAACGAATCCGAACGGCACGCCGCAGATCACCAACCCGATCGGTGGCGATGGCGTCGATATCCCGGCGCTGGGACAATACGGCGGCCTGGCAGCCCAGGGTTACTACGTCAACCGCACCATCGTCTCGACCGTCTCGGACGCCTTCTCGGGCCAGGACGCGCAGTACCTGGAAGACCGCTGGCAGGCAACCAAAGACCTGTTGGTCACCATCGGCGTGCGTCGTGAAGGCTTCTACAACGCCAACCAGGACGGCGTGAAGTACATCGAGATGAAGAACCAGATCGCGCCGCGCCTGAACGTGGCGTGGGACGTGAACGGCGACAGCTCGTTCAAGGTCTTCGCCAGCGCCGGCCGCTACACGGTGCCGATTCCGAGCCTGGTCGCCCTGCGCGGCGCCAACGGTTCGACGTACACCAACCAGTACTTCGCCTATACCGGTACCGACGCCAATGGCCAGCCGACCGGTCTGACTCAGCTGACCGGCATCGGTTCGAACAACAACGAATTCGGTCAGGCCAAGGATCCGAAGACCGTTGCTGCGCAAGACATGAAGCCGGCCTACCAGGACGAGATCACCTTCGGCCTGGAACGCCAGCTGACGCCGGACTACAACTTCGGCGCCAAGTTCACCTACCGCAAACTGCGTTCGACCATCGACGATACCTGCGACTGGCGTCCGTTCGACGCGTATGCTGCGCGTAACAACATCGATACTTCGAACTATGCAGGTTTCGGCTGCGCCACCTTCAATCCGGGTGAAGCCAACGACTTTATCGTCGACTACGCGGGCAACGGCACCTACACCGACGTCCACCTGACCAAGGAAGATCTGGGCTTCGACAAGCCGACGCGTACCTACGCCGCGCTGGACTTCTTCGCGGAACACGCCTTCCGTGATGGCTGGTATGGCCGCATCAACTACACCCTGTCGCGCAGCCGCGGCAACACCGAAGGCCAGACCCTGTCGGATACCGCTACCGCTCAAGCTGACGTGGCCGCTACCCAGACCTGGGATTATCCTGAGCTGATGGTGGGCTCCGACGGCCTGCTGCCGAATGACCGCAAGCACCAGATCAAAGCCTTCGGCTTTGTCGAAGTGACCAAGGAAATCGGCATTGGCGCCAACCTGCTGCTGGCATCGGGTCGTCCGCGTTCGTGCTCGGGTACCAACCCATTCACCAGCGCCGCCGGCTATGACGGTCCGAACTACAATTCGGCATCGCGTTACTGCTTCGGCGCAACTGGTGAGCAAAACGTTCTCGTGCCACGCGGTACCCTGGGCCGTCTGCCATGGGAAAAAACGCTGGACCTGAATGTGACCTACCGTCCGGCAATCGTCGAGGGCCTGTCGCTGCGCGTGGACCTGTTCAACGTCTTCAACGATCAGTCGATCCAGAAGGTCAACGAACGTTACAACACCGGTCCAGCACGCTACGCTCAGTATGAGACCCCGAGCTACTTCAGCGCACCGCGCGCGGCCCGCTTCACGGTCGAGTACAACAAGCGCTTCAACTAAGCGCGTAATACACCGTGGCGGCGCAGTCTGGCCGCAACGGTGTAGCGACACACTGCGGCCCGGTCGATTCGTCGACCGGGCCGTTTTCGTTCCGGGTTCAGATCGAATCCGACGCAAAAAAGCCTGCCGGCAGCGCTGCCGGCAGGCTTTTGAATGGGGAACTCAAGAACCTCGCAGGGCAGGGCCGATCAGATCCCGCCCCAGGCTCCCGCCAGCAGCGCCAGCGCTGCCAGTCCAGCCGTTTCGGTGCGCAGTACGCGTGGCCCCATCGACAGGGCAATCGCACCGGCTGCCAGCGCCGCATCTTCTTCTTCCTGCGTAAAACCGCCTTCCGGCCCGATCATGACCGTCACCGCCTGCGGCCCGCCGGTGCGCGCCCAATTGGCCAGCGATTCGGTGGCACGTGGCGTCAGCAGGATGCGCGGCGCAGGGGAGGGCGCCGCCAGCCAGTTCCTGAACTCGGCCAGTGCATGCAGCCGCACCAGCCGGTTGCGCCCGCACTGTTCTGATGCGGAAACAATTACCCCTTCCCAGTGCGTCTGGCGCTTCTCGAGACGCTCGCCCGACAGCCGCACCACGCTGCGCTGGGCCGCCAGCGGCTGGATCGCCGCTGTGCCCAGCTCGACCGCCTTCTCGACGATCCAGTCCATCTTCGACCCTTCCGGCAGGGCCTGGGCCAGCGTCACCGCATACGGGGTTTCGACCTCGACCGCCTCGAAGGCGTCGATATGTACGGTGGCCCGCTTTTTGCATAACTCAACAAGGGTAACAGCGTATTGACCACCCTCACCGTTGAACAGAGTGAGGCGCTCGCCGGCGCTGAGCCGGACAACGTGGAGGTGGTGGGCAACGTCCGCCGGCAACTCGGCGGTAGTGCCGGGAACCAGCACCTGAGGACAGTAAAAGCGGGGCATGCAGGGCCTGGAAGAAATCGGTAACGGCACATTGTAGTGGCGCGCTTGCGCAGGAACAAATAACTACACCAGTAAAGGTTTTTTAAGCAATAAACATATGGCAAATGGGGCGTGTCATTTTTCGGACACATTGCCATGTGGTTATTGACAGAAAGCAAGCACAAATGGTCCTATGGTTGTATGTACGACCACATGCATATGTCAGAGCTCAGCTGATCGAAAGGAGGGCGCATCACACTTAACCGCCGTAGAGCGTAGCACCAAGTTTGGCCGCATTTTATGTAGTTCAATACGTGGGAATATAAGAATGATTAAAGAGAAAGCTATCACGCGCGCTGTTCGCCTCACCCTGGTCGTCGCCGGCCTGAGCGCAGCACTCCCGGCCCTGGCCCAGGACAATGCCAACGTCGTGCAAGTGACGGGTACCCGCATCACGTCGCCAGGCATCACGTCCAACAGCCCGATCTCATCGATCACGGCAGAAGAAATCCGCACCACCCAACCGATCGCGGTCGAAGAATTCTTCAAGGCGCTGCCATCGGCCGTCGCCTCGATCGGTCCGGCCACCAACAATGGCACCGGCGGTGGCGCCACCATCGACCTGCGTGGCCTGGGCGCGAACCGCTCGCTGGTGCTGGTCAACGGTCGCCGCATCGTGCCGTTCAACCTCAACGGCACGGTCGATACCAACTCGATTCCCATTGCACTACTCAGCCGCGTCGATGTCCTGACCGGCGGCGCCTCGGTGGTGTACGGCGCCGACGCCGTTGCCGGCGTGGCCAACTTCAACCTGCGCCGCAACTTCACCGGCGTCGAAGTCAGCAGCACCTACGGCGCCAGCGCCGACGAGCGCGATACCAAGCGCCGCCGCACCGACATCACGGTCGGCAGCAACCTGGCCGATGGCCGCGGCAACGTGGTGCTGAGCCTGGGCAAGACCAAATCCGATCCGCTGACCCAGGGCGAGCGTGAATTCGGCATTACCAGCCTGAACTCGGTCACTGGTTTGCCAACCGGTTCCTTCACCGGCCTGCCGGGCATTTTCTCGACCACCGTCGGCCCTGGCGGCACCACTGGACTGGCCGGCAACTCGCAGATCGATCCGCAAACCGGCCGTCTGATACAGCCCGCCGTACCGTACAATACCAATCCGCAGAACTATTACGCCACCGGCCTGGATCGCACCCAGGTCACGGCGCTGGGCAATTTCCGCATCAACGACCACGCCGAGGTGTACACCGACGTGTTCTACACCACCAGCGAAGTGGCATCCGCACTGGCTGCCACCGGCACCTTCGGCAATACCTTCCAGGTGCCGATCGGCAACCCGTACATTCCGCAGCCGGCACGTGAGCAGTTGTGCTCGCGCCGTGGCATTCCGCTGGCAAGCTGCGTGGCCGGTAACGCCACGATGGTGCCGCTCACCGTCAATCGCCGCTTCACCGAGCTGGGCCCTCGTCTGAATGACTTCGACAACAAGACGCTGCAATACACGATTGGCCTGAAAGGCGACGTTGCCGCCGACTGGAGCTATGACGCCTACTGGAGCAGCGGTACCGCCGACCAGACCCAGGTGCGTGGCAACTGGGGCTCGCTGTCCAAAGTCGGCCAGGCACTCAATGCCCTGAGCACCACCGCCTGCGTGAATCCAGCCAACGGCTGCGTGCCGCTGAACGTGTTCGGCGCCGAAGGTTCGATCACGCCGGAACAGCTGGCCTTCATCAACCAGTCGGCGCTGCTGCGCCAGAAGGTCAAGCAGGACGTGGCCGCGCTGTCGCTGTCGGGCACCCTGGGCGAGACCGTGCGCAGCCCGTTCGCCGAAGATCCGATCGCGATTTCGCTGCTGGCCGAGCACCGCAAGGTCAGCGCCAACACCCAGTCCGACGCCGCTTCGCAGATCCAGAACGAAGTGCTGGGCACCGGCGCGCCGACCCCGGACCGCCGCGGCGAATTCTCGCTGATGGAATACGGCATTGAGATGTTCGTCCCGCTGGTCAAGAACAAGCCGTTCGTGCGTTCGCTGAACGCTGAACTGGGTTACCGCGAAACCAGCTTCAAGACCAACACCAAGACCAACTACGGCAGCTGGAAAGCGGGCGGCGAATGGGCCCCAGTCCAGGCGTTCCGTGTCCGCGGCATGTTGCAAAAGGCCACCCGCGCACCGAACGTGAACGAACTGTTCGCGCCAGCCGTGACCGGTCTGTCGAACCTGGGCACCGACCCATGCCAGGGTACCAACATCAGTCAGTCGCAAGCCAATACCCCGGGAACCCTGTCGAACCTGTGCCGCCTGACCGGCGTGCCGGTCAGCGAGATCGGCAGCCTGCCAGCGCCGTCCTCGGGCCAGATCAATAACCTCAGCGGCGGTAACCCGAATCTGGGACCTGAGTCGGCCAAGACCAAGACCTTCGGTTTCGTGTTCGAGCCGCTGCCGCGCCTGGCCCTGTCGGTCGACTACTACAAGATCGACATCACCGATGCCGTCTCGTCGCCATCGACCACCGACATCCTGGACGGTTGCTACAGCGCAGCGCTGAACCCTGGCTTCACGATTAATGCCGCCTGCGCCATGGTCGGTCGTAACGCCGGGAACGGCACCTTCAATGGCGGCGAGTCGCGCGGCGTTGCTACGCCTCAGTCGAACCTGGGTACCCAGACCACCAGCGGCGTCGACATGAACATCGCCTACCGCATGAACCTGTCGCAAGTGGGCCTGGCCGCCGGTTACGGCAGTCTCGACCTGTCGCTGGGCTCGAACTTCGTCACCGACTACAAGTTCCGCGCCACCCCGACCTCGGTCGAGCGTGACTGCCTGGGTTACTACAGCGTGGCGTGCAACAACATCGTCAATGCTCCAGTGTACAAGCGCAAGTTCAACCAGCGCACCACCTGGAATGTCGGCGCGTTCTCGGTCGGCTACAACTGGCGCTACGTCAGCTCGGTGATGGAAGAGCCGGGCGGCACCGTATTCCTGCCCGAGTTCTCGAAGATCAAGGCGTATCACTACGTCGACGCCAACGTGAACTACCGCTACAACGACAACCTGCGCTTCACCGTGTCGGTGGTCAACCTGGGCGACAAGAAGCCGCCGATCGTCGGCGGTTCGATCGGCGGTACCGGTCCGAACAGCGGCAATACCTTCCCGCAAAGCTACGACGTGATCGGCCGTTACATCACCCTGGGCGCCAACCTCAAGTTCTGATCGACGTTGCGTGCAAGCTGCGGGCCAGAGTATCGGCCCGCCTGCCAAACCCGGTGCTCGCACCGGGTTTTTTCGTTCGTGGCAGCCATTCTGCGACGGCGGCGCAGAGCGCTTTGGATTTTCGCCGCCCATGCTCTGTTAAAATAACGGGCTACGGCCCGCCGCTGGCCCACTGCCTTCCAATCCCTGATCCACGATCTCCATGAAATCTACGCAAACCACCACCCTGATGGCCAACGCGATCCGCGCGCTGGCGATGGACGCTGTGCAAAAAGCCAACTCGGGCCACCCGGGCATGCCGATGGGCATGGCCGAAATCGGCGTCGCGCTGTGGGACAAGCACTACCGCCACAACCCGGCCAATCCGGGCTGGTTCAACCGCGACCGCTTCCTGCTGTCGAACGGCCACGGTTCGATGCTGCACTACGCGCTGCTGCACCTGGCCGGTTACGACCTCTCCATGGACGATCTGCGCGACTTCCGCCAGATGCACTCGAAGACCCCGGGCCACCCGGAAGTGGGCATCACCCCGGGCGTGGAGACCACCACCGGTCCGCTCGGCCAGGGCATCGCCAACTCGGTCGGCATGGCGCTGGCAGAATGGCTGCTGGGTAACGAATTCAACCGTCCGGGCTACGACGTGGTGGACCACTACACCTACGCCTTCCTGGGCGACGGCTGCCTGATGGAAGGCATCTCGCACGAAGTGGCGTCGCTGGCCGGCACCCTGCGCCTGAACAAGCTGATCTGGCTGTACGACGACAACGGCATCTCGATCGACGGCCGCGTCGAGGGCTGGTTCACCGACGACACCCAGAAGCGTTTTGAAGCCTATGGCTGGAACGTGATCGCCAAAGTCGACGGCCACAGCGTCGCCGACATCGATGCCGCCATCGAGAAAGCAAAACAGTCGGACCGTCCGACCCTGATCTGCTGCAAGACCATCATCGGCAAGGGCGCCCCGAACCTGGAAGGCGGCGACAAGGTCCACGGCGCACCGCTGGGCGACACCGAGATCGCAGCCGTGCGCAAGCACCTGATCTGGGACCCGATCCCGTTCGACATTCCTGCCGAGCTGTACGAAGCCTGGGACGCGAAAGAGCGCGGCGCCGCCGCCGAAGGCGCGTGGAACACCCTGTTCGACGGCTACCGTGGCGCCTATCCTGAACTGGCCGCCGAATTCGAGCGCCGCATGAAGGGCGAACTGCCGGCCGATTTCAGCAACACGCTGGACGCGGCGATTGCCAACTGCGTCAGCAAAGCCGAAACCATCGCCACCCGCAAGGCCTCGCAAAATGCGATCCAGGCACTGGCGCCGACGCTGCCGGAATTCCTGGGCGGCTCGGCCGACCTGACCGGCTCGAACCTGACCAACTGGAAAGAATCGGTGCCGGTGCGCTCGGGCATCGCGGGCAACCACATCAACTACGGCGTGCGCGAATTCGGCATGTCGGCGATCCAGAATGGCGTCGCCCTGCACGGCGGCTTCATCCCGTTCGGCGCCACCTTCCTGACCTTCTCGGACTACAGCCGCAACGCGCTGCGCATGGCTTCCTTGATGAAAATCCGTTCGATCTCGGTGTTCACCCACGACTCGATCGGCCTGGGCGAAGACGGTCCGACCCACCAGTCGATCGAGCACGTCTCGTCGCTGCGCCTGATCCCGGGCCTGGACAACTGGCGTCCGTGCGACACCGTCGAATCGGCGGTGGCGTGGGGCGCGGCAGTCCAGCGCAAGGACGGTCCGTCGACCCTGATCTTCTCGCGCCAGAACCTGCCGTTCATGGCCCGTGAAGCGCAGCAGATCGCCGACGTGGCCAAGGGCGGCTACGTGCTGCGCGATACGGCTGACGCGAAAGTGATCCTGATCGCCACCGGTTCGGAAGTCGAGCTGGCAGTCAAGGCCTTCGACGCTCTGGCCGCTGAAGGTATCGCCGCGCGCGTGGTGTCGATGCCGTCGACCGACGTGTTCGACCGCCAGGACGCCGTCTACAAGGCAAGTGTGCTGACGAAGGGCACCCCGCGCGTCGCGATCGAAGCCGGCGTGACCGCCTTCTGGTACAAGTACGTGGGCCTGGAAGGCGCCGTGGTCGGCATCGACACCTTCGGCGAATCGGCGCCGGCGCCGGTGCTGTTCAAGCACTTCGGCTTCACCGTCGAGAACGTCGTGGCGAAAGCCAAAGCAGTCATCGCAGCGTAATTTGCCGAATACGGGCTGTTCTTCGGGACGGCCCGTTCTACTATGTTCGTTACCAAAAAAGTTTTTTTCTAATCAGGAGCAAAGCATGACGATCAAAGTTGCAATCAATGGTTATGGCCGCATCGGCCGCAATGTGCTGCGCGCTTTCTATGAAGGCGGCAAGCAGCAGGACATCCAGATCGTGGCGATCAACGACCTCGGCAATGCCGAGTCGAACGCCCACCTGACCCGCTACGACACCACCCACGGCAAGTTCCCGGGCACCGTCACGGTCGAAGGCGACACCATGACCGTCAATGGCGACCCGATCCGCGTGTTCGCGCAGCGCAACCCGGCCGAGATCCCATGGGGCGAGCTGGGCGTGGATGTGGTGCTGGAGTGCACCGGCTTCTTCACGACCAAAGAAAAGGCCTCGGCCCACCTGAAGGGCGGCGCCAAGAAAGTCATCATCTCGGCCCCGGGCGGCAAGGACGTCGACGCCACCGTCGTGTTCGGCGTGAACCAGGACGTGCTCAAAGCCAGCGATACCGTGATTTCGAACGCATCGTGCACCACCAACTGCCTGGCGCCGCTGGTCAAGCCGCTGCATGACGCCATCGGCCTGGAAACCGGCCTGATGACCACCGTGCACGCCTACACCAACGACCAGGTGCTGACCGACGTGATGCACGAAGACCTGCGCCGCGCCCGTTCGGCCACCCAGTCGATGATCCCGACCAAGACCGGCGCCGCCGCCGCGGTCGGCCTGGTGCTGCCGGAACTGAACGGCAAGCTGGACGGCTTCGCGATCCGCGTGCCGACCATCAACGTCTCGATCGTCGACCTGTCGTTCATCGCCAAGCGCGACACCACGGTCGAAGAGATCAACGAGATCATGAAGAAGGCCGCCTCGGAAGGCGCCCTGAAGGGCATCCTGACCTACAACACCGATCCGTTGGTCTCGGTCGACTTCAACCACAATCCGGCATCGTCGAACTTCGACGCCACCCTGACCAAGGTCTCGGGCCGCCTGGTGAAAGTGACCTCGTGGTACGACAACGAGTGGGGCTTCTCGAACCGCATGCTGGACACCACCGTGGCGCTGATGAACGCAAAATAAGCAGCACCGAACGCGACTTTCAGTCATTCGCGACAACCCCGGACGCCAGTGCGGCGTCCGGGGTTTTTTTTCGTCGCGCACCGTCGTGATGCAGCCTTGATGGGCTACGCATGAGGGTGGAAATGTCACGGCGCACCATTCGGGTGCCGGTGCTGCCGCCCCAAAGTGCGTTGACCAGGACAATTTTTTATTGGACAGGAATGACAGGAAGTCGACGATTTACCGATTTGGACCAATCTTCATATATGGATATGCTGAAATTGGAAAATATAGTTCAGTGTTTTGCTTTTACAACAAAACTGTGATTTTTCAGTGATTGATTTAGAAAATCATTTCTTTTCGTACATTCGTCTGAGAGACTGAATCGGCATGCATACATGCATATCGGACACAGATCCGGAAAAACGACATTGCACCGAGAGGAAAAACTTGAACACTCCACACCTGAAGCAAAGCGTGATCGCGGTCGCCCTGGCGCTGGCCGCAACGCCATTCGCCACGGCGCAAACCGCCGGCAACGAAAGCGCCCAGACCGTGTACGTCACGGGTTCGAACCTGAAGCGCACCGACAAGGAAGGCACCCAGCCGATCCAGACCATCACCGCCAAGGACATTCGCGAAACCGGCGCCACCACGGTCACCGAGCTGATCCGCCTGGTGCCGTCGATGGGGACCGACAACAATCTCGACACCAATGACGGCGGCTTCTCGCGCGGCGTCTCGACCGCCTCGTTGCGCGGCCTGTCGTCGACCTCGACCCTGATCCTGCTCAACGGCCGCCGCATGACGCCGGCCGCCTACGCCGACCCGAACAACGGCAACTCGACCCTGTACGACCTGAACTCGATTCCGCTGGCGGCGCTCGAGCGGGTCGAGATCCTGCGCGATGGCGCCTCGGCCGTGTACGGCTCGGACGCGATCGGCGGCGTGATCAACTTCATCACCAAATCGAACTACCAGGGCCGCGAGATCACCGCGCGCGCCAGCGCCAACGACGACGCCAACTTCAAGCGCAAGGGCGTGAACTTCTTCGCCGGCACCGGCGACCTGGAAGAAGACGGCTACAACGTCTTCATCACCGGTGACTTCTCGGACCGCGACCGCGTCCAGCGCGACGAAGTGCGCGACATCAAGTTCAACCAGTACCAGCGCCTGTCGAACCGCTACGCCACGCCGTACGGCAGCACCGTCTCGGGCACGCCTGCGATCTATCGCGAAACCGCGCCCGGTTCGGGCCAGTTCACCGCGACCCAGGCCAACGCCGCCCAGCGCCTGGTGTACAACCCGAACTGCGATCCATCGCGCCAGCTGACCGGCTCGACCGCGATGGGCCTGTCGGCCGCCAGCGTCTTCATCGGCCGCACCTTCTGCAACTACGACACCAACCAGAACCTGGAAGGCACCGGCGCCGGCAAGGACGCCAGCCTGATGAGCCGTGGCGTGTTCAAGCTGGGCCAGAACGTGCGCGCCTTCGCCGAAGTGGCGTACGCCCGCACCGAGCGCCAGTACACCGCCTCGCCGATCACCATCGGCACCGCCCCGGTGACCAACTTCACCGCGACCGGTATTGCCCCGAGCTACCAGACCATCCTGCCGGCCGGCCACCCGGACAATCCGTTCCCGAATGCGCGCGCCTCGGTTGCCTACCGCTTCGAGAATGCCCCGACCGGCACCGAAACCATCAACCAGAACGGCCGCCTGCTGGCCGGCCTGCAGGGCAGCGCCTTCAACTGGGACTGGGAAACCGGCGTGCTGTACAACGAAGCGCGGCGTGAGGACACCTACCAGGGCCGCCTGTACCTGCCGGTCCTGAGTACCCTGAACACGGGCACCACGCTGGCCCAGCTGTCGAACAATCCGGACCTGTTCCGCAGCACCTCGAGCGACGACAAGGCCTCGATCCTGCAGTTCGACGTCAAGGCCAACACCGAGTTCGGCCAGCTGCCGGGCGGCGCCATCGGCCTGGCGGTGGGCGCCGAAGCACGCCGCGAAAAGCTGGTGATGCGTCCCGACGACCTGCTGGCAACCGGCCAGATCTATGGCCTGGCCAACACCATCATCGATGGCGAGCGCGACGTCAAATCGGCCTTCATCGAGATGCGCACGCCGCTGCTGAAGAACTTCGAGATGGACTTCGCCGGCCGCTGGGACAAGTACCCGGGCATCAAGACCAACTTCGTGCCGAAGGTCGGCGCCAAGTGGACCGTGACCAACACCCTGGCCTTGCGCGGCACCTATGCCGAAGGCTTCCGCGCCCCAGCGCTGTCGCAGGTGACCCCGGGCGGCGCCCAGTTCTTCCTGTCCGGCCTGTATGACCCGAAACGCTGCGAGACCGATGAAGAAACCCCACGTCCGGGCGCAACCGAAGTCGACTGCAACAAATCGGCAGCAGGCACCGGCGGCGCCAACCCGGACCTGAAACCGGAAACCTCGAAGAGCTATTCGTTCGGCATCCTGTACTCGCCGACCAATAACTGGGACGTTGGCCTGGACTTCTACAAGATCCGCAAGGAAGGCGAAGTCGCGCTGGGCAGCGCATTCGACGCGCTGCGTAACGAAGACACCAATCCTGGCCTGGTGGTGCGCGACACCAATCCGGCCAACTTCGTCACCGATGCCAATGGCGTCGCGATTCCCGGCACCGGCCCGCTGCTGATGGTGCGCCAGCCATGGACCAACCAGGGTTCGGTCGAAGTGCAGGGCGTCGACATCGACGTCGCGTTCCGCAAGAACCTGGGCGAATGGGGCCAGTTCAGCGCCAAGCTGACCTCGGCGTACATGCACTCGTACACGCTGCAGCAGTCGCCGGGCGACGCCGAGCATAACCTGGTGGGCTATAACGCCGGCCTGCTCGACTGGAACCTGTCGAACGGCATCGACCTGCCACGCTGGAAGACCAGCATCTCCGCTTCGCTGACCCGTGGCGTGCACGCCTTCAGCGCCAACCTGAACTACACCGGCACGGTGTCGCTGGCACGCCGCTACGACAACGAGCTTGAGTACGATCAGCAGTTCTGCCACTACCAGCCGGCCACCAGCGCCAGCATGCCGAGCGCCAGCGTCGCGGTGCCGGGCTACCTGAGCGAGTTCCCGGGTTGCAAAGTGAAGGAATGGTGGCGTGTCGGCGTGGGCTATACCTACACCGGCATCCAGAACCTGGCCCTGACGCTGAACATCCAGAACCTGTTCGACGAAAAGGCGCCATTCGATCCGCGCTACGGCGCATCGTCGGGTGCACCGCTGGCCGGCTACAACGAAGGCTTGCATAACCCGTACGGCCGTTACTTCTCGGTGTCGGCGCGCTACTCGTTCTGATACACGGTTCATCCGGTCGATTTGACCACTGAGCCGCCCGGTGCAAGCCGGGCGGCTTTTTTCATGGTTGCACAGGTTCGGGGCAAGGCATATGCAGGCTGAATGGTGCTGCACCGGGCGAGATCGGAATCGGCATGAAAGTTCACAATTGTATGTATTAATTGCCTGAAAACTGCACGAATTTGGCACAACGCTGCAATGCATATACAAGTGCCATTTTCGTCTTATGCGCGGCGAATACCTGTTCAATTCGAATAATAATTGGCTTTATAAGAAAAACGACAAACAAGATGTGATGTTATCTATTTACAACAGAATTGTAGTAGCCATATTGTTTTGTTAAGAAAATTGTTTCTTCGTAGGCATAATTTTGCGAGACTAAGTTCATGTATGTACTTCGTGCGTACATGAAGCAGTCCCAAAACTAAAACGAAGCCAAGAGGAAAACCATGCACAAGCCACTGTTGAAAACGGGCGTGATTGCTGTATCGCTGGCCATTGCTCCAATCCCCGCCGCGCTGGCGCAAGGTACCGGCGCGACGGCCCAGACCGTCCACGTCACCGGCTCCAACCTGAAGCGCACCGAAAAAGAGGGCACCCAGCCGATCCAGGTGATCAGCGAAAAGGACATCCGCGAGACCGGCGCCGCCACCGTCACCGAACTGATGCGGCTGGTGCCGTCGATGGGCACCGACGTCAACCTCGATACCAACGACGGCGGCTTCTCGCGCGGCGTCTCGACCGCCTCGCTGCGCGGCCTGTCGTCGAGCTCGACCCTGATCCTGCTCAACGGCCGCCGCATGACCCCGGCCGCGTATGCCGACCCGAACGCCGGCAACTCGACCCTGTACGACCTGAACGCGATCCCGCTGGCGGCGATCGAGCGGGTCGAGATCCTGCGCGACGGCGCCTCGGCCGTGTACGGCTCGGACGCGATCGGCGGCGTGATCAACTTCATCACCAAATCGAACTACCAGGGCCGCGAGATCTCGGCGCGCGCCAGCGCCAACGACGACGGCCAGTTCCGCCGCAATGGCGCCAATTTCTTCCTCGGCGCCGGCGACGTCGAGAACGACGGCTACAATGTGTTCATCACCGGCGACATCTCCGAGCGCGACCGCGTGCTGCGCGAAGACGTCAAGGACATCGAGTTCGACCAGTACCGACTGCTGAGCAACCGCTACGCCACGCCCTATGGCAGCACCATTTCGGGCTTCCCGGCCGTGTACCGCGAAACGGCGCCGGGATCTAGCGTGTTCAACGCCACCCAGGCCAATGCCGCCGATCGCCTGCGCCTGAACGCCGGCTGCGACCCTTCGCGCCAGCTGGTAGGCTCGACCGCGATGGGCCTGTCGGCCCAGAGCGTGTTCATCGGCCGCACCTTCTGTAACTTCGACACCAACCAGTATCTGGAAGGAACCGGCGCCGGCAAGGACGCCAGCCTGATCAGCCGCGGCGTGCTCAAGCTGGGCGGCTCGGTGCGCGCCTTCGCTGAAGCGGCCTACGCACGCAGCGAGCGCCAGTACACAGCGGCGCCGATCACGATCAACACCACCCCGGTGACCAACTTCACCGCCACCGGCATCGCCCCCAGCTACCAGACGATTTTGCCGGCCGGCCACCCGGACAATCCGTTCCCGAACGCGCGCGCCTCGGTTGCCTACCGCTTCGAGAACGCGCCGTCGGGCAGCGAAACCATCAACGAGAACGGGCGCCTGATGGCCGGGCTGCAGGGCACCGCCTTCGACTGGGACTGGGAAACCGCGGTGCTGTACAACGAGGCGCGGCGCGAGGACGGCTACCATGGCCGCCTGTACCTGCCGGTGCTGCGTACCTTGAACACGGGCGCCACGCTGGCGGAAGTGTCCGCCAATCCGGACCTGTTCCGCAGCACTAAGAGCCAGGATAAATCCTCGATCCTGCAGTTCGACGTCAAGGCCAGCACCGAGTTCGGCCAGCTGGGCGGCGGTGCGATCGGGGTGGCGGTGGGCGCCGAGGCGCGCCGCGAAAAACTGATCATGCGGCCGGACGAGGCGCTCGCCACCGGCCAGATCTACGGCCTGGCGAATACCGTCATCGACGGCGAGCGCGACGTCAAGTCGGCCTTCATCGAGATGCGCACGCCGTTCCTGAAGAACTTCGAGATGGACTTTGCCGGCCGCTGGGACAAATACCCGGGCATCAAGACCAACTTCGTGCCGAAAGTCGGGGCCAAGTGGACCGTGACCCCGCTGCTGGCGCTGCGCGGCACCTATTCGGAAGGCTTCCGCGCCCCGGCGCTGTCGCAGGTGACCCCGGGCGGCGCCCAGTTCTTCCTGTCCGGCCTGTACGATCCGAAACGCTGCGAGCCCGACGAGGAAACTCCGAAGCCGGGCGCGGTCGAAGCCGACTGCAACAAGTCGGCCTCGGGCACCGGCGGCGCCAACCCCGACCTGAAACCGGAGACGGCGAAGAGCTACACCTTCGGCATCCTGCTGTCGCCGCTCAACAACCTCGACATTGGCCTGGACTTCTACAAGATCCGCAAGGAAGATGAAGTGGCGCTGGGCTCGGCCAGCGACGCGCTTCGCAACGAGGACAGCAACCCGGACCTGGTGGTGCGCGACACCAATCCGCTCAACTGGGTGACGGACGCGGCCGGCAATCCGATTCCCGGCACCGGCCCGCTGTTGATGATCCGCGAACCGTGGCTGAACAAGGGCTCGGTCGAAGTGCGCGGGGTCGACATCGACGTCGGCTGGCGCAAGAACCTGGGCGACTGGGGCAACTTCAGCGCCAAGCTGACCACGGCGTACATGCACTCGTACACGGCGACCGCCGAGCATGGCCTGCCCGAGCGTAACCTGGTCGGCTACGACGCCGGCTACGCCGACTGGAGCGTGATCTCGATCGCGCTGCCGCGCTGGAAGACCAACTTCTCGGCCTCGCTGCAGCAAGGCGCGCACGCCTTCAGCGCCAACCTGAACTACACCGGCCCGGTGTCGCTGCTGCGCCTGTACGACGGCGAGACCGAGTACGCGCGGCCGTTCTGCCACTACCAGCCGGCCACCAATGCCGCCATGCCGAGCGCCAGCATCGCGGTGCCGCGCTACCTCGAGTTCTACCCGGACTGCAAGGTGAAGGAATGGTGGCGCGTGGGTGTCGGCTATACCTATACCGGCATCAGGAACCTGGCCCTGACGCTGAACGTCCAGAACCTGTTCGACAAGGCGGCGCCGTTCGACCCGCGCTATGGCGCCTCGGCCGGCGCGCCGCTGGCCGGCTACAACGAAGGCCTGCACAATCCGTATGGACGTTACTTCTCGGTATCGGCGCGCTATACGTTCTAAAAAGCATCCATTACGCCCCATCGGCCCGGTATCTGCCGGGCTTTTTTTGCCGTCCCAGGCGCCGGCGCAACCCTGAGCAAGGCATGTCGTACCAAATAAACGACACTCTGGTTGTGCTTTAACAACAGTTTCTAGCTTATTATGCCCATTGTATTGACATGAATTGAAATAAGATATAGCGGCAAGATAAACAGTTGTTCGGCGAAGAAGACATTATTTTAGCCGAACAAACACTATTTTTTATGTGAATTGCATGGTTGTGAGGGGCTGTTCCTTTACAAACTTACCCTATTGCATCTTTGACGCTCTTGCCATAATCAATTTTGGCGCCGTGACGCAGGGACATGCTTTGTCTTCAAGTTCGCACGCGTCTTATTTGAAACTACAGAAAGAGCGTAACAATGTTCAAAGAGAAGATGGGTGCCCGCAGCGTGCGGCTCGCCTTCGGCCTGGCGGCCGGCCTCGCAATGACCCAATCCTTCGCGCAGGAAGCACCAGTGCAGCGCGTCGAAGTGACCGGTTCGGCGATCAAGCGTATCAACGTCGAAGGCGCACTGCCGATCCAGACCCTGTCGCAGGAAGCGATCGCCAAGACCGGCGCTACCAGCGTCGCGGAACTGGTCCAGACCCTGCCGGCGATGCAGGGCTTCACCATCGGCGCCATCGCCGCCGGCACCAACTCGGGTGGCCGCGTCTCGGCCTCGATCCACGACATCGGCGAAGCCTACACCCTGGTGCTGCTGAACGGCCGCCGCCTGGCGCCGCAAGGCTCGGGCAGCGCGGTCAACCTGCAGGCGATCCCGATGAGCGCCGTCGAGCGCGTCGAGATCCTGACCGACGGCGCTTCGGCCCTGTACGGTTCGGACGCCATCGCCGGCGTGATCAACTTCGTCCTCAAGAAGAACCAGCAGGGCGGCGACATCGAAGCCAACTACAGCCAGCCGACCGCTGGCCAGGCCGGCGGTTCGCGCTATGTCGCGGCCACCTACGGCTGGGGCGACATCGACACCGACGGCTGGAACCTGCTGGCCAGCTACCGCCGCGACGAACAAGACCAGATCAAGGCAACCGACCGCGACTTCGCCAACACCGCGTTCCGTTCGTTCTCGCGCAACGGCAACCAGTACATCTACGACACCACCAGCACCTCGACCGTGCCGGCCAACGTCTCGGTGGCGTTCCGTAACGGCGTGCCGGGCGTCGGCTTCTCGCCGTACCTGCTGCAGAACGGCCGTTGCCCATCGATGAACGTCGAGAGCATCAACAACAACGGCACCACCGCGCGCAACTGCACCTTCGACTACGTGCAGACCATCGAGATCGTGCCGGAAAACAAGCGTGACAGCTTCTTCGTCAAGGGCACCAAGAAACTGGGCGAAAACTTCGAAGCGTTCGCCGACGTCGCCTATTCGCGCTTCGACCTGACCGCGCGCATCGCGCCGAACACCGCGCCATTCTCGATCGCCCAGGGTTCGACCCAGTTCAACCAGTACGTGGCGCCGTACCTGAACGCCAACCAGCTGGCCAACGTCGACCGCGTCTCGGGCAGCTACCGCGCCTATGACTGGGGCACCCGCGACAGCCAGACCATCACCGAGTCGAAGCACGCAGTGGCCGGTATCGAAGGCGAAGTCGCCGGCTGGAGCGTGAACAGCGCCCTGACCTGGTCGGAAAACTCGATCGACGAACGCTACGTCGGCGGCTACATGCGCAACAACGAGTTCCGCGCGCTGCTCAACAACGGCGCATTCAACCCGTTCGCGCCGATCGGCAGCCAGAACGCCGAAACCCAGGCCCAGATCGACAACTCGGTCTACCACGGTTCGATCCGTGAAGCCTCGACCACGCTGAAAGCCTTCGACGTGCGCGGTTCGCGCGAAGTGTTCGCCATGGGTGGCGGCGCAGCGCAGCTGGCCGTGGGCGCCGATTACCGCGAATACAACTACGAGCAGAACCCGTCGGCCGACGCCGTCAACGGCGTGCTGTACAACTTCAACGCGCCTGCCGCCTACGACATGAAGCGCGACAACGTCGGCGCCTTCGCCGAACTGTTGATGCCAATCAGCAAGCAGCTCGAGCTGTCGGCTGCCCTGCGTTACGACAGCATCTCGGCGATCGACGATGCCATCCTCGGCCGCAAGGTCGGCCAGGATGCGTCGAAGACCACCTATAAAGTGTCGGCACGCTTCCAGCCATCGCCAGTGTGGCTGTTCCGCGGTTCGTACGGCACCGGCTTCAAGGCCCCTGACATGCTCGACATCGCGTCGCCGCAAGTCAACGCCGGCTTCACCGCGTCGTCGCGCGCTTGCCCGTTCCCTGGTGACTCGCTGTGCCGCCCAGGCACCACCCAGTACAACGTGTACTCGCAAGGCAACGAGAACCTGCGTCCGGAAACCTCGAAGCAGTTCACTGTCGGCCTGCGTTTCGAGCCATCGCCGAAATTCTCGGCAGGCCTGGACCTGTGGGACGTGAAGATCAGCGATGCGGTGAGCTATGTCAGCGAACAGCAGGCGTTTGGCGACCCGGCCGGCTACCGTGACCTGTTCACGACTTACACCGAACCGGCGACCGGCGACACCTACTTCGCCTTCATCGAGTCGCCGCTGAACATCGGCAAGGCGCACAACCGCGGTATCGACTGGGATCTGACCACCCGTCAGCGCCTGGCGATCGGTACCCTGACCGCGACCCTGAACGGCACCTACATGCTCAAGGCCGACTACAGCGACCCGCTCAACAGCGCGCTGATGACCAACAGCCTGAACCGCTTCGGCGACAACGACGCCGTGACCTTCCGTCACATCGTCCGCCTGTCGACCTCGCTGGACACCGGCAAGATGTCGAACACGCTGATCGTCAACTACCGCAACGGCTACACCGATGCGGAAGCGCGCGTGCGTAACGTGGGCACCGGTCTGAACGAAAACATCCGCCTGGAAGTGCCGTCGTTCCTGACCGTCGACTGGCAAGGCCGCTATGCGTTCACCGAGAACTTCACCCTGCGCGCAGGCGTGAAGAACATCTTCGACCGCGAACCGCCGCTGTCGCTGCGCGCCTCGTCGGGCCACCAGGTCGGCTTCGACCCGCGCTACGCCGACCCACTGGGCCGTCAGCTGTACATCACCGGCAACTACAAGTTCTAAGCCGGTCGGCCTGATCCGCGCAGCGTCCTTCCAGGGCGCGGCGCGGGGAGGGCGCAGCGGGAAGGGGGAGCAGCGCAAGCGCCCGCCTTTCCCGGACATGGCGGCCATCCGCGAGGGTGGCCGCCATGTGCATATTCACACCTGCCGCGCATGAGTCGCATGCCGCGCGCCGTCATTTCATCTCCCATACACCCCGAATGTGACAGCAAACTGACATGCTGCCTCATAAGTGTAAATATCCTTTCCAGCGGCGCATTTCGCCATGCTTCGCACCAGCAATGGGTCAAAAACGTGGGATTTTTGGCGCGTCAAAGGCACACTCTATTTTTCTATGCCTATGTAAAACCTGAAATTTCATGCAATTTGGGTGGGGCCGGGCCGAATAAAACGCCGTTTAGTTGTGGTTTCGCAACAGAGTCTTGCGCTGAATTCTCACATATTTACGCAAGTTTCTTTTTCGCGTTGGCGGCACGTTAGCCCAACGTTGGGCGGAGATACATACATTGTCGGAGCATAAATACGCAAAATAAATTTTGCTCGAAAAGAAGTAAATAGTCTGCCGATAAAACTTACGCTATTCCATCAATACCACTCTTGCCATAATCAAATGGCGTCGTGACGCAGGAGATGTCTGCCCCGGGCAGCGCGTCACGCCACCCATTGAAACCCAGAGAGAGAGTGCAATGATGTTGAATGAGAAGATCGGTGTCCGCGCAGTGCGGATCGCCCTCGGCCTCGCGGCCGGCCTTGCAATGACTCAAGCCGTGGCACAAGATGCGCCGATCCAGCGCGTCGAAGTGACCGGTTCCGCGATCAAGCGCATCAACGTGGAAGGTGCACTGCCGATCCAGACCCTGTCGCAGGAAGCCATCGCCAAGACCGGCGCTACCAGCGTCGCGGAACTGATCCAGACGCTGCCTGCAATGCAGGGCTTCACCATCGGCGCCATCGCCGCCGGCACCAACTCTGGTGGCCGCGTGTCGGCCTCGATCCACGACATCGGCGAGTCGTACACCCTGGTGCTGCTCAACGGCCGCCGCCTGGCGCCGCAAGGCTCGGGCAGCTCGGTCAACCTGCAGGCAATCCCGATGAGCGCCGTCGAGCGCGTCGAGATCCTGACCGACGGCGCTTCGGCCCTGTACGGTTCGGACGCGATTGCCGGCGTGATCAACTTCGTCCTCAAGAAGAACCAGCAGGGCGGCGACATCGAAGCCAACTACAGCCAGCCGACCGCCGGCCAGGCTGGCGGTTCGCGCTACGTCGCAGCCACCTACGGCTGGGGCGACCTGGACACCGACGGCTGGAACGTGCTGGCCAGCTACCGCCGCGACGAGCAAGACCAGATCAAGGCGATCGACCGCGACTTCGCCAACACCGGCTATCGCCGCTTCTCGCGCGACGGCAACAACTACGTCTACGACAACACCAGCACCGCCTCGGTGCCGGCCAACGTCACCGTCGCCTTCAACAACCCGAACGGCGTCGCCGCACTGCCATCGGTCGGCTTCTCGCCGTACCTGCTGGCCAACGGCGCCTGCCCGACCGGCGGCCTGAACTTCAACAGCATCAACAACAACGGCACCACCGCGCGCAACTGCACCTTCGACTCGGTCCAGACCATCGAGATCGTGCCGGAAAACAAGCGTGACAGCTTCTTCGTCAAGGGCACCAAGAAGCTCGGCGAGAACTTCGAAGCGTTCGCCGACGTCGCCTACTCGCGCTTCGACCTGACAGCGCGCATCGCACCGAACACCGCGCCGTTCACCGTCGTCGCCGGTTCGCCGCAATTCAACCAGTACGTCGCGCCGTACCTGAACGCGACCCAGCTGGGCCGCGTGCGCAGCGTCTCGGGCAACTACCGCGCCTACGACTGGGGCACCCGCGACAGCCAGACCATCACCGAGTCGAAGCACGCGGTGGCCGGTATCGAAGGCGAAATCGCAGGCTGGAACGTGAACAGCGCGCTGACCTGGTCGCAGAACTCGATCGACGAACGCTATGTCGGCGGCTACATGCGCAACGCCGAATTCAGCAACATGCTGCGCACCAACGCGTTCAATCCATTCGCACCGATCGGCGCGGTCAGCCCGGAACTGCAGCGGCAGATCGACGGTTCGATCTACAACGGTTCGATCCGCGAAGCCTCGACCACCCTGAAAGCGTTCGACGTGCGCGGTTCGCGCGAACTGTTCGCGCTGCCAGGCGGCAAGGCCCAGCTGGGTATCGGGGCCGACTACCGCGAATACAGCTACGACCAGTACGCATCGACCGACGCCAAGACCGGCGTGATCTACAACTTCAATGCGCCGGCCGAATACGACATGAAGCGCGACAACACCGGCGCCTTCGCCGAGCTGCTGGCGCCGATCACCAAGGAACTGGAACTGACGGCGGCACTGCGTTACGACAGCATCTCGAAGATCGAGGATTCGCTGATCGGCCGCAGCTTCGGCGAAGACCAGTCGAAGACTACCTATAAAGTTTCGTTCCGCTTCCAGCCGAGCCAGGTGTTCCTGTTCCGCGGCTCGTACGGCACCGGCTTCAAGGCTCCGGCCATGACCGACATCGCCTCGCCAACCGTGAACGCCGGCTTCACCGCCGCATCGTGGGGCTGCCCGATCCAGGATCCGACCCTGTGCCGTCCAGGCACCACCCAGTACAACGTGCTGTCGGCGGGTAACGAAAACCTGCGTCCGGAAACCTCGAAGCAGTACACCCTGGGCATGCGTTTCGAACCGTCGCCGAAATTCTCGGCGGGCCTGGACCTGTGGGACGTGAAGATCAAGGATGCCGTGAGCGCGGTCAGCGAGCAGCAGGCATGGGCCGATCCGGCCACCTTCCGCGACCTGTTCCAGACCTACACCGAACCGTCGACCGGCGCCACCTACTGGGCCTTCCTGCGCTCGTCGGTGAACATCGGCCAGACCCACAACCGCGGTATCGACTGGGACCTGACCACGCGCCAGCGCTTCAGCTTCGGCAACTGGACCACGACCCTGAACGGCACCTACATGCTGAAGTCGGACTATACCCGTCCAGGCACCAGCAACGAGTGGACCAACAGCATGAACTACTTCGGCATCAACAACGCCGTCACGTTCCGCCACGTTGTCCGCCTGTCGACCTCGCTGGACATGGGCAAGCTGTCGAACTCGCTGATCGTCAACTACCGCAACGGCTACACCGACGCGGCCGCGACCGTGCGTAACCTCGACACCAACGTCAACGTGGTCGGCTACCGCCTCGAAGTGCCGTCGTTCACCACCTTCGACTGGCAAGGCCGCTACGCCTTCACCGAGAACTTCACGCTGCGCGCCGGCATGAAGAACATCTTCGACCGCCAGCCGCCGCTGTCGCTGCGTTCGTCGTCGGGCCACCAGGTCGGCTTCGACCCGCGCTACGCCGACCCGCTCGGCCGTCAGGTGTACGTCACCGGCAACTACAAGTTCTAAGTTGACCGTGTGATTGCCCGGCCGTTCGCGGCCCGGGCAGCAAAAAGGGCTGGATCCTTCGCGGGATCCAGCCCTTTGTCATTCCAAGTGCGCGCTGTTTATTTCTGGTCAGGCCACGGTGTCAGGATCTCGAAGCCATTCTTGGTCACCACGATCATGTGTTCCCACTGCGCCGACAGCGAGCCGTCGCGGGTCTTGACGGTCCAGCCGTCCTCGAGACAGATCACGTCGTCGGCGCCGGCGTTGATCATCGGCTCGACCGTGAAGGTCATGCCTTCCTTGAGCAGCAGGCCGGTGTTCGGGCGCCCGTAGTGCAGCACCTGGGGTTCCTCGTGGTACACGCGGCCGATGCCGTGGCCGCAGTAGTCGCGCACCACCGAGAAGCCGGCGCCTTCGGCCAGCTTCTGGATCGCGTGGCCGACGTCGCCCAGGCGCGCGCCCGGACGCACGGCGCGGATGCCGGCCATCATGGCGTCATAAGTGGTGTCGACCAGCTTTTTCGCTTCAGGCGAGGGCGTGCCGGCGTAGTACATGCGGCTGGTGTCGCCGTGCCAGCCGTCCTTGATCACGGTGACGTCGATGTTGACGATGTCGCCGTCGACCAGGATTTCCTGCTCGCTCGGGATGCCGTGGCAGACCACGCCATTGATCGAGGTGCACAGGGTCTTGGGAAAGCCGTGGTAGCCGACATTGGCCGGCGTGGCCTTCTGCACCTTGCGGATGTAGTCGTTGCAGCGGCGGTCGAGTTCCTCGGTGGAGACGCCCGGCACCACGTATTGCCTGATCATCTCCAGCACTTCGGCGGCCAGGCGGCCGGCGACGCGCATCTTGGCGATGTCCTTGTCGTTCTTGAGTTTGATGGTCATTGTTGTTTCGTACGGGCCGCGCGCGCGGCAAAACCTCCATCATACCGTGCGTTGCCAGCGCGGGAAAAAGAAAACGCCCCGCAGGGCGTTTTCGACAGGACTGCGCAGACCGTTACAGGCGCACGCGCAGGCCGACGTAGAAGCGGCGGCCGATCGCATCGTAGGTGCCGGCATCGGTCTCGGTGCCGGTGTCGTTGCCCGGCAGGCCGCTGATGATCGGCGGCGCCTTGGTGTCGAACACGTTGTCCAGGCCGAAGTACAGCTCGGTCGTGCGGTGCAGCGCGTAGGTCACCTGCAGGTCGGTGTAGGTGCGCGAGCCGATGCCGATCGAACGCGGCGCCAGGTCGAACTGCGACAGGAACTGGTCGTCCAGGTACGACTTGCCGATGTAGCTGACGGTCGACTGCACGTTGAAGCCGTTCCAGCGGTAGCCCAGGTTCAGGGTGGCCTTGTTCTTGGCCGCGCCGATTTCATCCACGAAGGGATCGCGCTCGCTGTCCGGCAGCGGCTGGTTCCAGCCTTCGCGCACGTAGGTGTAGGCCAGGCGCGCGTTCATGCGGCCCGGACCGACCTGGTCGTTCCACGAGGCGGTGACGTCGACGCCCTCGGTGCCGAGGCCGCCGCTGTTGCTGACGGCAGTGTCGATCTCGTCCAGCGAACCGGCGCTGTTGGCGCCGACCGCGGCCGGACGGCGGCGGATGAAGTCGCAGAACGAGGTGTTGGCGCCGCTGTAGCAGTTCTGCAGCGCGTACTGGCGCGGGGTGCTGACGATGGCGTCGGCGATGTCGATCTTGAAGTAGTCGGCCGTGAAGGTCATGCGGCTGAGCATCGGGATCGAGCGCGGGGTGAGCACGATGCCGACCGTGGTCGAGCGGCCTTTTTCTTCCATCAGGTTCGGATTGCCGCGGTTGAAGCCGCTGACGCCCTGCTGGTCGGACTGGTTCAGGGTGAACGAACCGTTGGCGTTGATGTTGGCCAGCACGCCCGGCGCGGCGCGGCAGGCGGCGTCGAACTGGCCGGTCGAGGTGGCGGTCACGCCCACGCATGGGTCGACCAGGCCGGTCGGGAAGTCCTGGCTCGGCGACAGGAACAGCTCGTTGATGTTCGGCGCGCGGGTCGACAGGGCGCGGGTGGCGCGCAGCTTGATGTCGCTGGTCGGCTGCCATTCGAAGCCGCCGTTCCAGCTGTTGGTGCGGCCCACGGTCGAGTAGTCGCCGGCGCGGAAGGCGCCCAGGAAGCTGAGCGACTTGGCGAAGGCGACGTCCTTCAGCAGCGGCACGCGGCTTTCGATGAACAGTTCCTTGACGCTGAACGAGCCGGCGGTCTCGGGAATCGCGTTGCCGCCGTTCAGGCCGGCCTGGGTCAGCGCGTCCGGGGTGGCGCGCGACTCTTCCTTGCGCCATTCGAAGCCGGTCGCGATCGACACGGCGCCGGCCGGCAGCTCGAACAGGTCGCCGGTGACCGAACCGCCCGCCAGTTTCTGGGTGGTCGAGGTCTGCAGCGAACCCGGGGCGGCGATGTACTTGATCGCTTCCGGGCTCAGGGCGTTGAAGCCGAACACGCTGGCCGGGACGCAGCCCTGGGCCACCGCGTTGGCGTCGCGGCAGACTACCGAGCCGTTCGGGCCGGGGACCGCTTCCAGCGCGTTGCGGAAGTTCAGCACATTGACCTGGCCGCTCGAATCCTGCGCTTCCTTGGTCTTGCCGTAGGCGCCGTACACCTCGTAGTTCCAGCTGCTGTTGAGGATATTGCCCTTCAGGCCGGTGACCAGGCGGAAGGTGTCGCGTTCGGCGCGGCTGGTGCGGTTGCCGAAATCGGCCATGCGGCGCGTGAAGTAATAGTCGCGCAGGCCGTCGCCGTCGGTGTCGCTGATGCGGTCGTACAGGTACTGCGGCACCAGCGGGTTGCGCACCGCAATGCCGTTCACGAACGATTCGGCCGGCACCTGGCCGCCGCTGGCCGGGTAGATGTCTTCGGCGCCCAACGGGTACGGTTCGATGGTGGTCGAGACCTTGGTCGAGGCGTAGGTGCTTTCGAAGAAGGCCGAGTGGTTCTGGTTCAGCTGCAGGTCGCCGTTGAGCGCCATCAGGAAGCGCTCGGTCGGCACCGCGATCGAGCGGTAGGCCGAACGGTTGAAGCCGGTGGCGGCCTGGGTGGCGGTGCCGTTGGTGGCGACCGGGATCGGGTTGCCGGCGGCATCATAGGTGAAGCTGCCGGTGTCGTGGAAGAAGGTACCCTGCGGCGCGAAGCTCGAATTGAACGGGCGGTCGGCGATGAAGGCGTCGGCCGGGTTGCCGGTGCTGAGCAGGCGCGAGTTCTGGTCGAAGGCCGAGGCGGCGCGGTCGCGCGACATCACCGAGCCCTGGCGCGAGTAGCCCAGGTGACCCATGACGTTGGCGGTGCCATCGGCGTTGCTGGTGCCGAAGGTCAGGCCGACCTTGCGCTTCTGGTCGTCGCCTTGCTCATAGGTTTCGCCGATCTGGGCGTCGGCCAGGAAGCCGTTGAAGTTGCGCTTGGTGATGATGTTGATCACGCCGGCCACCGCGTCGGAGCCGTAGGCGGCCGAGGCGCCGCCGGTGAGCAGTTCGACGCGCTCGATGAAGTCGGTCGGGATGGTGTTCAGGTCGACCGCGGTCTCGCCCGGGACGCCGGCCACGAAGCGGCGGCCGTTGACCAGCACCAGGGTGCGCGAGGTGCCCAGGTTGCGCAGGTCGACGGTGGACACGCCGGCGCTCGAGGTCAGGAAGTTGGAGTTGGTGCGGCTGTAGGTCGGCGTGCCGAGGGTCGGGTTTTCCAGCAGCAGTTCCTGCAGGTTGGTGGCGCCCGACGCAGCGATGTCGGCCGCGCTCAGCACCTGCAGCGGGGACGGCGATTCGGCGCCCGGTGCGTTGATGCGCGAACCGGTCACCTGCACGGTTTGTGTGGCGCCAGTGGCCGGCGCGTTCTGCGCGTAGGCCGCTTGCATGCTCATTGCGACTCCGCCCAGGCACATCAGCCGGATCGAGCGGGACAGGATTGTTTCCATCATTTTAGTTATGCTCCTTGGGGAATGAACAAGCTGCGCCGATTGCGCGCAACCGCTGCGCTGGTTTCAGAAAAACCAACAATTCATTCTTCCTAGCCAACAGAACAGTGTCAATTGTGCATACAAAAAACGTCATAAACCGTTGTGAAACGGCGTCATTACAGTGTCAATTTTCTGTGCTCGGAAAGCACGCGTTCCACAGCCCGACGACGCTGTCGGGATGGTGCCCGACCAGCGCCGGCTCGACCCGGGTCTTGTCCTGGCCCTGCAGGCGCACCGCGTGCTGCAGCTTGCGCATGGCGCGATAGGCGTCGGCCACGGCTGTTGCTTGTTGCCCATCAATCAGGCCCAGCTCGCCGCACAGGCGCAGCAGGGCGATGTTGCCGGCGTTCGCCGTCAGCTGCGGGTAGGCATGGGCATGGCGCAGCACCAGGTATTGCACGATGAACTCGATGTCGATCATGCCGCCCGGGTCTTGCTTGAGGTCGAACTGGGCGCTGCGGTTGACGTGGGCGTCGCGCATGCGTTTCCTCATGCCGGTGACCTCGTCCTTGAGCTGTGCTTCCTGCTGCGAGCGGTCCTTGCGCAGCACCTGTTCGCGGATCTGCTCGAAGCGCGCGCCAATGGCGGCGTCGCCGGCGCAGAAGCGCGCCCGCGTCAGCGCCTGGTGTTCCCAGATCCAGGCCGCGCCGTTCTGGTAGCGCTCGAAAGCGTTGCTTGATGAGACCAGCATGCCGCTGGCGCCGTCTGGACGCAGGGCGGTGTCGACGTCGAACAGGATGCCGGCCGCGGTATGCGCCGTCATCCAGGTGATGAAGCGTTGCGCTAATTTTGCATACAGCGGCGGCGCGTCCTGGTCGTCGTCCTCGAACAGGAAGATCACGTCCAGGTCGGACACGTAGCCCAGCTCCTTGCCGCCCAGCTTGCCGTAGGCGATGACGGCGAAGCGCGGCTCGTCGCGGTGGCGGTTGGCCACCGTGTTCCAGGCGTGCTTGATGGTGGCGCCGACGATGACGTCGGCCAGCGCCGACAGGTGGTCGGCCAGGCGCTCGACCGACAGTTCGCCGGCCAGGTCCAGCGCCAGCAGACGGAACAGCTGGGCGTGGTGGGCTTCGCGCAGGATGTCGAGCTGGCGTTCGGTGTCGCCCTGGGCCGCGTTCAGATGCTCGTCGAGCAGCGCCGCCAGCTGGATTAACTGCTCCGGGTCGCCGGCGCCCTCGTTGCGGTCGTCCAGCAGCTCGTCGAGCAGCAGCGGATGCTGGGTGAGGAAGGTGGCGGCCCAGCCGCTGGCGTTGATCATGCGGATCACGCGCTCGAGCGTGTGCGGATATTCGGTCAGCAGCGCCAGGTAGGCCGAGCGGCGCGCGATCGCCTCGAACAGGTCGAGCAGGCGGCCCAGGGTGGCGGCGTGGCTGCCGATGCCGGCCTCAACCACCACGGAGGCGACCTGGGGCAGGGCCGATTCGAGCAGCGTCATCAAGCGCGCGCGGCTGGCGTCGGGCAGGCTGGCCAGGCGCGGGCCCTGCAGCGTGGCGGCCAGGCGCGCGGCGGCGGCGCGGGCGTCGTCGAAGCCGAGCCCTTCGAGCCGCGCCGCGAGCGCGTCCAGGTTGTCCAGCTCATCGTCCAGGGCCGGGGCGTCCGGGTCCTGCTCCGGGGTTTCCTTGTCGGCGAAGATGGCGTCGAACTGCTGGGCGACGAAGGTGCGCTGCTGTTCCAGCTGCGCCAGCAGCGTGGCTTCGTCTTCGAACCCCATCATGCGCGCCACCGCCAGCCGGTCGGCCTCGCCCGTGGGCAGGGTGTGGGTCTGGGCGTCTTCCAGGTATTGCACACGGTGCTCGAGGTTGCGCAGGAAGGTGTAGGCTCCCAGCAGCTGCTCCACGGTGTCTGGCGCCAGCAGCTCGCGCTCGCCCAACAGGCGCAGCGTCTTGCGGGTCGATTTTTCGCGCAGCGCCGGGTCGCGTCCGCCGCGGATCAGCTGGAACACCTGGGCCAGGAACTCGATCTCGCGGATGCCGCCGCGCCCGAGCTTGACGTTGTGGCTGCGCTCGGGATGCTGGCGTTCCTGGCGCTTGACTTCGGCGCGGATCTGGGCGTGCATGTTGCGGATCGCGTCGATCACGCCGAAGTCGAGGTAGCGCCGGAACACGAACGGACGCACGATCGCGTCCAGCGCGGCGATGTCGTCGGGCTCGCCGGTGACGGCGCGCGCCTTGACCCAGGCATAGCGCTCCCATTCGCGGCCCTGCACGATCAGGTATTCCTCGACCATGTTCAGGCTTGCCGCCAGCGGCCCCGACTTGCCGTTGGGGCGCAGCGCCATGTCGACGCGGAAAGTGAAGCCGTCCTCGATCACTTCGGACAGGGCGGCGTTCAGGCGCCGTCCCAGGCGCACGAAGAATTCGTGGTTCGACAGCTGGCGCTGGCCCGGGGCGGCATCGGTTTCGCCGTCTTCCGGATACACGAAGATCAGGTCGATGTCGGACGAGACGTTCAGTTCGCCGCCGCCCTGCTTGCCCATCGCCAGCACCATCAGGTGCTGCGGGCGGCCGGATTCTTCGCCGCGCGGCATGCCGTGCGCCGCCACCATCTCGCCCATGAGGGTGTCGACGTGGGTGCGGATGGCGAAGTCGGCGAAGGCGGTCATCGCCGTCACGACTTCGTCGAGATCGGCCAGCCCGGCCAGGTCGCGACCAATAATGGAACTAACCAACAGATTGCGGACACGGCGCATGGCGCGATCAAGGGGCAGGCCGAGGCCGAGTTCGCGATCCAACAGGACGCGGAAATCGACGCCGCCCAGCGATAATGCCGACAGGGCGGCCAGCTGCGCGGAACGCTCCGGGGCGGCGTCGAGCCAGCGCTGGGCGAAGCGCGAGGCGGCGGCGGCCTCGAGTGGGACAGAAGCGGGGCTGGAAGCGGGTGCGGCCGGGAAAGCTGGGGTCATCGTCGTCCTGGATTGGTTGGGGCTGGCTGCCGGTGCGGTGCCGGGCACGCTGTGAACCTGCGGCGAATGGACTGCAAAGCGCGCCGAATTGGCTGTCAAGCCGGCTGTAAAGCAGCGTCAAAACGGCTGTGCCGCGCCGTCGATGCGGTAGAATGGCCCGCTTTGCTGCCTGGGTCAGCACCGATGGTAAGGTAGACGCCGCGCCTGTTGCAAGCGACCTGTTGAGCGCGTTGGGTTTGAAGAGTTAAATTTACGGCGAGCCTTTGTTATTAGCACCTTGATGCACAACCCGGATCCGCAGGCGGCGTCCGCATCCGTCCCGCCAGCCACGCGCTGGGGGAGGGCGCGCGCCGCTTATCGCATGGCGAACCTGGCGTCGCACCACGTGCTCGGCTTCACCGTCAAGCTGGTCCTGCTGGTGTATTTCGCGCTCGCCGTGCTGTTCCTGGTGCTGCGCTACGCCATCCTGCCGAACATCGGCCTGTACAAGGACGACATCGAGCGCGCCGCCGGTCACGCTATCGGCGGCAAGGTCACCATCGAACAGATTGCCGCCTCCTGGCACGGCCTGCGCCCGGCGCTGTCGCTGAGCGGGGTGCGCCTGCACGATGCGCGCGCGCGTCCGGCCCTGGTGCTGCCGAAGGTCGAGGCCACGCTCGGCTGGTGGAGCGTGGCCGCGCTCGAACCGCGCTTCGCCTCGCTCGAAATTACCGGCCCGCGGCTGGCCATCCGGCGCGGACGCGACGGCGTGTTCGAGGTGGCCGGGGTGCGCATCGACCCGCGCCAGGAAAGCAAGGGCGGCGGCGCCGACTGGCTGCTGCGCCAGCGCGAAATCGTGATCCGCGGCGGCCGCGTTGACTGGACGGACGAGTTGCGCGATGCCCCGACCCTGGCGCTGCAGGACGTCACCCTGGCCCTGCTCAACCGCTGGGGCACCCACCACTTTGCCCTGAAAGCCACGCCGCCAAAAGAATTGGGTCGTCCGATCGACGTGCGCGCCCAGTTCCGCCACCGCTTCGGCGGCGCGCCGTCGGACGTCTCGCGCTGGAAGGGCGAACTGTACGCCGACCTGCGCGAGGTCGACCTGGCGGCCTGGCGCCGCCATATCGACTATCCGATCCAGGTCCAGCGCGGCCGCGGCTCGCTGCGCCTGTGGCTCGGCGTCGACCAGGCGCGCCTGGCTGGCTTCACCGCCGACCTGGCGCTGGCCAACGTCCATGCGCGCCTTGGCAAGGATATCGCGCCGCTGGCGCTGGCGCGCGTCAGCGGACGGCTGTCGGCGCGCGAAGAACTGCTGCCCGGCGCGCAGGACGGCAAGCCGACCTTCGGCGCCAACGGCCACACCATCCGCCTGGAAAAATTCGCCGTGGTGGCGCGCAACGGCCGTGCGCTGCCGCCGGCCAGCGTCGAGCAAAGCTGGCGTCCGGCCCGCGACGGCCGCCCGGAGCAAGCGGTGCTGCAGGCGCGCCAGCTCGACCTCGGCGCGCTGGCGGCGCTGGCCCAGTACCTGCCGATCACGGCGGTACAACGCCAGCTGCTGGCCGACTACGCGCCGCGCGGGCGCTTGGTCGACGTGCGCGCCGAGTGGGACGGCCGCTATCCGAACGTGACCGGCTACCGCCTGAAGGGCGAGGTCGCGGCGCTGGCGCTGAACGCGCAGCCGGCGCGGCCGGCGCAGGCGGCCGCCAAGGGTTTGCCGGCCTTGCCGGCGCGTCCGGCCACGCCCGGCTTCGAGAACCTGAGCGGCAGCATCGACGCCAACCAGGATGGCGGCAGCGTAAAGGTCGAGTCCGAGCGCATGGCGTTGTTGCTGCCGTCGTGGTTCGCCGAGGCGCGCATGCCGTTCGACCGCCTGGACCTAAACGCACGCTGGAACATCGAGCCCGGCAAACAACTGACGGTGGAACTCGACCAACTGGCGTTCCGCCAGGGCGGTTTCACTGGCGAAGTGTCGGGCCGCCACGTGCTGCCGCTGACGCCCGGCCACGGACCGGGCACGGCTGACTTCACGGGCAAGCTGGACGGCTTCGAGATCGGCCAGGTCGGACGCTACCTGCCACTGGCCACGCCACTTGGTCTGCACGATTGGCTGGCCGGCGCGCTGCAAGGCGGACGCCTGCAGGGCGCCAGCCTGCGTTTGCGCGGCGACCTGGCCGGCTTTCCGTTCAAGTCGGGGGATGGCGAATTCAATGTCGCCGGGCGGCTGGAAGCGGCGCGCCTGGAATACGCGCCGGGCCACCGCCACCCGGACGGCACGCCGCTGTGGCCGCTGGCCGAAGCGATCGAGGGCACCATCGAGTTCGACCGCGCGCGCATGGAAATCCACGGCAAGACCCTGCGCACGCTGGGTGTGGCGCTGTCCAACGTCAAGGCGGTGATTCCCGACCTGCTGGCGCACGAGAACATGTCGCTCGAGATCGACGGCAACGGCAGCGGCCCGCTGCAGGAATTCCTGGGTTACGTGGCGGCGACCCCGGTGCTGGAATGGATCGGCCACTTCACCGAAGAGTCGCACGCCAGCGGCAACGCCAGGCTTGGCCTCAAGCTGCGCATGCCGCTGTCGCACCTGCACGACACCAAGGTCACGGGCAGCCTGCAGTTGCTGAGCAACGACCTGACGTTGTTCCCGGAACTGCCGCCGCTGCAGGCGGCGCTGGGCAAGATCGAATTCCACGAGCACGGCTTCAACCTGAACGGCGTCGGCGCCAGCTTCCTCGGCGCGCCGCTGTCGGTGTCCGGCGGCACCGCGCGCGACGGCGCCACCGTGGTGCGCCTGGACGGCACCTTGTCGGCCGACGGCATGCGCCGCACCGCGCCGATGGCGCCGCTGCGCCGCCTGGCCGAGAAACTGTCGGGCGAGGCGCGCTACACCGGCGCGATCGTGGTGCGCGAAGGCCGGCGCACGATCACGGTCGATTCCAGCCTGAGCGGCCTGGGGCTGGAGCTGCCGGCGCCACTGAACAAGCCGGCGCCGGACGCGCTGCCGTTGCGCTTCACGCTGGAGGGCGAGCCCACCGTCAATGGCCTGGGCCGCGACGAGATCCGGGTCGAGCTGGGTGACAACAAGGCCGTGGCGGCGCGCTACACGCGCGAAAAACAGGGCCGCGCTCCATGGCGTTTGATCAGCGGCGGCATCGGCGTCAACGCGCCGGCGCCGCAGCCGGACGAGGGCATGATGATCCATGCCGACATGAAGGCGCTCAATGTCGATGGATGGATCGCGGCCGGACGCGCCATCGCCGGGCTGGGCGAGGCGGGCGCGGACGATACAGCTGCTGCCGAAGCCTCTGCCACCGACGGCGCCGGCTTCGCCCAGTATGTGCTGCCGACCATGGTCGCCGGACGCATCGGCGAACTGACCATCGGTGAACGGCGCATGGCCGACGTGGTGGTCGGCGCCAGCCATGTGAAGGACACCTGGCAGGCCAACTTGCATTCGCGCCAGGCCAGCGGTTATGTGACCTGGGCCGAAACGCCGAGCGGCTTGGGCAAGGTGACGGCGCGCCTGGCCTCGCTTGTGATTCCAGAGTCGGCCGAGGCCGAGGTCAAGGACCTGTTGGAATCGAACCGCGGGGCCACCGCCACCATCCCCTCGCTCGACATCGTGGCCGACAACTTCACGCTGTTCAACAAGCCGTTCGGGCGGCTCGATCTGCGCGCCAGCAACGTGCGTGCCCGTGCCGGGCGCGAGTGGCGCATCGAGCGCCTGGCGCTGAGCAATCCGGATGGCCAGCTGAAAGCCAGCGGGCGCTGGGTGACCAAGGACGGCAAGAGCAACACCAGCCTGAACTTCGCGCTCGACATCGACAACGCCGGACGCCTGCTCGACCGGCTCGGCTTCCCGGGCACGATCGGGCGCGGCAACGGCAAGCTGGCGGGCGATATCTCTTGGTCGGGCCTGCCGTACGCGATGGATATTCCAAGCCTGTCCGGCCAGATCGAGATGGATGTGGCATCCGGCCAGTTCCTCAAGCAGGACCCGGGCGCCGCCAAGCTGCTGGGCGTGCTCAGCCTGCAAGCGCTGCCGCGCCTCCTGAAGCTGGACTTCCACGACGTGTTCTCGGAAGGCCTGGCCTTTGACGGCATCAGCGCCGACGCCGTGATCGAGCGCGGCGTGGTGCGCACCGAGAACCTCAAGATGCACGGGGTGGCGGCCACAGTGCTGATGAACGGCACCGCCGACATCGCCAACGAATCGACCAATCTGCGGGTGGTAGTGATCCCCGAATTCAACCTCGGCACCGGCCCGCTGGTGTACGGGCTGGCGGTCAATCCGGTGATCGGACTGACCGGCTTTTTGGCCCAGCTGTTCCTGCGCGCGCCGGTGATGAAGGCGCTCACTTACCAGATGCAGATCACGGGACCGTGGAAGTCGCCGACCATTACCAAGCTTGCTACCCCGCCGGATGCGCCGCCGCAGCCGGCCAACGCCAGAAAGGAATGAGATGAGCATCGAGAGCACCAAGGTCGCCGCAGTGCAGATGGTGTCGACCCCGATAGTTGCCGACAACCTGGCCGCCGTGCGCCGCCTGGTGGCGCAGGCCGCCGCCGAAGGCGCCGGCTTTGTCGCCCTGCCCGAGTACTGGCCGATCATGGGCATGAGCGACGGCGACAAGGTGGCGCACGCCGAGCATCCCGGCAGCGGCCCGATCCAGGACTGCATGGCGGAGCTGGCGCGCACGCACGGCGTGTGGCTGGTCGGCGGCACGCTGCCGATGGTGTCGCCGCAGGACGGCAAGGTGCTCAACACCACGCTGGTGGTTGACCCGCAAGGGCGCAGCGTGAGCCGCTACGACAAGATCCACCTGTTCGGCTTCAACAAGGGCAGCGAATCGTACGACGAGGCGCGCACCATCGTGCCGGGCGAGAACGTCGGCACGTTCGAGGCGCCGTTCGGCCGCGTTGGCCTGTCGGTGTGCTACGACCTGCGCTTCCCGGAACTGTACCGGGCGATGGGCGAGTGCGCGCTGATCGTGGTGCCGGCCGCGTTCACCCACACCACGGGGCTGGCGCACTGGGAAGTCTTGCTGCGCGCGCGCGCCATCGAGAACCAGTGCTACGTGCTGGCCTCGGCCCAGGGCGGCAAGCACGCCAACGGGCGCCGCACCTTCGGCCACAGCATGCTGGTCGACCCTTGGGGCGAGGTCAAGGCGGTGCTGCCGGAAGGCGAGGGCGTAATCACCGGCACCCTTGACGCAGCCTTCCTGGCCGGCGTGCGCGAGAGCCTGCCGGCATTGCGTCACCGCAAGATGTAAATATCACCGGGTGGCTGGCGTGTCCTGTTGCCTGGCGTATTGCATGCCCTGCTATGGGGCATGGCCGGTATGAATAGCGCGGATATGGCACAATGACCTTTCCAATCGAACGCTTATTGACGACCGCTTACCGACCATGACTCCATTCGAACCGAATCTTTCCTCCATCGCCGTCGCCCGCGACGTGCTGTTGACGCCGTTTGGCCTCGACGAGGGCAAGCTGCTGCGCGCGCTGGGGACGATGTTTACGCACAAGGTCGACTACGCCGACCTGTACTTCCAGTTCACCAAGAGCGAAGGCTGGAGCCTGGAAGAGGGCATCGTCAAGACCGGCAGCTTCTCGATCGACCAGGGCGTCGGCGTGCGCGCCATCTCGGGCGACAAGACCGCGTTTTCGTATTCCGACGAGATTTCCGAGCGCGCCCTGATCGACGCGGCCTCGGCCACGCGCACCATCGCGCGCGCCGGCGCCGGCCGCATCAAGATCGCCGGCAGCACCCAGCACACCGGCGGGCGCTCGCTGTACCTGCCGCACGATCCGCTGGCCTCGCTCGACGCCACCGCCAAAGTGAAGTTGCTGGAGCGCGTCGAGAAGATGGCGCGCGCCAAGGATCCGCGCGTGGTGCAGGTGATGGCCGGCCTGGCCGGCGAATACGACGTGGTGCTGGTGGTGCGCAGCGACGGCGTGCTGGCGGCCGACATCCGGCCGCTGGTGCGCGTCTCGGTGACCGTGATCGCCGAGCAGAACGGCCGGCGCGAAGTCGGTTCCTCGGGCGGCGGCGGACGCTACGACTATGGCTACTTCACCGACGAGGTGCTGGACCAATACGCCACCGATGCGGTGAAGTCGGCCTGCGTCAACCTGGAAGCGCGTCCGGCCCCGGCCGGCCCGATGACCATCGTGCTGGGACCGGGCTGGCCCGGCGTGCTGCTGCACGAAGCGGTCGGCCACGGCCTTGAAGGCGACTTCAACCGCAAGGGCTCGTCCTCGTACGCCGGCATGATCGGCCAGCGGGTGGCGGCCAAGGGCGTGACCATCGTCGACGACGGCACCCTGCAAGACCGGCGCGGCTCGCTCAATATGGACGATGAAGGCAACCCGACCCAGTGCACCACGCTGATCGAGGACGGCATTTTGAAGGGCTACATCCAGGACACGATGAATGCGCGCCTGATGAAGATGCCGATCACCGGCAACGCACGCCGTGAATCGTTCGCCCACCTGCCGATGCCGCGCATGACCAACACCTATATGCGCGCCGGCGACAAGGACCCGCAAGAAATCCTGGCTTCGGTCAAGAACGGCATCTACGCGGTGAACTTCGGCGGTGGCCAGGTCGACATCACCAACGGCAAGTTCGTGTTCTCGGCCAGCGAAGCCTACATGATCGAGGACGGCAAGGTCACCTATCCGGTGAAAGGCGCGACCCTGATCGGCAACGGTCCGGACGTGATGAACCGCATCTCGATGATCGGCAACGACATGCGCCTGGATTCGGGCGTGGGCGTGTGCGGCAAGGAAGGCCAGAGCGTGCCGGTGGGCGTGGGGCAGCCGACCCTGCGCATCGACGGCGTGACGGTGGGTGGTACTGCCTGATCCGATCGTTCGATTGCATGAACAACGCCCGGTTTGTGCCGGGCGTTGTTGTTTGTGAGCGGGCCATGCAGACGTTGGTTGAACGCGTGGACGGCTTGCCGTCCACGCGTTCAACTCCGGCTTGCATGGCCACGACGCGGGCACTGGTCAGAACGAATACCTCGCCCCCAGCGTGAAGAAGCGCCCGATCGCACCGTAGTAATCCAGCGGGTTGTACGCCACCGCGCCATAGGTCAGCGGATCGAGCGGCGCCTGCTTGTCGAACACGTTCTGGATCGAGCCGTAGACTTCCCAGCGCGCTTGCGGTTTCCAGCGGAACACCAGGTCGACCGTGGTGAACGAGGACAGTTCGCAGTCGGTCGGGGCGTCCTGGCCGTTGGCGAAGGTGCTGGCGCAGCCGTCCGGGTCGTCCTTGAAGTAGGTGTTGTCGATCGGTCCGCGGTAGTTGACGTTGGCCGACACGCGCCAGTTCTCGCGGTCCCAGGTGGCACGCAGGTTGGCCTTGTGGTCGGGCGTGCCCATGCAGTTGCTGACGTCGCAGTTGCCGTGGGTGCCGGCGTATTCGCGCGAGGTGCCGTCCTGCTCGGTACGCTTCCACTTGTCGAGGAAGGTGTATTTGACGTCGAAGGTCAGGTTGCCCCAGCCGCCCGGCAGGCCGAAGCCCTGGCGCGCATCGAGGTCGATGCCGCGCACCTCGGTCTGGGCCGAATTGACGTAGCGCGCCAGCACCGCGGTGATCGCGCCCGGGTCGCCCGGAATCGCCGGATTGGCCGTGCTGGGGTCGCGCGCCACGCTGCCGGCGGCGATCGCGGCGTCGATCTGCTGCTGGTTGATCTCGTTCTTGCGCTTGATCTGCCAGAAGTCGAGCGAGACGCTGGTGCGCGGCAGCGGGTCCCAGATCACGCCCACGTTCCAGCTCTTCGAGCGTTCCGGGCTCAGGTCCTGGTTGGGCGAAGTAATCACCGCCACCGAGGCCGCGCTGCAGGCGGTGGTGACGCCCAGCGCGCAGCGCACCGGGTCGTCGGTGTTGGAGAAGGCGGCCAGCCCGCCGACCCCGTTCTCTGCCGGGCTCGGGGCGCGGAAGCCCTTGGCCCAGGTGGCGCGCAGCGCCAGATCGCGCCGTGGATTCCATTTGACGCCGGCTTTCGGGGTCCAGGCGTCGCCGACGTCGGTGAAGTGGTCGTAGCGCATCGCGCCGGTGAGTTCGACGCCGGGCAGCACCGGCGCCAGCACCTCGCCGTACAGCGCGGTGACGTTGCGCTGGCCGTCGTAGGCCGAATAGCCGAGGCCGATGATGTTGCCGCGCTCGGTGCCGGCGGTCGGCTCCAGCTCGGCCGACTCGTGGCGGAATTCGGCGCCCAGCGCCACCCCCAGCGCGCCGCCGGCCAGCTTGCCGAATTCGCGTGTGGCCTTGAAGTCGATCTGGGCCAGCTTGGTGTGGGCGTCGTTGGAGATCGTCGGCGACAGCGCCGCGTACACGCCGGGCGCGTTCAGGCCCGCGCTCTCGGCGATGCGCCAGAAGGTGCCGGGCGGCAGCGCGCGGTAGCCGGGATTGCCCTGCGCGGCCGCCACGTTCTCGGGCGACGGGTCGAGCAGGGCGAAGGTGGCGTCGCGCTGCAGGTAGCCCTTGCGGTCGTTGCTGACCTTGCTCTGCGAATACAGCAGCGAGCTGTCCCATTCCCAGGGACCGGCGGTGCCGCGCGCGCCGACCAGGGCGCGGATGAAGGTCGAGGAGATCTCGGACACGCGCGGGCCGACGTCGACCGGCAGGTAGCGCAGGCGCGCGGCGCGCCCGAAATACGGATTGTCAGGGTGGGTGGCGCCGAGCTGGACGCCGGCGTTGCTGACCGGGCCGCCGGGATAGCCGACGCTGCCGTTGATCGGGTTGGGCGTGGTCTGCGACTGGTTCAGGTTGTTGTACAGGTTGAGCTCGGCATACGCCTCGTTCTCGCCCTGCAGCTTGAAGGTGCCGCGGCTGTACAGGGCCAGGTACTCGGCGTCGGGCTGGATTTCGTTGTACAGGAAGGAGGCGTCGACCAGGCAGCCGCCGCCCGGATCGCCCTGCGGATGGGTGGTGAAGTTGCCGCAGGCGGCGCCGGGGAAGGTGCGCGTGAAGCCGAGGCCGGTCAGGTTGCCGCGGTTGTAGTAGTCGAGCGTGTCGGGATTGCGCACGTTGCCGTTGATGGCATTGCCGGCCTGGTTGTTGCCGGTGATGGCGCCGGTGCCGCCCAGGTTCTGCTGGGCCGAATAGCCCCACGGGCGCAGGTCGAATTTGCCGACGTAGTCACGGTTGCCGCGGTCGCGGTAGCGCAGTTCTTGCGTGTGCTTGTACTCGACGTTGAACAGCACGTTGTAGCGGTCGGTATCGAGGTCGCCGAAGCCCCAGGCCAGGGCCAGGTTGTGCTGCTGGCCGTCGCCGGATTCGCCGGTGCCGGCCAGCAGGCGCGCACTGGTGCCCTCGAAGTCGCGCCGCAGGATGATGTTGACCACGCCGGCGATCGCGTCCGAGCCATAGATGGCCGAGGCGCCGTCCTTGAGGATCTCGATGCGCTCGACGGCGTCGGTCGGGATCACGTTGAGGTCGGCGAACACTTTCTGGCCGTCGTCGGCCAGGCCGTAGGGCGCCATGCGGCGGCCGTTGAGCAGCACCAGGGTCGAGGCGGCGCCCAGCCCGCGCAGCGAGATGCCGGAGGCGCCGGCCGCGAAGCCGCCACCGAAGCTGACCGGGACCGAGCCCTGGTTGTCGACCGCCAGCGTCTGCAGCAGTTCGGCGACGCTGGTCTTGCCCGAGCGCTCGATGTCGGCGCGGTTCACGGTCAGCACGCTCGAGGCGGTTTCGGCCTGGGCGCGGCGGATGTTCGAGCCGGTGATCTGGACCCGCGCGACCGGGCCCTGGGCGGCTTCCTGCGCCTGCGAGGGCGCCGGGGTGGCGAGAAGTACGGGGCCGACCAGTACGGGGCCGACCAGTGCAAGGCCGACGGCGCCGCCGCCGGCGAACAGGCGGCGCACGGTGCGGGAAAGCAGGGTTTCAGTCATGGTCCTGACTCCAGTGGATGGGTGGTTCCCGGGTGGCGCAGCGCGGCGCGGTCGGGGGCTGGATCGACTGTTGCATCCAAGCGCAGGACGGGACTGATGTATCACAAGGGCGCAGCCAAGGTGGGGAAGAGGCGTGCTTTTTGTACAACCGATTGTTGTCCGTACAAGCTTTTGTTGGCTGACAAAGCGCTTGCCAATGTTCATGGGTTGTTGTTATAGTCAATTCGACCAAACCGGACCACTCCCATGCGCCACGCTTTTCGCATTGCTTCTTTTACCCGCTACTTTTACTTTAGCCATTCCAGCCCCTGGCGGTGGAACAGCGGCGGGTACGCGCAGTAACGGTCCCGGCAACATCCAGACAAACCGCCAGCGATGGCGGTTTTTTATTTTCAGGCCCAGCAACATCAAGGCAACACCAAGACAAGAGGAACCAGCATGCCGCGTACCGACGACCTCCGCATCCGCGAAATGAAGGAACTGACGCCGCCCTCGCACCTGATCCGCGAATTCCCGGTGACGCCAGGCGCCGGACAGGCCGCGGCCGGCGCCCGCGTCGCCCTGCACCGCATCCTGCACGGCCAGGACGACCGCCTGATGGTCGTGATCGGCCCGTGCTCGATCCACGACACCAAGGCGGCGATGGAATACGCCCACCGCCTGGCCGAACAGCGTCAGCGCTTTGCCGGCGAGCTCGAGATCGTGATGCGGGTGTATTTCGAAAAGCCGCGCACCACGGTCGGCTGGAAAGGCTTGATCAACGATCCGTACATGGACAACAGCTTCCGCATCAACGATGGCCTGCGCATGGCGCGCGAGCTGCTGCGCGACATCAACGAGCTGGGGCTGCCGGCCGGCACCGAATTCCTGGACGTGATCAGCCCGCAGTACATCGCCGACCTGGTCAGCTGGGGCGCGATCGGCGCCCGCACCACCGAGTCGCAGGTGCACCGCGAACTGGCCTCCGGCCTGTCGTGCCCGGTCGGCTTCAAGAACGGTACCGACGGCAACATCAAGATCGCTACCGAGGCGATCAAGGCCGCCTCGCAGCCGCACCACTTCCTGTCGGTGACCAAGGGCGGTCACTCGGCGATCGTCTCGACCGCCGGCAACGAGGATTGCCACATCATCCTGCGCGGCGGCAAGGCGCCGAACTACGACGCCGCCAGCGTCGACGAAGCCTGCAAGCAGATCGCGGCGCTGGGCCTGGCCAGCCGCCTGATGATCGACGCCTCGCACGCCAACAGCTCCAAGAAGCCGGAAAACCAGGTGCCGGTGTGCGCCGACATCGCCATGCAGATCGCGGGCGGCGACGACCGCATCGTCGGCGTGATGATCGAGTCGCACCTGGTGGCGGGGCGCCAGGACCTGGTGCCGGGCAAGGAACTGGTCTACGGCCAGTCGGTCACCGATGGCTGCATCGACTGGGACAGCAGCGTGCTGGTGCTGGAAGGCCTGGCCGCCGCCGTGCGCCAGCGCCGCGTGCGCCAGGACTGACCTTCGCGCCGGCGCCACCCGATGCTGCCCTACGTCCTGCGCCGGCTGTGGCAGATGCTGCCGACCATGGGCGGCGTGGTGCTGCTGGTGTTCGTGCTGTTCAACTGGGTCGGCGGCGACCCTGCCTATCTGTTGGCGGGCAAGATGGCGGACACGGCGGCGATCGAGAACATCCGGCGCCAGCTCGGTACCGATCAGCCGTACTACCTGCAGCTGTGGATCTTCATCAAGCAGATCCTGAGCTTCGACTTCGGCAACGCCTGGAGCACGGGCGAGCCGGTGTCGCAGATCATCGCCAGCCGCCTGGGGCCGTCGCTCACGGTACTCATTCCCCTGACCATCCTCGAAACGGTGTTCGGCATCGCGCTGGCGCTGGCGATCGCCTTCGTGCGCGGCTCGCTCACCGACCGCGCGGTGATGGTGGCGTGCACGGTCGGGATGTCGATCTCGATCCTGGTGTACATCTCGGTGTTCCAGTACGTGTTCGCCTATCGGCTTGGGCTGTTCCCGGTGCAGGGCTGGGGCGACAGCCTCGGGCAGAACCTGCTGCAGTATGCGCTGCTGCCGATCATCATCGGCCTGGCGGTGTCGATCGCGCCGACCTTGCGCCTGTATCGCAGCTTCGTGCTGGACGAAACCGGGCAGGACTACGTGCGCACCGCGCGCGCGAAAGGCTTGAGCGAACGGCGCGTGGTGTGGGTGCACGTACTGCGCAACGCCGCGATTCCGATCATCACCCACGTCATGGCCAGCCTGCCGGCGCTGTTGATCGGCGCCTTTTTGCTGGAGCGCTTCTTCGGCATTCCCGGCATCGGGCGCGAAGTGATCCTGGCGGTCGAGCGCAGCGATTTTCCCGTGATCAAGGCGATCACGGTGTATGTGGCGGCGGCCACCATGGTGTTCAACCTGCTGGCCGACCTGCTGTACCGGGCGGTCGATCCGCGCGTGCAGCTGAAATGAGGACGCCATGATCGCCCAGCACGACTCGGCCGGACTGTGGCTGCTGGCCTGGCGCCGCCTGCGCACGGACCGTATCGCGATGGCGGCGCTGGCGGTCGTGGCCGCGTGCCTGCTGCTGGTGCTGCTGTCCGGTATGGGTCTGGTGGCCGACGATTGGGAGCAAGAGGTGGCGGTCAACTATGCGCCGCCAACCTTCGTCGGGGCCGACGCCGCCGGCCGCGCACTGGCGCAGGCGCAATTGCCGCGTGAGACGCCGCCGAATGCCTTCGATCCGCTGGCGGCCGAGCTGGCCGAACTCAAGGCGCAGCTGGCGGCCACGCATCCGCCGGTCGAAAAGCGCACCACGCTGCCGTTCGGCGCCGACAAATGGGGCCACGACATCGTCAAGAAGACCATCAAGGGCGGCGAGACCTCGATCGTGGTCGGACTGGTGGCGGCGCTGCTGGCGGTGACGCTGGGCACATCGTTCGGCGCGGTGTCGGGCTTCTTCGGCGGCTGGGTGGACGACCTGTTCAACTGGTTCTACAGCATCTTCACGGCGATTCCCGCGATCCTGATGATCCTGGCGGTGGCCGCGGTGCTGCAGCAAAAAGGGGTGGCGACCATCGTGCTGATCCTGGGCCTGACCGGCTGGACCGGGCCATACCGCCTGATGCGCGCCGAGTACATCAAGCACACGGCGCGCGAATACGTGATGGCGGCCGACGCCATCGGCGCGTCAAGCGTGCGCCGCATGTTCGGCCACATCCTGCCGAACGTCGCGCACGTGGCGCTGGTGCAGATGTCGATCCTGACGGTCGGCTTCATCAAGGCCGAAGTCATTCTCTCCTTCCTCGGCTTCGGGGTGCCGGTCGGGACGGTGTCGTGGGGCAGCATGCTGAACGAGGCGCAGAACGAACTGATCCTCGGCAAGTGGTGGCAGATGGCGGCCGCGGCCGGCGCGATGGCGGTGCTGGTGACGGCGTTCTCGCTGTTCGCCGACGCGCTGCGCGATGCACTGGATCCGAAGATCAAATGAGCCAGGCAAACGAACCGCTGCTGCAGGTGCGCGACCTGCGCATCGCCTTCCGCACCGGCAAGACCACGACGGTCGAGGCCTTGAAAGGCGTGTCGTTCGACGTGCCGGCGAACGCTACCGTGGCGCTGGTGGGCGAGTCGGGCAGCGGCAAGTCGGTCGGCTCGCTGGCGGTGATGGGGCTGTTGCCGGCGCAGACGACGGTGATCGATCCCGGCTCCAGCATCCGTTTCGAGGGCCGTGAACTGCTCGGCTTGCCGGACGCCGAGCGGCGCGCGCTGTGCGGCAAGGACATTGCCATGATCTTCCAGGAGCCGATGTCCTCGCTCAATCCGGTATTCACGGTGGGCTTCCAGATCGGCGAGGTGCTGCGCCTGCACATGGGGCTGGACCGGCGCGCGGCGCGGATGCGCACGCTGGAATTGCTGGAAGAGGTCGGCATTCCCGATCCGGCGACGAAGATCGATGCCTACCCGAGCCAGATGTCGGGCGGCCAGCAGCAGCGCGTGATGATCGCGATGGCGATCGCCTGCGAACCCAGGCTGCTGATCGCCGACGAACCGACTACCGCGCTCGACGTGACCATCCAGCAGCAGATCATGGCGCTGATCGCGCGCCTGCAACAGGCGCGGCGGATGGCGGTGCTGTTCATCACCCACGACCTGGGGCTGGTGGCCGAGATCGCCGACCGCGTGATCGTGATGCGCCACGGCCAAGTGCGGGAAGAGGGCAGTGCGGCCCAGGTGTTCGGCGCCCCGCGCGACGCCTACACGCGCGCGCTGCTGCAATGCCGGCCGCGGCTGGATGCGCGGCCCCTGCGACTGCCGGTGATCGACGACGTGCTCGCAGGGCGGACGGTGACGGATCTGCCGCAGCGCGAGCGCGGCACCACGCCCGGTGAGCAGCCGCTGCTGGTGGTCAATAATCTGTCCAAGAGCTTCTGGCTGCGCCAGGGCCTGTTCGGCAAGCGCGAATTCCAGGCGGTAAAGGACGTGTCGTTCACACTGGGACGCGGCAAGACGCTGGGTGTGGTGGGCGAGTCCGGTTCCGGCAAGACCACGGTCGGATTGACCCTGCTGCGCCTGCACCGCGCCAGTGGCGGCGCGGCCATGTTCGAGGGCCGCGACCTGCTGGCGCTGTCGGCGCGCGAGTATCAACCGTATAAACGGCGGATCCAGATCATTTTCCAGAATCCTTATGCCTCGCTGAATCCCCGCTTCACGGTCGGCCAGATCCTGCTGGAACCGATGCGCATCCACCGCATTGGCGCGGGCGACGCCGAGCGCATCGATATGGCGCGCCGCCTGCTGGGCCGGGTCGGCTTGCCGGACGCTGCCTACGGCCGCTACCCGCACGAATTCTCGGGCGGCCAGCGCCAGCGCATTGCGATCGCGCGTTGTCTCACCATGCGGCCCGAGATCCTGGTGTGCGACGAATCGGTGTCGGCGCTGGACGTGTCGGTGCAGGCCCAGGTGCTGAACCTGCTACAAGACCTGCAGGACGAATACGGCATGAGCTACATTTTCATCTCGCACGACCTGTCGGTGGTCAAGTACATCTCGGACCAGGTGATGGTGATGCAGGCCGGCCGCGTCGTCGAGCTGGCCGACGCGGACCAGTTGTACCGCGATCCGCGCCATCCCTACACCCGTTCGCTGCTGGCCGCCATCCCGAAAGTGGGGTAACGAGGCGAAAAAACGGCAGCGTTGCACATCCGCCAAAGCGTCGGGGCGCGGCCTGCCGGCGCGGGGGAATTGGGATAAACTACACGGATGCCCCACTTAGCCGAATTGATCCAGCTGTATGGTGTGCTGATCGTGTTCGCCATCGTCCTGGTTGAACAGTTCGGCCTGCCGATTCCCGCCTATCCGGTCCTGATCGTGGCCGGCGCGCTGTCGGTCGATGCCGACGTCTCCTGGCACTTGGTGTGGGCGGCGGCGATCGGCGCCTGCCTGATCTGCGACTATTTCTGGTTCCGTGCCGGACGTTTCTACGGCAAGCGCATTCTGCGGCTGCTGTGCAAGATCTCGCTGTCGCCCGATTCCTGCGTCAACCAGACCGAAGACCGCTTCCGCAAGTTTGGCGTCAAATCATTGCTGGTGTCGAAATTCATCCCGGGCTTCAATACCGTGGCCGCGCCGCTGTCGGGCGCGATCGGCACCGGCAAGCGCGAATTCCTGCTGTATTCGGTCACCGGCGCGGCGCTATGGAGCGGCACCGGCATCCTGCTTGGGGTCTGGTTCCACAACAGCGTCGACGGCGTGCTCGACACGCTCTCGACGACCGGCAGCACGGCGCTGGTGGTGGTGGCTGGCCTGCTGGGCCTGTTCGTCGCCTTCAAGTACGCCGAGCGCCGCCGCCACCGCGCGCGCAGCGCGATGGAACGGATCGAGGTCGGCGAACTGCTGGACCTGATCGACAGCGGGAGCGACCCCTTGATCATCGACGCCCGCAGCCTCAGCGCGCAGCAGATGGAAGCGGCGATTCCGGGTGCGCTGGTGTTCAAGGCCTGCCAGCCCGAGCACCTGATGGCCTCGCTCGACCGCGACCGTCACATTGTCGTTTATTGCAGCTGCCCGAACGACGTCACCGCGGCGGAAGTGGCGCGCCAGTTCGCGTCCAACGGCTTCCGCCGTGCGCGGCCGTTGAAGGGCGGCCTCGACGCCTGGAACGGGCGCAACCCGGCCGACCCGGATCTCGATCCGGCGACCTGCTGATCCCGGCGATGCGTAGCCGCCAACCCTAGGTGTTTAGTAGTTCTACTACTTGTTGCGTAGCGGTGAGCAGCCAATAAGCCTCGCATGTGTTGCGCACCCTGTACCTAAACTACAAAAACACTTGGTGTGCATGCAAAAACTTGTGTAAGCTTGGCCCCCATCGCTTTTACACGTTTTGCAATGACCGCTTCCTTGCCCAGCTCTTCGACCGAACCGCGCCTTCATGCGGGCGGCGCCCGCCTGCTCGCCGACATCGGCGGCACCAATTGCCGTCTCGCGCTGGAGTTGGGGCCGGGCCAGATTGCGTACGTCGAAGTGCTGGCCTGCAGATCGCACGAAACCCTGGGTCATGCCATGCGCGCCTACCTGGCGCTGCCGGCGGTCGTGCAGGCCGCGGCTGACAACGGTGGTGCGATCCGCCACGCGGCGATCGCGATCGCCAACCCGGTCAGCGGCGACTACGTGCGCATGACCAATCACCACTGGGAATTCTCGACCGAAGCCCTACGCCAGGAATGCGGCCTCGAAACGCTGCTGGTGGTGAATGACTTCTCGGCGCTGGCGCGCTCGCTGCCGCACCTGGGCCAGCAGAAGGTGCAGGTTGGCGGTGGCGCCGCGCTGCCCGATTCGCCGCTGGGCCTGCTCGGCGCCGGCACCGGTCTCGGCGTGTCGGGTCTGATCCCGTGCAACGGTAGCTGGACCGCGCTGCGCAGCGAAGGCGGCCACGTCACCTTCTCGCCGGCCAACGAGCAGGAAATCGCGATCCTGCAATACGCCTGGCGCGAGTTCGAGCACGTCTCGGCCGAGCGCTTCCTGTCCGGCGCCGGCATCGAACTGATCTACCGCGCACTGGCCGACCGTGCCGGCTGCCCGGGCGAGCGTCTGGACGCGCCCGAGATCGCGCGCCGCGCGCTGGGCGGCGAATGCGCGCTGTGCAACGAAGTGCTGGAAGCCTTCTGCGGCATGCTCGGCACCGTGGCCGGCAACCTGGCGGTGACGCTGGGCGCCTCGGGCGGCATCTATATCGGCGGCGGCATCGTGCCGCGCCTGGGCCAGCGTTTCCACGACTCGTGCTTCCGCGCCCGCTTCGAACAGAAGGGCCGCTTCCGGGATTACCTGGCCGGCGTGCCCGTGTACGTCATCACCGCCGAGTACCCGGCGTTTCTTGGCGTGTCGGCGATTTTGTCGGAAAAACTGTCCGACTGACGCCATTCAAACGGGCGAATCGCGCTTGACACTGCCGTCCGCTTGTCCACTGGCCGGTTTTATCGGTTACAATGGCCCCCAGTTGCAAGAAGGACGTCAAGACGAAGCGTCGTCCACTCGCGTGCCGCACCAGGCCGCGCGCCCCGGGACCCCTGGTCCGCGGCGGTGCCCGAGTTCCGCGTCTGCACTGGCATGAACAAGAGCATGCGCTGTAAAATCAACCGCTTCAAAATCAGCACCTAGCAGCCCGCCGCGCAAAGCGGGCCGCCCTCGGCGGGTTCCTTGCCCGTCATGGTATGTCAGCCCGGCGCGTCCATGCCCGGGCCCTGGATTTCCGGTTTCAGGTGGTCGACAGAGAGCGTCGAAACGACGGCGGCCAGATGCCATGGTTGCCGGCACGTGCCGATCCGCACCGCCTGCCTGTGGAAATGCCGGCCGAACCGGTTTTGTTTGATGTGACTTTCATTGCGATATGAATACTGACGAGGCCAAGCGCGTCCTCGAAACCGCCTTGCTGTGCGCCCGCGAGCCGATGACGATCCATGGCATGAAGCGCCTGTTCGCCGAAGTCGACACGGGCGGTCGTCCGGTCGGGGCCGGCGTCGGCGCCGATACGATCAAGATCTTGCTGGAACAATTGCGCCAGGACTGGGACGGGCGCGGCATCGAGATCGTCAGCCTGGCATCCGGCTGGCGTTTCCAGAGCCGGCCCGAGATGAAGCCTTACCTCGACCGCCTGTCGCCCGAAAAGCCGCCGAAGTATTCGCGCGCAACGCTGGAAACGCTGGCGATCATCGCCTACCGCCAGCCGGTCACGCGCGGCGACATCGAAGAGATTCGCGGCGTGGCGGTCAACTCGCAGACCATCAAGATGCTGGAAGACCGTGGCTGGATCGACGTGGTCGGTCACCGCGAAGTGGTGGGGCGCCCGGCGCTGCTGGGTACCACGCGCCAGTTCCTGGACGACCTGGGGCTGGCTTCGCTATCGCAGCTGCCGCCGTTGCAGCCGCTGTCCGAAGGCCCCGACAGCCGCAGCCTGGAAGCGCTGGAAGCGGCATTGAACGACAATTTTGACAAAGCGAATGCCGGCGCGGCCATCGCCGATATTGCACCAGATATAGATACTTCACCCGTTGAAGTGCCGATTCATGACCCGACAGGAGACGGAATTGCCGAGACGGGTCAGCACAATAAAGACACGAATGATGAATCCAACTGAACCAATCGAGACGACGCCTGTCGACGCCAGCGCAACCGCCGCCGCCAAGCCGAAGCGCCGCACCAAGGCCGCGATCGCTGCCGAAGCTGCTGCTGCTCCTGCAGCCGCTGCTGTCGAAGGCGCCGCCGAAGCGCCGGCCAAGCCGAAGCGCACCCGCAAGACCGCCGCTGCCGCTACTGCTGACGCGCCTGTCGCGCAAGCGCCGGCCGCCGCTCCGGCGGAGGCCGTCGAGAAACCGGCCGCCAAGCCACGCAAGCCGCGCGCCACCAAGGCTGCCAAGGATGAGCAGGCCGCAGCACCGGTCGAGAGCGCACCGGCTGCACCAGCTGCCGAAGCGCCGGCCGCTGAAGCCGCGTCGCCCGAAACCCGCAAGCCGCGCGGCCCGCGCCAGATGCGCGAACAGCGCGCCGTGCGCGAAGCGCTGCAGCAGGCCGCCGCGCCCGCCGTCGTCGCCGAAGAGCCGGTCCAGGCAACCGAACAGGACGCAGCCGCGGCCGCCGACGCGCCGCAGGAAGGCCAGCGCGAAGGCCGTGGCCGCAACCAGAAGCAGGGCAAGCGTGGCCAGCAGAACGCCAAGCCAGGCCAGGGCCAGGCGCAAGGTCAGGGTCAGCAGAGCACCCGGCCGCAGCAAGGCAAGGGCAAGCAGCAGCAGCCGGGCAGGGGCAAGCCGGGCAAGGGCAATGAAGCCGACGCCGTGTTCTCGTTCGTTACCTCGGATGCGTTCGACGCCACCGAGGGCGGCCGTGGCAATGCCAAGCCGGTGCGCCGCGACCTGACCGCCGACGACGACGCGCCGAAGCTGCACAAGGTGCTGGCCGAGGCCGGCCTGGGCTCGCGCCGCGATATGGAAGACCTGATCGTCTCCGGCCGCGTGTCGGTGAACGGCGAGCCGGCCCACATCGGCCAGCGCATCCTGCCGACCGACGCCGTGCGCATCAATGGCAAGCTGATCCAGCGCCGCGTCAGCAGCAAGCCACCGCGCGTGCTGGTGTACCACAAGCCGGCCGGCGAAATCGTCAGCCACGACGATCCCGAAGGCCGTCCATCGGTGTTCGACCGCCTGCCGACCATGAAGACCGGCAAGTGGCTGGCCGTCGGTCGCCTCGACTTCAATACCGAAGGCTTGCTGCTGTTCACCACCTCGGGCGACCTGGCCAACCGGCTGATGCACCCGCGCTACAGCATCGACCGCGAATACGCGGTGCGCACGCTGGGCGAGCTGGAAGAAGGCATGCGCCAGAAGCTCCTCAGCGGCGTCGAACTCGACGACGGCAAGGCCAATTTCTCGAAGGTCCAGGACGGCGGCGGCGAAGGCATCAACAAGTGGTATCGCGTGGTGATCGGCGAAGGCCGCAACCGCGAAGTGCGCCGCATGTTCGAAGCGGTCGGCCTGACCGTCTCGCGCCTGATCCGTACCCGCTACGGCGCCATGACCCTGCCGACCGGCCTCAAGCGCGGTCGCTGGGAAGAGCTGGAAGAAAATGACGTGCGCAACTTCATGAGCGCCTTCGGCATCGAGAAGAAGAGCGGCCCGAGTGAAAAGGCCCAGGCCAAGGGCGCCAAGTCGGCCAGGGCGCGCGAGCAGGGTCAGCGCGACGGTCATCGTGGCGACGGTAATCGTACTGATGGCAATCGCGCCGACGGTAATCGTGCTGACGGCAATCGCATCGACCGCGCCGACGCCAACCGCAACGTCGATCCGTTCGGCCCGCCGGTGGCGCGCGTCGGCGCCGGCCGTGGCCAGGGCATCCTGAACGGTCCGCTGCCGGGCGTGAAGCCTGCCGGTGGGCGCCAGGATGGCGGGCGTCCAGGCGGTCGTCCGAACGGCGGCGGCCAGGGCCAGGGCGGCAAGGGCAAGGGTGGTTTCGGCGGCAACGCCAATGCCGGCGGCGGCCAGAGCGGCCGTCCGACCTCCAGCCGTCCGCGCCAGCCGGATCCGCTGCAGACCACCTTCGGCTTCGCCGGCACCGGTGGCAGCGGCCGTCGTGGCGGCCAGGGTCCGCGCGGCTCCGAACACGGCTTGCCGCGCCGCGGTCGTCGCGGCTGAGCCAGCTGATTTCACAGTTGTGCTGACGGGTTGCTTCGGCGCGCACCTGCGCCGGAGTGCCCGATTTACCCGGCTATTGGTGTCGCATTGCTATAAAAATGTAGCTAGGCAATGACGTTGCATTAACTGTTGTTTAGCTGTTCATTTTAAGTGCGGCGATTGCGGGATAAGTCAAAAACCCGTATAATTTGCAGCCTAATCGAAGTCCTTCCCAACGTGGTATCCAGCGTATCGAGTACGCGTGTATCTGGTGCAAGTGCTTTCATCTGGTTGGGTTGTGAATACAAAAAGATGGGCAGATGCCCATTTTTTTTTTGGTAAATCGTTTTAAAGCCCTGGAGAAGGACCGTGCAGCAGTTTGATTTGATCGCCACGACGGTGGCTGGCCTTGGCTACGAACTCGTTGAAGTCGAACGGGGCGAGCGCGGGATTCTGCGCGTATATATCGATTTTCCGGCCGACGTGGTGGAAGAGAAGGGCCCGATCACGGTCGAGGACTGCGCCACGGTGAGCCACCAGCTGTCGCACGTGCTGACGGTGGAGAACATCGATTACGAACGGTTGGAAATTTCGTCGCCGGGCCTCGATCGCCCGGTGCGAACCCTGGCCGACTTTGCGCGCTTTGCCGGCCTCGAGTGCACGGTCAAGCTGCGCGTCGCCATGCCCGGCACCGCGAACCGGAAAACCTATACCGGTATTCTGCGCGGCGTCGAAGGCGAGAAGGTCGGGCTGGAATTTGATGATAAAGATGGCGCGGCGTTGTTGGAATTTACGCTGGCCGAATTGGACAAGGCACGTTTGGTGCCGCAGGTGGATTTTAGGAGTCGCAAAGCATGAGTCGCGAAATTTTATTGCTGGTGGATGCGCTCGCGCGCGAAAAGAACGTCGACAAGGAAGTCGTTTTCGGTGCGCTCGAGTTCGCGCTGGCACAGGCCACGAAGAAGCGCTATGAAGGCGAAGTCGACATTCGCGTGTCGATCGATCGCGACACCGGCGAATTCGAGACTTTCCGCCGCTGGCACGTGGTGCCTGATGAAGCCGGCCTGCAACTGCCTGATCAAGAGATCCTGCACTTTGAAGCCAAAGAGCAGATTTCGGACATCGAAGTCGACGAGTACATCGAAGAGCCGATCGAGTCGGTCGATTTTGGCCGCCGTTTTGCGCAGGACACCAAGCAAGTGGTGCTGCAGCGCGTGCGCGATGCCGAGCGCGAGCAGATCCTGCAAGACTTTTTGGAACGCGGCGATTCGCTGGTGACCGGCACCATCAAGCGCATGGAACGCGGCGATGCAATCGTCGAGTCTGGCAAGATCGAAGCGCGCCTGCCGCGCGACCAGATGATCCCGAAAGAAAACCTGCGTATCGGCGACCGCGTGCGTGCTTTCATCCTGCGCGTGGACCGCAATATGCGTGGCCCGCAGGTGATCCTGTCGCGCACCGCGCCGGACTTCATCATGAAGCTGTTCGAACTCGAAGTCCCTGAGATCGAACAAGGCCTGCTGCAGATTAAATCGGCAGCCCGTGACGCCGGCGTGCGCGCCAAGATCGCCGTGTTTACGGCTGACAAGCGCATCGACCCGATCGGTACCTGTGTCGGCATGCGCGGTTCGCGCGTGCAGGCCGTGACCGGTGAGCTCGGCGGCGAGCGGGTCGACATCGTGCTGTGGTCGGATGATCCGGCCCAGTTCGTGATCGGCGCCCTGGCCCCGGCCAACGTGTCGTCGATCATGGTCGATGAAGAAAAGCACGCCATGGACGTGGTCGTGGACGAAGAAAACCTGGCCATCGCGATCGGCCGTTCGGGCCAGAACGTGCGCCTGGCGTCCGAGCTGACCGGCTGGAAGATCAACATCATGACGGCCGAGGAATCGGCCAACAAGGTGGAGCAGGAATCGGCCGCGATCCGCGTGCTGTTCATGCAAAAACTGGACGTCGACCAGGAAGTGGCCGACATCCTGGTGGAAGAAGGCTTCTCGAGCCTTGAAGAAATCGCTTATGTACCAATTTCCGAGATGCTGGAGATCGAATCGTTCGACGAAGACACCGTCAACGAACTTCGCACCCGCGCTCGTGACGCGCTGGTGACCGAAGCGATCGCTTCCGAAGAAGGCCTCGAGGGCATGGAAGAAGCACTGGTCAATCTGGAAGGCATGGATCGCACCGTTGCCGGCAAGCTTGGCCTGGCTGGAATCAAGACGGTCGAAGCATTTGCGGCACTCGCCTATGACGAATTCGGCGCCATCCTGGCGTTGTCGGCGGACCGTGCCCGTGATCTGATCAAGAGTGAATTTAATGATGTGACCGACGACGAGATGAAACTGGTCGATGGCAAGTATGACGACCGGGCGAAAGCACTGCAGGCGAAAGCCTGGAGCCTGGCGGAAACGGCCAAAGCTTGAGTAATTTCTTATCATCTGTCGCGACACGTAGAAAAGAGGACTGAATGGCGAGTAACAACGTAGCCCAATTTGCCACCGAGCTGAAGATGCCTGCAGACCTGCTGCTGACCCAGCTGCGTTCGGCCGGCGTCGAGAAAAGCTCGACGTCAGATCCCTTGTCGAAAGATGATAAGGACAAGCTGCTGAACCACCTGCGTCGTACCCACGGCGCAGGCGACACCGGCGAAAAGAAAAAAATCACGGTGACGCGCAAGGAAACCAGCGAGATCAAGCAGGCTGACGCATCCGGCAAATCGCGCACGATCCAGGTCGAAGTGCGCAAGAAGCGCACCTTCGTCCAGCGTGACGACCTGGTCACGGCCAAGGCCGCCGAGGCGCAAGCCCCGGTCGTCGACGCCGAAGAACAGGCACGCCGCGAAGAAGACGCACGTCGCCAGACCGAGCTGATCGCGCGTCAGGAAGCCGACCTGCGTGAAAAGCAGGACCGCCTGGCCAAGCTGGAAGCGGAAGAAAAGGCGCAAGCCAAGGCTGCTCAAGAGCAGGCCAAGCGCGAAGCCGAAGAACAAAGCAAGCGTGACGCTGCCGACAAGGCCGCCGCCGACAAGGCTGCTGCCGCCGCGGCCGGTGCCGCCAAGGAAGCTGCCGCCGGCGCCGCCAGCGAGCAAGCCAATACCGAAGCCAAGCGCGTTGCCGACGAACTGAAGGCCCGCAACGAAGCTGCCGCCAAGGAAGCCGCCGAACGCGCTGCCGCCACCGAGCGCGCACGCAAGGCCGTGGCCGACGAAGTGGCGCAGATCAAGCTCATGATGAGCCAGCCGCGCCGCGTGATCAAGGCGCCGGAACCGGTTGCCAAGCCGGCCGCTCCGGCGGCCGCACCTGCCGGCACGCTGCACAAGCCTGCCGACAAGAAGCCGGGCGAAGTCAAGAAGGACGACGCCAAGAAGCCGGGCGACAAGAAGTCGATCAAGTCGGCCAATGTGTCGTCGACCTGGTCGGATGACAAGAAACGTGGCGGCCAGGGTCTGAAGACCCGTGGCGCACCTGCCGGCGGCGGTGGCCGTGACGGCTGGCGCAGCGGTGGCCGTGGCGGACGCCGCGGTCATGGCGACGACCGCGAATCGAACTTCCAGGCCCCGACCGAAGCGATCGTGAAGGACGTGCACGTTCCCGAGACCATCACGGTCGCGGAACTGGCGCACAAGATGTCGGTCAAGGCATCCGAGGTCATCAAGCAGCTGATGAAGCTGGGCCAGATGTGCACCATCAACCAGGTGCTGGACCAGGAAACGGCGATGATCCTGGTGGAAGAGATGGGCCACAAGGCCTTCGCTGCCGCCGAGGACGATCCGGAAGCGCTGCTGGCCGACCAGGGCGAGCACACCGAGTACGAGTCGACCTCGCGCGCACCGGTGGTGACCGTCATGGGTCACGTCGACCACGGTAAAACCTCGCTGCTGGACTACATCCGCCGCGCCAAGGTGGCGTCGGGCGAAGCCGGCGGCATTACCCAGCACATCGGTGCATACCACGTGGACACCCCGCGCGGCATGATCACCTTCCTGGATACCCCGGGTCACGAAGCCTTTACGGCAATGCGTGCCCGTGGCGCCAAAGCGACCGACATCGTCATCCTGGTGGTGGCGGCGGACGACGGCGTGATGCCGCAGACCAAAGAGGCGATTGCTCACGCAAAAGCCGCCGGTGTGCCGCTGGTGGTGGCGATCAACAAGATCGACAAGCCGGGCGCCAACGCCGACCGCGTGACCCAGGAACTGGTCGCCGAAGGCGTGGTGCCGGAAGAATACGGTGGCGAGTCGCCATTCGTGCCGGTGTCGGCAAAAGTCGGTACCGGTATCGACGACCTGCTGGAGCAAGTGCTGCTGCAGGCCGAAGTGCTGGAACTGAAGGCGCCGACCGAAGCCCCGGCCCGTGGCCTGGTGGTCGAAGCCCGTCTGGACAAGGGCCGCGGCCCGGTCGCGACGATCCTGGTGCAGTCGGGTACCCTCAAGCGCGGCGACGTCGTGCTGGCCGGTTCCTCGTTCGGTCGCGTTCGTGCCATGCTGGACGAAAACGGCAAGACGATTGCCGCTGCCGGTCCGTCGATTCCCGTCGAGATCCAGGGCCTGACCGAAGTGCCGAGCGCCGGCGAAGAAGTCATGGTCATGGCCGACGAGCGCAAGGCGCGTGAAATCGCCCTGTTCCGTCAAGGTAAGTTCCGCGACGTGAAACTGGCCAAGCAGCAAGCCGCGAAGCTCGAGAACATGTTCGAGCAGATGGCCGAAGGCGAAGTCAAGAACCTGCCGCTGATCGTCAAGACCGACGTGCAAGGTTCGCAGGAAGCGCTGGTCGGTTCGCTGCAGAAGCTGTCGACCTCGGAAGTGCGGGTGCAGATCGTGCACGCGGCGGTCGGCGGCATCACCGAGTCGGACGTCAACCTGGCGACCGCCTCGAAGGCTGTCATCATCGGCTTCAACGCCCGTGCCGACGCCCAGGCGCGCAAGCTGGCCGAAGCCAACGGTGTCGATATTCGTTATTACAGCATCATTTACGATGCGATCGACGAGATCAAGACCGCACTGTCTGGCATGCTGGCGCCGGAGAAGCGCGAGACCATCACCGGCCAGGTCGAGATTCGCCAGGTCATCCTGGTCTCGAAAGTCGGCGCGATCGCGGGCTGCCTGGTCACCGATGGCGTGGTCAAGCGTTCCTCTTCGGTTCGCCTGCTGCGCAACAACATCGTGGTCTGGACCGGCGAGATCGATTCGCTCAAGCGCTTCAAGGACGACGCGAAAGAAGTGCGCGCCGGTCTGGAATGCGGCCTGTCGCTGAAGAACTACAACGAAATCGTGGTCGGCGACGTCCTCGAAGTGTTCGAAGTGCAGGAAGTGGCGCGTACGCTGTAACCCATTCGGTTGGCGTACGATAGGGCCAGGACGCTTTGCGGCGAATGTCGCGAAGGGCCTGGCCCTTTTATTTGGCTCCGTACTCGACGGCGCCCGGATTCACGATAAGAATAGACCGAGCAACATCATGGCAAAACACAGCAAAAGCATCCCCCAGCGCGGCCTGCGCGTCGCCGACCAGATCCAGAAAGACCTGTCGGAACTGATCGCCTTCGAACTGAAGGACCCGCGCGTCGGCATGGTCACCATCAGCGAAGTGCAGCTGACTCCGGATTATGCCCACGCCAAGATCTACTTCACCCTGCTGAAAGACAGCGCGGAAGAAGTGCGCCAGACCCTGGAAGGCCTGAACAAGGCGTCCGGCTACCTGCGCAATATGCTGGGCAAGCGCCTGCACATCCACACGCTGCCGTCGCTGCACTTTCACCACGACACCTCGACCGTGCGCGGCATGGCGATGTCGGCCCTGATCGACCAGGCGAATGCGACCCGCGCCGCCGATTACGACGAGCAGCAGGATGAGGCTGGCACGAAGGAAGAGCGGGAGTGAACGCTCGCCCTCCGAAACGCCCACGCGATCTGGTTGACGGCGTGCTGTTGCTCGACAAGCCGGTCGGCCTGTCGTCCAACGACGCCCTGATCAAGGCCAAGCGCGTGATGAACGCGAAGAAGGCCGGTCATACTGGCACGCTCGATCCGTTTGCCACCGGCCTGCTGCCGCTGTGCTTCGGCGAAGCGACCAAGTTCTCGCAAGACCTGCTGGAAGCGGACAAGAGCTACGAGGCGACGGTTCACCTGGGCATTGTCACCACCACCGGCGACACCGAGGGCGAAGCGGTCGAGACGCGCGAAGTGGACGTGTCGATCGAGCAGATCGAGGCGGCGCTGGCGCGCTTTCGCGGTCCGATCGAGCAGGTGCCGCCGATGTATTCGGCGCTCAAGCGCGACGGCAAGGCGCTGTACGAATACGCGCGCGAAGGTATCGTGCTGGAGCGCGCTGCGCGGCCGGTCACCATCCACGCGCTGTCGCTGGTCGAATATGCGGCGCCGTTCCTGAAGATCCGCGTCACTTGCAGCAAGGGCACCTACGTGCGCGTGCTGGGCGAGGACGTCGGCGCCGCGCTCGGCTGCGGCGCGCACCTGAATGCGCTGCGCCGGATCGAAGTCGGCGCGCTCGACGCGGCCGGCATGATCACGCTCGATGAACTGCTGGCGCATCCGGATCCGCTGTCGCTGCTCAAGCCGGTCGATGCGCTGCTCTCGACCTTCCCGGCGCTCGAGCTCACGGCCGAGTTGGCGAAACGCTTCCTGCAAGGCCAGCGCCTGGCGCTGGGCAAGGAAGCGATCGAGGTGCCGCCGCAGCAGGGCAGGGTGCGCATCTACCACGATGGCCGCCTGCTCGGCACCGGCCAGTTGGGCGAATACGCAATCCTGGCGCCCGAGCGCCTGATCTCGACTGCACCGAGCGCCTGAGCCTGCCAATGTCATGGGGTTGTCACCTGCGGCGGCTAAGCTTGCCGAGCTGCCGCTGTGACGCCAGCGCCGCATTCTGACCCGAATGGTCGGTCAAGCGCTTGAAATCCCATTCCTTTTTCCGCTCCAAAGAGTAGGGCGGAAAGCTTCCATGCTATACTAGTCGGTTTCCGAAATCGGAAGCGTCAGTTCAGCAATAGCAGTTCAGCAGTTTCGTACACGCAGTTCCCGTACAACTTCGTACACCACGCAAATTTTTTCTAGACCATGTCAAACACCAAACGCGCGATTCGTAATATCGCAATCATTGCCCACGTTGACCACGGCAAGACTACCCTCGTCGACCAGCTGCTGCGCCAGTCGGGCACCTTCCGTGAGAACCAGGCCGTGGACACCCGCGTGATGGACTCGAACGACCTCGAAAAAGAGCGCGGCATTACGATTCTGTCGAAGAACTGCGCAGTCGAGTACGAAGGCACCCACATCAACATCGTCGACACCCCAGGCCACGCCGACTTCGGCGGCGAAG
>Ga0265798_10000589_pt1 | contig 59552 bp, 55 predicted proteins | sample P3T30metagenome_FD_192430 | JGI IMG/M metagenome (GOLD analysis project Ga0265798, IMG submission 192430) | Plant litter microbial communities from East Loma Ridge, Irvine, California - P3 T30 | ecosystem: Environmental > Terrestrial > Plant litter > Unclassified | place: USA: California... | reverse complement strand
GACGCCGGCTGGACGGCGGCAGCGGTTTGGACGAGATTCATTGCGGCTTTATTGTTTTGAAAAAGTCGAAGAAAACTTCCTTGGCGGGTTGATGGTTGCCGTACACTGAACGGCCGGGATCGGCCAACAGCGGACCTCTTCGCCCCACCACAAAATGGAGCCATATGCTTCCCTTTCTTATTGAAAGCAGCGTCCCTGCCGTTCGGCTTTTCGAGCTGAATGATGGCCGCTTTCAACTTCTTGATGCAGCACCAGTAGGCCCGTTTCTTAGCGGCCCTGGCTACTTACTTGTTGAGAGAAATTTAGGAGAATTCCTTGTCGAGCAAGGCGTTGAGCGTATCGCTTGTGACGATGCAATACTGTTCGATAGGCCATCCAACACTGAAATTCGCACTCATGTTCGTATCCGAGTCGGCCAATATTTCAAATCGGATCAGATCTATGACCTGGACCTCGCAGGGCCACGCCTTCTGACGATGAATGAGGAATACTACTTTGCAAGTCCGGATTTGCAAGATCGGCTGCAACAAGCCCAGTTTGGTTATCTCACCTTTAGCGAAGGCCTATCAGGGTTTGCAGGCGCACACTCCTGATGCGTGTCGATCAGCTTGCAGCGCGCCATTTCGTATGACGGCAATGGGTCGATAGCAGCCTACCGTAACTATCTGTGACTTCTCCGCTTTGACAATTTGCTTCACTGACCTCGAAGGCCTGGAACGGCCAGAAGCAGGCGTTCTTATTCTCATTGTCGAGGACAGATAACTAATGCTTGGTAATCAGTCTATCCAGGCAGTTAGCAGTTGCCCAGTCAGAATTCGAACCGAGCAAACTGCCATATCTAAACCGGATCTTATTGAGCCTGATCCTGTTGAAACTGTGTACGCTGCATCTCGACTTCCTGCATGAATCCTTCAAATTCAGCAGCCGTTTCAATGCGGCGCACGGCTTGGTCATTGCTGTCTTCGATGGTAAAAGTACCGTTCCGCTCCAGAACGCCCAGGATGGTCGCCCGGACATTCGCAAGTGACGTATCGCTACCAGTCGTAACTAGAGCGGTCCATATGTCCTCAGCAATCAAGACCTCGTGTTCCAGAAAATTCAGGTTGAAGTTCATCGTTAATCCCCTCTAAAGAAAAGTTGTTACGAAGGTTGGCGCATTGCTCATGGTTGCCTGGCAATGTCTGGCGTTGGCCAGTTCAGCAAGGCCGCGACGCGCTGGATTACCCACCGTAATAAAGGTGGTTCGCCCCATCCAAGGGCCTCGATCAGACGATACGATTTCAATAGTATGTCGATCGGCCGGACAGATCGATCCGTCTCCAGTTGGACTTGAGCACACTCGTTCGCGAGGTGAAGTGCAAGTTCCTCGCATATATTCCAAGTCACGCAGCGATTCCAGTGTGTACCACTGGGTTCGTATGGAAAGTCGGATGGAACAGCGGTGTAATCAGTTCTGGCTGCGCGCTGTTGCGTCATGCTGTTTCTCTTTAATAAGCGAACAGGAGCCATGATACTGTATAAATGTACAGTACCAACGTACGCTAGCGATGTTGCCTTAGAGCACAGGAGAAACGGGCATTGTGCTGAGAACAGGCAGGGTAATCTCGCAGCACTTGCCATACCCTCTCACAAGCTGTTCAGAATTGCTCCGCTAAAACTGAGAAGTGACGTCTGCATTGGGGTCGGTTGCGGGCATTACGCCACCTGCGGTTTTTTACTTCGGCAACATAGGCTGAGCTTGCCGTCCGCAGCGTGTCGACACGGATCTTCACTGGTCCGTGACTGTGACTGAACGATTTTCCTGTTCTGCCGTTCCACATGTATCATCCACGGACTCGACCTTGAGCCTTGCAGTGTTCGCGAATGGATGCCGAGACAAGTCACCCGGCATGGTGACTTGTCTGCGGAGCATCAGGCGCGATGAAAAACGTGTGGAAAGCAACGATGAGAAGCATTTTACCTATCTGTTCGAGACCAGCGCTGGTCGCTGCGCTGGCGCTGTCTCTTGCAGCCTGCTCGACACCAAGAGTTCAGCCAACGAAAGCGGGTGGGCGCTATTACCTCAACGATGGTCCACCAAAAGGCGTAACGCAGGCGCAGATTGATGCCGTCAAGGAGCCCGTACCGAGAGCGGAGAGGTTTGTCTCAGGTACGCTCAAGCCTTATGTTGCGATGGGAAACAGCTACCGGCCGATGAACAAGTTAGTGCCCTACCATGCGCGTGGCGTGGCAAGCTGGTACGGAACCCGTTACCAGGGCTTGCCGACGTCAAGCGGCGAACTCTACGACACGATGAAGCTCACGGCTGCGCATCCGATCCTTCCCATTCCCTCTTATGTCAGGGTTACCAACGTCGAGAACGGTCGAACACTGATCGTTCGCGTCAACGACCGCGGCCCGTTCCACTCCGACAGGATCATCGATCTATCGTACGTGGCCGCAGCCAAGCTTGGCTATGCGGCGAAAGGCAGCGCGCTGGTCGAGATCGACGTGATCCTGCCATAAGCAACAAGCCGTCGTTCGATGTAATACACATAGAAAGGAACGGTAGGTGAAAAATATTCAGGTGTTTGATAGCGCCGATAACGCGGTCTATGACATCTTCGCTGCAACCGAGGAGGAATTTTCCCTCATCTTCCCCGCCGGTACCGATGTGGCATTTATCGATGAGGTCTATCAAAAGCAACCATCGGAAAACTTGAACGCGGCTTTCACTGCGATCTGGAAGCGCCGTGTTCCCAAGCACGAAGCGATGGGCATTCACGGCATCCTTTTCTACGAGTGCGATCACAAGAAGGTCTACTATCCTACGCGTCGCGATGAGGAAGCAGTCAATCCAGACGGTTCCAAATTGAGATAGCGGAAGGCCGCAATAGCCACATTCCAGCCGTCCGTCACTTTCGATGACCTTTCCACGTCGCAAACCCGCTATGCTGAGTAACAAGCCCAAAGCGAATCGTCCATAACGTTAACCGGTCATCCGGCCACTCGAAACAACCTGGTAGGAGCAAAAAAATGACTGTCCAAAACGTGAAAATCCAGGCGCATGATTTTCTCCGCGACATGTACAACGATGACTATTTCCCTGGTTTTCTCGTGGATAAAATCAAGGCGATCCTGATCGAACTCTGCGAGGAAATCGAGAAAAAGAACCCGCAAAGTCCAGACGATTTGTTGGTCCTCACGCACGCGGCGACAGAGAAAATCAACGCACTGGAAGACGAGTTTTCCGAAAACGACAGCGAGCTCGAAACGGCCGCCCGGGAGGCCATGGGCGCCGATTTCGAATACATCGTCAAGGCCTACGGCTTTACCGATGTGGACATCGAGGACGTGATCGCCCCAAGGGAGTGGTAGCCGCTAAAACCCCGGCTATCGCCAGGCGGACGCGAAAGCCGTACGGATCTGCCTGACCGAATCGGGATCGGCGATGTCACCTGTGGCGAAGACGAGTTCGTGCGGCGCGCCTGGCTCGTTCAACAGCGCCAGCACGCCTGCGATCGCGCCGGCTGCGAGCCCGGCCTGGAGCGGCGAGATGGCCCGCAGGGTGCCCGGAACGACGACCGGAATGTAGATGATGGGACGCTCGATATGCGCGGGCGGCTCGTGGCGGAATTCCGCCAGGTCCGCACGGCTCATCTCCCGCGGAAGGGGCGCGCCATCCGCCAGTCGCTTGTAATATTCCGGCACGATGAACAGCTTGGGCGCCGTCGCGGGATCGGCCGGGATCCAGATGCCGCCGATCCGCAGGACCGTGCCGGCCGAACCCGGGTCCGCCGGCGCCTGTTCCACGATGGCGGGCTGCTCGCCCAGGTAGAAAGTCCCCGCCCGGTTGTATTTGTACGGACGATACGTGCCTGCAACCAGATGGAACTGTGGCGCCTTGCCGCCGGCGGCGTGCCTCTTGGCAGGGCCGGTGTAGTGCAGCGGCGCCGGCAGGCGGATCGCCTGCGACATCCCGGTCGGCAGCTCGATCAGCCCGGTCAGCTGGGATTCGGGAGCATGCGGCGCCGCGGCGCAACCGACAAGTGCAAGCGTGAAAATGGAGAGAATCGACAGGAAACGCATAGGGGAAGGGATCGGGGAATCAATGCACGAGCCATATTACACTGTTGCCCATTTGAAATTTCATTTTGTTTGAGCAGCCGTGGCTGCCAGTCAACAGTATTTCCCGCAACCACTAATCTTTTCCGATAAACCACTTTTTGATTATGGTTATCACCTATACTCGACCGTTTGTTGTCAATACTCCGGCAACCAACAGCTCTAGAGGTGAGTCTTGATTCGAGGCGGCGCAACGGCGGTACTGACATCGGAACAGGTAGCGAAGGAAAACGACCGTATCGCCTCCCTGACCCGGGAACGACGCCCGTTGCGGGCCGCGACGATCGCACTGCTGGTGCTGGCCTGCCTGGCGTCGACCCTGGTCCTGAGCTGGAGCATGCTGCATGCGCGCCGCCTGGAACTGTCGAACGCCGCCATCGCGACTTCGAACAACGCGCACACGCTGGCCGAGCAGGCCAACTCGTCGTTCAAGATGGCGGACACCGTGCTCCTGTCGCTGGTCGACAACGTGGAAGTGGGCGGTACGTCGAGCGCGAGCGTCAACCGCATCCGCCAGCTGATGACAAAGCACCTCATGCAGTTGCCGGCATTGCAGGGGCTGTTCATCTACGATGACGCGGGGCGCTGGGTGGTGACCTCGGCCGGCAGCCATTACGATGGCCGCAACAACAGCGACCGCGCGTATTTCCAGTACCACAAGACGCATCCGAGCCGGGAAGCGCACATCGGACGCCCGATCATCGGCCGCACCAGCGGCGTCTGGGTGATCCCGGTGTCGCGCCGGATCGAGCATCCGGACGGCAGCTTCGCCGGCGTGGCCCTGGCCACGATCAAGATCGACTTCTTCAGGAAGATCTACGAAAGCCTCGAGATCGGCGACGACGGCACGATCCTGATGACCCTGAACGAGGGCGCGCTGCTGCTGCGGGTGCCCTTCGATCCGGCCGGCGTCGGCAGCGACATCACGCCGCACCCGGTCTTCCGGCTGCAGGCGGAGAAGAATTTTCCGAACCGCGGCGGCGACCTGCGCGTGGACGGCTGGCGCCGCATCTACAGTTACTCGCGCGTCGGCGACTATCCTGTCGGCATCATCGTGCTGCGCTCGAAGGACCAGCTGCTGCGCCCCTGGCTGCATACCGCCGGCTTCGCCTACCTGGCGCTGGTGCTGCTGGTCGGCGGCCTGCTGGTGCTGGGCCGGCGCGTGTTCCGCCAGGTCGTGCTGCGCGACCACCTGCAGCGCGAGCTGATGGAGACCAAGGAGGAACTCGAGGCAGCGAACTCCACGCTGTCGACGATGGCCTACATCGACGGCCTGACCGACCTGTTCAACCGGCGCTACTACGAACAGATGTTCGAACGCGAACTGCGGCGCGCCGCGCGCAACGGCGCCTCGGTGGCGGTGCTGCTCATCGATGTCGACCACTTCAAGAAGTTCAACGACCGCTACGGCCATCCGCTGGGCGACGACTGCCTCAGGAAGGTGGCCCAGGCGATCCTGGCCGGCATGCGCCGCAGCGGCGACATGGCGGCGCGCTACGGCGGCGAGGAATTCGTGGTGGTGCTGCCGGATACCGACCTGGCGGGTGCGCGCATGGTCGCGGAAACGATACGCGCGCACGTGGCGAGCCTGGTGATCGAACACGCGGACGCGGCCGGCGGCGTCGTCACGGTCAGCATCGGCGCGCACGCCGGCACGCCGCGTACGGCGGAAGACAGCGGCGCGGCTTTCGTCGCCGCCGCCGATGCGGCGCTGTACCGGGCCAAGCTGGGCGGCAGGAACCGCGTGGCCACCTGAACGCCGGCCGCATTCGGCTGTCCTGTCCTGCGCGCGCTCGGAACATCGCTTGATTTATGATTGCATGTCTCATGAATCCGAGTCCGTCCATGCTTTCGACAAACCAGAAATCCAGCATCGAGGACCTCTCCGAAAAATCGAGACAGGTCCTGGCCATCCGCGACGAAGTGTTCGCCGAATGGGAACAAGGTGTGCGCGGCCTGCTTCCGGGTGCGGACCAGGTCAGCCATCCGGTGCTGCTCGATACGCTGCCCCTGTTCTACGGCAACATCGCGGAAGCGCTCAGCCCCGGCATCGAACGCAAGAACGCGGCGAGCGATTCGTCCGCCGCGAGCGGCCACGGCGGCGAACGGGCGCGCACGACGGACTACAAGGCCGTCGAGATCGTTCACGAATACCAGTTGCTGCGCACCGTCCTCCTGAGCGTCGCCCGGCGCCACGGCATCGCGTTCACCGAACAGGAAGCCGGCATCATCGAGGCCTCGTTCGACCTTGCCATCCGCGATGCGATCGAGGAATTCACGGCCTTGCAGCGCGCGTTCCGCGAACGCGTCGCCGCCTCGCTCACGCATGACATGCGCACGCCGCTGTCGGTCATCATCTCGGGGGCCGAACTGATCCTGATGACGGATCCCGGCAAGTCGGAAAAGACGGTGCGCAAGATACTGGCGAACGGCCAGCGCCTCGAGCAGATGTTCCAGGAACAGCTCGACGCGATCAGCCAGCCGACGGCGCAGCCCACGCCGCTGCAGCTGGTGCAGGTCGATGCGCTGGCGCTGGCCCGGGAAGTCGCCGAACGCATAAACGACACGACGCCGGCCTGCTGCGAAGTGAGCGGCGACCCCGTCAGCGGCTGGTGGGAAGAGGATGCGCTGCGGCGGGCGCTGGAAAACCTGGCCGCGAACGCGGTGAAATACGGCGACGGCCGCGGCGTCAGCCTGAACGTCGCGGCGACCCACGGCCGCCTGATCCTGTCGGTCCACAACTGCGGCAACCCGATTCCCGACGACCGGCGCAAGCAGATCTTCGAGTATCTCGACCGCGGCGACGAAACCGGCAAGAACGGCTGGGGCATCGGCCTGCCCTATGTCCAGGAAGTCGCGCGCCGGCACGGCGGCACCGTGGTCCTGGACAGTTCCACCCAGGCCGGCACCACCTTCACCATCGACATTCCGCTCGACGGGCGCGCGTTCCAGGCGTGAACGTCAGAAGTAGGACAAGCCCAGCGCGCGGCGTACCTCGTCCATGGTCTGCGCCGCCACTTCGCGCGCCTTGAAGGTGCCGTCCTTCAGGATCTGCATGACCTGGCCCTTGTCCTTGGCCAGTTCCTCGCGGCGCGCGCGGATCGGCGCCAGCATGTCCTGCAGGATGCCTTCCAGGCGCTTCTTGACCACCGAGTCGCCCAGGCCGCCGCGCTGGTAATGGGCCTTCATCTCGGCCAGCCCTTCCTTGTCCGGGTCAAAGGCGTCCAGATACAGGAAGGCGACGTTGCCCTCGATGTGGCCCGGGTCCGACACCTTCAGGTGCAGCGGGTCGGTGTAGACCATCTTGACGGCGGCGCGGATCTCGTCGGCGCTGGCACCCAGGTTGATGGTGTTGCCGAGCGACTTGCTCATCTTGGCCTTGCCGTCGATGCCCGGCAGGCGGCCGACTTCCGGCACGATCGCCTTGCACTCGACCAGGATGTCCTGGTTCGGCGCGTAGGTGCGGTTGAAGCGGCGCACGATCTCGTTGGCCTGCTCGATCATCGGGATCTGGTCTTCGCCGACCGGCACGATACTCGCTTTGAAGGCGGTGATGTCGGCGGTCTGGCTGGCCGGGTAGGTCAGGAAGCCGGCCGGGATGTCGCGCTCGAAGCCGCGGTGGATGATTTCCTGCTTGACGGTCGGGTTGCGCTCCAGGCGCGCGACGGTCACCAGGTTCAGGTAATAAAAGGTCAACTCCGCCAGTTCCGGGATCTGGGACTGGATCAGGATGGTCGACTTGGTAGGATCGATCCCTACGGCAAGGTAATCGAGCGCCACCTCGATCACGTTCCGGTGTACCTTACCTATGTCATCCATATTGTCCGTGAGCGCCTGGGCGTCCGCGAGCATGATGAATTGGCGATATTGATCCTGGTAAGTGACGCGATTGCGCAGGCTGCCGACGAAGTGGCCGAGGTGCAGCGGGCCCGTGGGACGATCGCCGGTCAGGATGACAGGCGCGGTAGTGGCAGTGGCAGATGTTTGCAGACTCATCGAGGTTCCTTGGGTTTCTTGTTTTGCCTCGATACCGCCGCGCTCAAAGAACGCCACCTTGCATCGAGGCGGCGTTTGAACGAATACACATCCCTCCCTGGCCGCGCGCTGTCAGCGGCGCCACCAGGTACGAAGAAGGGTTTGTGGACACGAAAAATTCATGGATGGCATGGTTGCAGGTTGACGCATCGCTGTCAACCGCTGCCACTGCGGAACTTCCCCCGACCCGTCTGACCACACGGGTGCATCCGGCGTTTTTTGTTGCTATAAAATTAATTAGATTGGTGATTTATGAATTCTACGAAGAGCACGAACAGCCACGCCCGCCCACTGGAACTCTGGGGCGGCCTCGAATGCACCGTCAACCGCGTTCAAGACACCTACTTCCACCAGCTCGACCGCAACGGCCATGCCGGCCGGGCGGACGACATCGCGCGCTTCGCCGGCACCGGCATCCGCGCGATCCGCTATCCGGTCATCTGGGAACGCACCGCACCCGACGGCATCGACAAGGCCGACTGGAGCTGGCCCGACGAGCGCCTGGCCGCGCTGCGCGACGCCGGCGTCACGCCGATCGCCGGCCTGTGCCACCACGGCAGCGGCCCGCGCCACACCAGCCTGGTGGACCCGGCATTCGCCGAGCAGCTGGCCGAATACGCCGGCGCCGTGGCCGCGCGCTATCCGTGGATCGAGTACTACACCCCGGTCAACGAACCCTGCACCACCGCCCGCTTCGCCGGCCTGTACGGCGTCTGGTATCCGCACGGGCGCGACGACCGCACCTTCATCCAGGCCCTGCTGATCCAGTGCCGCGCCGTGGTGCTGTCGATGCGCGCGATCCGCGCCGTCAATCCGGACGCCAAGCTGGTCCAGACCGACGACCTCGGTAAAACCTACAGCACGCCGGAGATGGCGAAGACGGCCGAGTTCTACAACGAACGCCGCTGGCTGGCCTGGGACCTGCTGTGCGGCATGGTCGGCCCCGAGCACGCGCTGTGGGACTACCTGCTCAAGACCGGCATCCCCGAAGCCGAATTCCTGTGGTTCCGCGAGAACCCCTGCCCGCCCGACCTGATCGGCGTCAATTACTACGTCACCAGCGAGCGCTGGCTGGACCACCGTCCGGAACGCTATCCGCAGCACCACCGCGGCATCGCCGACGGCATCGCCTGCGCCGACATCGAAGCCTCGCGCGCGCTGGCCACGCCGACCGCCGGCATCGCCCCGCTGCTGGCCGAGACCTGGGAACGCTACGGCATCCCGATGGCCATCACCGAAGCCCACATCGACGCCAACCGCGAAGACCAACTGCGCTGGCTGCTGGAGATCTGGGAAGCGGCCAAGGAAGTGCGCGGCAACGGCGTCGACCTGCGCGCCGTCACCGTCTGGTCGCTGCTCGGCTCCTTCGACTGGAACAGCCTGGTCACCCAGAACCGCGGCTACTACGAACCGGGCCCCTTCGACGTGCGCTCGCCCGAGCCGCGTCCGACCGCGCTGGCGCGCATGATGCGTGAACTGGCATCAAGCCAGCCGCTGACCCACCCGGTGCTGCGCGCCAAGGGCTGGTGGCGCCGTCCCGGCCGCTGGCTGTGCCAGCCGGTGGCCACGCCGGACGCGGTCGGCTCGATCACCGCCGACGGCCACACCCTGGTCGGCACCGACGCCGCGCCGATCCTGATCCTGGGGGCCAGCGGCACCCTGGGCCGCGCCTTTGCCCACATCTGCCGCAAGCGCAGCATCGCCTACCGCCTGCTGTCGCGCCAGGACATGGACATCACCGACGCCGACTCGGTCGAGCGCGCGCTGGCCGAGCACAAGCCCTGGGCCGTGATCAACGCCGCCGGCTATGTGCGTGTGGACGACGCCGAGGACGAGGTCGAGCGCTGCATGCGCGAAAACGCGATCGGCCCGGCCATCCTGGCCGCCGCCTGCGCCCGCCACGGCATCCACCTGACCACCTTCTCCAGCGACCTGGTGTTCGACGGGCGCCAGGACCGCCCCTACGCCGAGAGCGACGCCACCGCGCCGCTCGGCGTGTATGGCCGCAGCAAAGCGGAAGCCGAGCAGCGCGTGCTGGACAAGCACCCGGGCGCGCTGGTGGTGCGCACCAGCGCCTTCTTCGGTCCCTGGGACAAGCACAACTTCGTCACACTGGCGCTGCAGGCACTGGAGCGCGGCGAACCGTTCACCGCCAGCAGCGACCTGGTCGTCTCGCCGACCTACGTGCCGGACCTGGTGCACGCCTGCCTCGACCTCGCCATCGACGGCGAAGCCGGCATCTGGCACCTGGCCAACGCCGGTTCAGTCACCTGGGCCGAACTGGCGCGCAAGGCGGCCGCGATGGCCGGCATCGACGCCGCCAGCCTGGTCGAGAAGCCGGCCGCCGAATGCGGCTACGCGGCCGGCCGTCCGGCCTACGCGGCCTTGACCAGCGAGCGCGGCATCCTGCTGCCGGCGCTGGACAACGCGCTGGCGCGTTACCTGGAACTGCGCAATAAGGAAGACCCGGAGATGGACGAGCTGATCCGTGCCATGGAGACGCGCCAGCCGGTGGCCGGCGGCGAGCGGCAGATGGAGGAAACGCCACCGGAAGCCTTGCAGGCCACCCAGGTCTGAGACTGGTAGGGTGGACGCCTATAAGACACGTATACAATGGCCGGGTCAGCGTCGAATAAGAGCCCGTCCCGTGCAAGAGCAACACGCCTTTCCCTTTCTGCGGGAAATCCTCCTGTTCCTGGCCCTGGCCGGCGTCCTGATCCCGCTGCTGCAGCGCCTGCGCATCAACCAGGTGCTCGGCTTCCTGGCCGTCGGCGCCCTGCTCGGTCCCTTCGGCCTGGGGCGCCTGGCCACGGATATTCCCTGGGTCGGCTGGCTCACCTTCCCGAACAACGAAGACGTGGCCATGCTGGCCGAACTGGGCGTGCTGTTCCTGATGTTCATGATCGGCCTGGAGCTCTCGGCCGCGCGCCTGTGGGCGATGCGGCGCTGGGTGTTCGGCACCGGCAGCGCCCAGGTGCTGCTGTGCAGCGCGCTGCTCGGCGGCGCCGTGTTCCTGCTGCTGGGCCAGGCGCTGGATGCGGCACTGGTGCTGGGCCTGGTGCTGTCGCTGTCGTCCACCGCGGTCGTGATGCAGCTGCTGGGCGAGCGCCAGGCCACCGGCACGCGCCTGGGGCAGGCGGCGTTCGCCGTGCTGATGCTGCAGGACCTGGCGGTGGTGCCGATCCTGATCCTGATCGGGGCGTTGGGTAAAGGCAGCGGCGACGGGGTACTGCTGGTGGCGCTGGGCGCGATGGCCAAGGCGGCCATCGCCATCGCCCTGATCTACCTGGTCGGCGGGCGCGTCGTGCACCCGCTGTTCCGCGCCTTTGCGCGCCAGCGCCAGCCGGACGTGTTCATGGCGCTGATCCTCCTCTCCACCTTCGGCATCGCCGGCCTGTCCTTCATGGCCGGGCTGTCGATGGCGCTGGGCGCCCTGATCGCCGGGCTGCTGCTGGCCGAGACCGAATTCAAGCACGAGGTCGAGCTGATGGTCGAACCCTTCAAGGGCCTGCTCATGGGGCTGTTCTTCATGACGGTCGGGATGGGCATGGATGCGCGCCAGATCGTCGAGGCGCCCTTGTGGCTGGCCGCCGCGGTGGCGCTGCTGGTGCTCTTAAAAGCCGCCGTGATCGCGCCGCTGCTGCGCCTGTCCGGCCTGAGCTGGGGTCGCGCCCTGGAAGGCGGGCTGCTGCTCGGCCAGGGCGGCGAATTCGCCTTCATCGTGATCGGCTATGCGGTGTCGGCCAAGCTGCTCGATGCGGCGCTGGGCGGCCGCGTGATGCTGGCGGTCGGCCTGTCGCTGTTCATCACGCCGCTGCTGGCGCGCATCGGCCGCGGCATCGGCGACCGTAGCGCCAGCCGCGCCCACGAGCAGCAGGCGGCGCTCGATGGCGCCGAGCTGGAATCGGCGCGCGGACGGGTGATCATCGCCGGCTTCGGGCGCGTCGGCCAGCAACTGGCCAAGCTGCTGACGGCGCAGGACATCGCCTACGTCGCCTTCGAGAACGACGCGAAACTGGTCTCCAGCCTGCATGACGCCGGCGTGCCGGTCTACTTCGGCAACGCGGCGCGGCCCGAGCTGCTGCGCCGCGTGCATGCGGACGAGGCGCCGGCGATCGTGCTGACCATGGACCATCCGTCGTCGGCGCTGCAGGCGGTGCGCGGCATCCGGCGCGAATTCCCGCAGGCGCGCCTGTTCGCACGCTCGCGCGACGAAAAGCATGCGCGCGCCCTGAAGCTGGCCGGCGCCACCGTGGTCGTGCCGGAGACCCTGGAAGCCAGCCTGCAGCTGTCGGCCTTCGTGCTGGAGGCGATGGGATTGGACGAAGGCATGGTCGACCGCATCGTCGACAAGGAGCGCGACCTGTTCGCCGCGACCTTGCTGCAGAGCGTGCAGCACAAGGCGCCGAACCGGGTCAGCCGGAAATCGCCGCAGTCATGATGGTCCATACAAAAATGAATAATGGAGACGAGATGGCAACGAATTCGAATAGCCGCCAAGGCGCCCTTACCCACATCCGCGTGCTCGACCTGTCGCGCGTGCTGGCCGGCCCCTGGTGTTCGCAGAACCTGGCCGACCTCGGCGCCGACGTGATCAAGGTCGAGCGCCCCGGCCTCGGCGACGACACCCGCGCCTGGGGTCCGCCCTACGCGCCGGATGCCGAGGGCAGGCCGACGGGCGAAGCCGCGTACTACCTGTCCGCCAACCGCGGCAAGCGCTCGGTCACGGTCGATATCGCAAGCACCGCGGGCCAGGCCCTGCTGCGCGAACTGGCGGCGCATTGCGACGTGGTGCTGGAAAACTTCAAGGTCGGCCAGCTGAAGCGCTACGGCCTGGACTACGCGTCGCTCAAGGCCGTCAAGCCGGACATCGTGTACTGCTCGATCACCGGCTTCGGCCAGGACGGTCCCTATGCCCACCGCGCCGGCTACGACTTCCTGATCCAGGGCATGGGCGGCCTGATGTCGGTGACCGGCGAGCGCGACGATCTGCCCGGCGGCGGCCCGCAAAAGGCCGGCGTCGCCCTGACCGACCTGATGACCGGCATGTACGCGACCATCGCCGTGCTGGCCGCGCTGACCCACCGCGACCGCACCGGGCACGGCCAGTACATCGACATGTCCCTGCTCGACACCCAGGTGGCGATGCTGGCCAACGTCGGCAGCAATTACCTGAACAGCGGCAAGCGCCCGCGGCGCTGGGGCAATGCCCACGCCAACATCGTGCCCTACCAGACCTTCGCCTGCCTGGATGGCCACATCATCGTCGCCGCCGGCAACGACGGCCAGTACCGGAAATTCGTGGAAGCCGGCGGGCGGCCCGAACTGGCGGCGGACGCGCGCTTCGCCACCAATCCGCAACGCGTCGAGCACCGCGACCTGCTGGTGCCGCTGCTGGCGGACATGGTCGCGTTGAAGGCCCGTGACGAATGGATCGCGCTGCTGGAAGAAGCGGGTGTGCCCTGCGGGCCGATCAACAACCTGGACGAGGTGTTCGCCAATCCGCAGGTGCAGGCGCGCGGCATGGAAGTGCGGCTGCCGCATCCGCAGGCCGGAGAAGTGAAACTGGTGCGCAATCCGATGAGGATGTCGGCGACCCCGGCCACCAGCGACCGGGCGCCGCCCCTGCTCGGCCAGCATACCGACGAGGTGCTGGCCGAGGTGCTCGGCAAGACCCTTGAAGACATCGCCGCCCTGCGTACACAGGGCATTCTGTAGACCTTGCTGGAGAACTGACCGGATGAAACGCGCCACGCTGTTGTTCCTTCTTGTCCTCGGCACCCACTACGGGCCGGACGCACTTGCGCAGGATGCATCCGCGTGGATCGGCCCGCCGGATTGCCGCCTGGCGCCGGTCAAGCCGCCGCCCCAGCGTGAGCCCGGCTGGGAGGGTGCCTGCAAGAACGGGTTTGCCGAAGGCAAGGGCGAACTGAGCTGGCGCGATGCCGGCGCCGAGCGCTACAGGCTCGAAGCCACCCTGGTCGCCGGCCGGCCCTCGGGAAGCGTCAAACTGTGGCTCCCCAACGGCAGCGTCTACACCGGCCCGGTGAAGGACGGGGTTCCGGACGGCCAGGGTTACTTTCGCGATCCCGACAATTTCCAATACGAGGGCGAGGTGCGGATGGGCGAGCGTACCGGCATCGCCGAAGCCGTGTACCCGGACGGCGACCACTACAAAGGCAGCTGGAAGAACGGCAAGCGCGAAGGCCAGGGCGTGCTGACCTATGTCCTGGGCGGCCGCTACGAGGGCGGCTGGAAGGACGACAAACCAAGCGGCGCAGGCAGGATCTTCTATGCGGGCAGCCCGGTGCGCGAAGAGGCGGTGATCGATGGCGTCCTGCCCGGCAAGCCGGCGGTGCCAGCGACCGGGACGAGATATGCGCTCCAGGGTCCCAGGGAAAACAACGGCAGACTGTTCCGGCAAGCCATCGTGACCAATCTGCGGATTCCGCCGACATTGGGCTACCAGGAACTGTCGGAAGAACAGCAGGCTTTTGTCAGGAGCCGCTACCCCGCTCTCGCGCCTGGCGACGAGCCGCCCTATCCCATGAACGGTCCGGGCGCATTCTTCGACCTGGTACGGCGCATCATCGGCGCGACCCAGCAGGAGGGCCAGGTCGAGGTTTATGTGCTCGTCGACAAGGACGGCAAGGTGGCGGGCGTCACCAGCGTCGGGCTGAAGAATGCGGAGGTCGGCAAGGCGGTGGGGCTTGCTGCGGCCCGGCTCAAGTACAAGCCGGCAATATGCGCTGGAGAGCCTTGCCAGATGATCTATCCCTACAGCGTAAGGATGGTCATCGACGACTGAGACTTGATCCGGTCCGGCGATCCGTGCAGGGCCAAGGTGACCGCTGCGGGCGCTGCCCGCAGCGGTCATGCATCACCACATCAATGCAGCTTGTGCTTCAGGTCCGACAACTCCGCATGCACGCGGCTGACCGCCGCCTCCAGGTGCGCCGGCATCTGCCGCAGCGAGCGGCTGATGCGCTTGGCTTCGTCGCCCATGTCTTCCAGGCGGTCGACGCATTCGATCACGCGCTGCTGGTCGTTCGACTGCATCACGCTCTGGGCCTGCCGTGCTTCCTGCGACAGCTTCTTGATGCAGTCGCGGATTTCGTTCGGTGCGTCCTGGGACGATTGACAAGCCTGTTCGGCTTCACCGATGGTTTGCTGAATATGAGTGAATCGCTGCTGGATTTCGTTTGCTTGCAACATGACGTACTCCTTTGCGTTGGGTGGACTCATTCGCCTCCGCGTCAGGCGGAATGCGCTTGGCGGAAGGTCATGATAGTCCGGTCGACCTGGAGGGGGCGCACGGACCGACCGTCCGGATGAGCTCGCGCGGCAGTTTGAGACCGGGAAATTTGCCGGATTTGATAGTGCCGCCACATCCTTGCCGCAGGCCTGTTGACCAAAGATATCTGACATGCAATAGTTCCTTTCCTTTTTGCCCACGAAAGCCTTCGCATGCGTTCCCGTGCCCTGTCCCTCGCCGTTTCCCTGGCCCTGCTCGCCGCAGGCGGCGCCTCCGCCCAGACCACCGACCCCGTCGCCTCGAAGATCAGCGCGCAATCGCTGCGCGGCCACCTGTCCTTCCTGGCGTCCGACCTGCTGGAAGGCCGCGGCACGCCTTCGCGCGGCCAGGATTTGGCGGCCGAGTACATCGCCGCCCAGTTCCGCCGCGCCGGCCTGGAACCGGCCGGGGACGACGGCTACTTCCAGACCTCGACCTGGCAGTACGCCGAGCGCGACATGAACCAGTTCGGCCTGCAGGTCCAGGCCGGCGGCAAAGCCCTCAGCGTGCCGGCCAGCAGCGTCGACCTGCGCATGCGCGAAGCGCTGAGCCTGAAGGATGCGCCGGTGGTGGCGCTGCCCTGGGCGGACGCGATGGCCGACGCCGCGCGCGCCGACGGCAAGGTGCTGGTGCTGGCGATGCCGGCGGACCGCCGCGCGGCCTATGGCGACCTGCAGAAGTTCAAGGGCAAGCCGGCGCTGCTGGTGCTGTTCGACGCCAGCCGCAAGCAGGGCAGCGCCGCCAACGGCTGGCTGGTCGAGCTGGAAGGGCCGCGCCGCCCGATGGATGCACTCAAGACGATCACCCTGTACGACGCGGCCGCGATGGAAGCGCTGGGCAAGGCCGGCGCCACCTTGACCCTGTCGGTGCCGAGTCCCGCCACGCGCCCGGTCAAGCTGCGCAACGTGATCGGCGTGCTGCGCGGTGCGGATGCCAAGCTGAAAGACACCTACGTGATGCTGACCTCGCACTACGACCACCTGGGCATCCGCAACGGCGACATCTACAACGGCGCCAACGACGACGGCAGCGGCACCGTCTCCGTCATCGAAATCGCCTCGAGCCTGGCGGCCCAGAAGACGAAACCGAAGCGCAGCATCGTGTTCATGACGTTCTTTGGCGAGGAGCTGGGCCTGGTCGGTTCGCGCTACTATGGCAAGCATCCGGTGTTCCCGATCGCGAATACGGTCGCCGACCTGAACCTGGAACAGATCGGCCGCACCGACGACAGCGAAGGCCCGCGCGTGTCCGCCGCCAACCTGACCGGCTTCGATTACACGACCATGCCGGCCGTCCTGCAACGCGCCGGCGACAAGGTCGGCGTCAAGCTGGTCAAGCACCCGCAGAACAGCGACCGTTATTTCGCCCAGAGCGACAACCAGTCGCTGGCCGACGCCGGCGTGCCGGCGCACACGCTGTCGGTGGCCTACGAGTTCCCGGACTACCACGGCAAGGACGACGACTGGGACAAGATCGACTACGAGAACATGGCCAAGATCAACCGCATGGTCGCCCTCGGCCTGCTCGACATCGCCAACGATCCGAAAGCGCCGACCTGGACCGCGGCGCCGAACGCGGCGAAATACCTGCAAGCCTCAAAACAGTTGCAGGCCGCCGAAACGAAGTAAGCCCTAGGGTGGGCGCGGCCGGTGTAGGCACGCCGTGCCCACCAACTCACGAAGCGGCGCTGGCCGCCGGCTGCGCCGGCAAAGGCACCAGCCCACGCAAGCGCAATGCCACCGCCATTGCCGCCAGCAGGATCGCCCCCAGCAATCCCACCACCCCGCTCCAGCCGGCATGGCCCCAGACCACGCCGGTCAGCCAGCCGATCACGCTCGACCCCAGGTAATAGAAGAACAGGTACAGGGCCGAGGCCAGCGCCTGCGGCGGCCGCGCGCGCCGCCCGACCCAGCTGCTGGCCACCGAGTGCGAGGCAAAGAAGCCGAAGGTGAACAGGCCCATGCCGATGACGATGGGCGCCAGTGCGTCGAATAAAGTCAGCAGCAGGCCGGCCAGCATCGCCAGCATCACCAGCCACAGCACGTTGCGCCGGCCCAGGCGGTCGGCCAGCTTGCCGGCCCAGACCGAGCTGAAGATCCCCAGCAGGTACAGGATGGACAGCGCCCCGACCGCGCTCTGGCGCAGGCCGAAGCCCGGGCCCAGCAGGCGGTAGCCGATGTAGTTGTACATGCTGACAAAAGCCCCCATCAGCAAAAAGGAGAGCGAGAACAGCCAGGGCAATCCGGCGTCGGCCATGTGCTTGCCGGTGCCGCCCACCAGTGCGCGCCAGCCGCCCTGCCCCGGATGCCAATTGGTCGACGCCGGCAGGCTGCGCTTGAATTCCCAGGCCGCGTACAGGCCCGCCACGCCCATCGTGCCGACCGCGATGCGCCAGTCCCAGAAGTCGCTGATGACCGAGGAGAGCACCCGCCCCGCCATGCCGCCGAAGGCGCTGCCGCCGATGTACAGGCCCATCGAGTGGCCGAGCGAAGGGCCTTCGATTTCCTCGCTCAGGTAGGCCATGGCCAGCGCCGGCATCCCACCCAGCAGCAGGCCGAGGGAGGCGCGCAGGACCAGCAGCTGACCATAGTTCTGGGCAAACGCCGCCAGCAAGGTGAGCACCCCGCCGGCGAACATCGAGCCGGCCATCAGCGGCTTCCTGCCGTATTTTTCGGACAGCACGCTCGAGGCCAGCAGCGAGATCGCCAGCGTGCCGGTGGCCACCGACAATGCCAGGCTGCTCTGCGCCGCGCTGAGCGCGAAATCATGGGCCAGCAGCGGCATCAGGGGCTGCACGCAGTACAGCAGGGCGAAGGTGGAAAAGCCGCCGAAGACCATGGCGCGGTTGATGCGTTTGAACGCCGCGCTCCCGGCGGCGATGCGAGTGTGGGACATGGGTGGTTCCTGTGCTTGTACGGCGATCATAGCCGACAATCGGGAACCGCATGTCCATACAGGCAAGCCGCCGCTAGCTCATGCCACGGCGCGCAGGGGCAGCGGCTTCCTGCTCCCGCTCTCGCCGATCTTCACGACATTGCGCGCGGCCGTACGGCCTGCCTGGTAGGCCGCCTCCACCGCATAGGGCGAAAAGTCATGGTCGCCGCCCGAGGGCGCCGGTGCGCCCTGGATGACGTGGATGTTCTTCAGCGCCCGCATGCGTTTCAGCCAGTTCCACGCCGCGGCTTCGAGATTGCCGGCACCGCCCTGGCGCAGGACGCTATCTTTCGGCAATTCCGCTTCGAGCCTGGCCAGCATCCCCAGGAACCCTTCCAGGCCGGCGCTTCCGCCAAACGCGGCCCAGAAGCGGTTTTCATATTGCATCGCCAAGGCCCGCGTCTGGACTTCCAGCAGGTTCTTTGGTACCGGCAGGTTGTTGGTGGCGAACAGGTCGATCGTGAAGATCGGCAGCGTATCGTACTCGTCCTCGGTCAGGAGGTTCAGCAGGGCGTCGATCGGCGTATTGCTGAACAGGCCGCCGTCCCAGTAGGCGCAATCGTCAATCATCACCGGCGGAAAGCCGGGTGGCAAAGCGCCGCTGGCCATGATGTGCTCCGCCCTGATCGTTTGCTTCACCGCATTCAGCTTTTCCGTGCACTGGCCCGTTGCATCCGTGCCGGCATCGGCGCCGGTGGCGTGCAGGTAATTCGAGAAGGTCATCGGCCCGCCGGTTTCCAGGCTGGTGGCCGTCACCGCCAGGCGCACCGCCGGCAAGCCATCCGCGCCGGCCCTGTTGATCTGGTCGAAGTCGATATTCTGCGCCAGCGTCGCATACATCGGCGTGGTGTCGCACAGGCTGGTCCAGCTTGCCATTTCCAGGCAATTGGTACGCGACTGCCAGAAATTCGGATTGCCGAACAACGAAAAATTGGCCTGCATGTTCGCCGGCACGAAAGGCACGGCCTTCATGGTGATCCGCTCCCAGACGGCCTTCAGGCTGGCGGCGATGTCGCCACCCTTCGCCCCGGCGATGGCCGCCGCGTTCACGGCGCCGATCGATACGCCGCTGACCGCCACCGGCTCCCAGTCCATCTCGACCAGCTTGGTCACCACCCCATATTCATAGGCGCCCAGCGCGCCGCCCCCTTGCAGTACCAGCGCCATCTTTCTCTTGGTCATGGTCGACTCCTTGATGTGTCCTGTGGAAGAAACTGCGGAACCCGCTTGGCATCAAACGGTGTCGGCGTCAACCGAGCTGGACAACTTTAAAAGGAATAGCGCTCAAGACATTGAGCAAGATCAAACAGAAAAATGCGTGGGGGATTGACGAAACAGGCAAAACCCGCCGCCGTTCCCGGCAGTGCCGGAAACGACAGCCACAGCGCGAATGCCGGGGGCGGCGGCGCTGGGAGAGCGCCGGTGTTATGGATACTCGGCGTCGATCTCGGAACCGGCGTAGTTTTCCAATTCCACGAACAACTGCCTCAAAGGCGTGTTGTCGCCGATGTGTCTCAGCAGAAGGCTGTTGCGGTAGCTGTCGATGCGCTCGGCAATGACGCGCTGGTGCGGCGCCGGGATGTTTTCCATCAGCTTGGCCCAGCCGGCCTCGTAGTCGTGCTTGCCGGTGCGCACCGATTGCACGAAGCGCTCGAATTCCTTCTGGCCGGTGCGCGCGACGATGCGCCCGCCGCCTTCCACGCCGAAGACGACCGCCAGCGCGATCACGCCTTCCGCGTTCAGGTCCGGATCCTTGACCGGGCCTTCCCAGTGGTGGCGGCGCAGCCATTCGGCGGCGCGCACGATCGCCTGCACGCCCTGGCGCTGCTTCAGCTGGCCGAGGTAGCGCTCGTAGCCGGACCAGGTCTCGCCCGGGTCGGCCGTGCACAGGTCGACGAACAATTCCTTCAGGCGGCGCTGCGAATACACCGGGTCCTTGTCGTACTCGCCGACCAGGGTGTCCTCGGGCAGCGCCGACAGCTCGCGCACCAGGCGGAAGCCCTGCTGGAACACCAGTTCCGCGCCCTCGTTGATGAGCAGGCCCAGCGCGGCCTGGTCGCCGACCTCCTCGTCCTCCTCGTCCTCGAGCAGGTGCTCCAGGCCGAGCGAGACGCCGCCGATGGTGAGCAGCTGGGCGCGCTGGATGCCTTCGGCGGTGCGGTCGTTGGTGAACTTCTCGGCGACCATCGCGGTGATGCCGGACAGCTCGTCGGCCAGGGCCGCGGCCTGGTCCGGCGTGGCGCGCGCCGGCGCCAGCCTGATCGCGCGCACCAGGCGCGGCAGCTTCTCGATGACGATGGCTGGCAGCATCTGCGTCGGCCCGCTCACGAGAAGATGTCCGTGCCGATGCTGCGGCGCGGGCTGCGGCGCGGCTGGCTGCGCACCGACGGCACCTGCTTGCGCAGGCGGTACAGCAGTTCGCGCGTGCCGCGCTGCTGGAACTCGGTCTCCTCGTCCGGATCGTCCGGCAGTTCGAGGTCGGCCAGGTCGGCGGTGTTGCGGTAGTCCGGAAACAGTTCCAGCAGCGAGCGCTGCCAGCCGTCCTCGCTGGCCCTGGCCAGGTCGATCGCCAGCGGCACGATGTCGCTGTCCGAGGTAGTGTGGATGTTGCTGTGCGGGCCGCGGTTGTTGATCTCGCCCGCCACTTCCAGGATCTCGCGCGGCGCCAGCGACCACAGGACCGCGAACGCGGTGGCGCCATGGTCGGTGCTCGACGCCGCTTCCAGCAGCTCGTGGCGGCGCTCTTCGTCGTCGGTGGCGTAGACCACGCCGTGGATGTGGTTGAACAGGCCCTCGGCGAGGCGCTCGGGGTCGTCCTCGATCATGTCGTCCGGCCAGGTGGCGGCCATGTAGGCCAGGCTCTCGGCCCAGGCCTTGGGCGGCACCAGCATGGTGGCGAGCGAGGTCTTGGCGCCGTCGAAGCCGGCCAGGTGCAGCGCGGTGACCTGGGGCGGCAGCGTCGACAGCACCTCGGCCACGGCGTAGTCGCCATGCTCGTCGGCGGCCTGCGAGAACGCTTCCTCGGCATGCTGCAGCGAGCCGGCCAGCACCAGCTCGCTGACCTGTCTGGTCAGCGCCGGCAGATTGGCTTTATTCTCGTCGCTCATTCGCGATCGCTCCCATCCTGGTCGAAGATCTGGCTGAAGTCGTCGCCGACCGCGCCTTCGTCCAGCTCGTCGTCGTCGCCTTCGTCGTCCCTTGCCAGCTGGTCGAGCGACTGGTCGTCGTCTTCCCAGCGCGCCTGGTTCTTGTACAGGAAGGCGGTGATGATGGCCTGGCGCGCCAGTTCCGGGTGGTTTTCGCAGATGGCGGCGTACATGGCCTTGCCCTCGCCCTCATCCTCCCCATCAGCGGCGTCGCAGTTGGCCATGCCGAACACGCGCGACGGATCGCCGTTGCCTTCATAGTCCATGGCTTCGCGCACCAGGCCCTTGGGGTCGGTGAAGCGGATGCGGTCGACCAGCGCGAAGGCCATCATGTTGACGTCGTCGAGGCCGTTGCCGTCCGCGTACTCGGACACCAGCGCCTGCACCATCATGTCGTAGTTCTTGCGGTTGGGTGGGTCGCCCAGGGTGCCTTCGATCTGGCCTTCCAGTTCACGCGACTGGAAAGCAAATTCCGGATGTACTTTTTTCATGGTTGGATTCGCAAACTTTGTTAGTGCAGATTGACGCCGTTCAGGGCGAACAGGGAACGCCAGAGTTCGAAGGCCTCGCCTTCCGCGTCGAGCACGATGCGGTGGTTGACGCTCTGGTCGTACTCGTCGCGCCTGGCGCGGTCGGACAGGATCTCGTAGGCCTTGGCGATGGCCTTGAAGCGCGCATCCGCGCCCGGGGCCTGGTTGCGGTCCGGGTGGTAGCGCATCGCCAGCGAGCGGTACACCTTCTTGATCTCGTCGTCGGTGGCGTTCGGCGCGACGCCGAGGATCGCGTATAAATTTTCCACTTGGAACTCTCCGGCTGTGCCGAGAAAAAACGTCAAACCGCGATTATCCTATAGAAAGCCCCATCTTGACAGGCTGGCACGAGTGTCGGCACCGGCGCCAGGGCGTGCGCTTTCAAGCTTGTAGTTACAGACATTAGCCCCAAGTATCCTCAATGCCTGACGCAGGAACCGTGCGCTTGACCACATAAGGCGGCCCGATTCTTGCCTTCTACGGTAAAATGCCGGCAATATTACCCATCCAAAACACCTTTTCATGAGCAACGACAAGAACGCTACGCCCGGGGTGCCGCCCCTGTCGTCGAACTTTGTACGCGCGATCGTCGAATCCGACATCGCCGCAGGCACGCACCAACGCGAAGGCATGCCTTCCGTGATCACCCGCTTCCCGCCGGAGCCGAACGGCTACCTGCACGTGGGCCATGCCAAGTCGATCTGCCTGAACTTCGGCCTGGCGCGCGACTACCAGGGCCGCTGCCACCTGCGCTTCGACGATACCAATCCGGAAAAGGAAGACCAGGAATATGTCGACACGATCATGGACAGCGTGAAGTGGCTGGGCTTTACCTGGGAACAGGGTGGCGAGGAATACCTGCACTACGCCAGCGACTACTTCGGCAAGCTGTACGAGATGGCCGAGTACCTGATCCGGACTGGCCGCGCCTACGTCGACAGCCAGAGCGCCGAAGACATGGCGAAGAACCGCGGCAACTTCGGTACGCCGGGCGTCAACTCGCCCTTCCGCGACCGCCCCGCCGAGGAATCGCTGCAGCTGTTCCGCGACATGAAGGCCGGCAAGTACAAGGACGGCGAACACATCCTGCGCGCGAAGATGAGCGAGGACGCGATGTCCTCGCCGATCATGACCAACCGCGACCCTGCCCTGTACCGCATCCGCCACGCGCATCACCACCGCACCGGCGACGACTGGTGCATCTACCCGATGTACGACTACACGCACCCGATCTCGGATGCGATCGAGAACATCACGCACTCGCTGTGCACCCTGGAATTCACCGACCACCGCCCGTTCTACGACTGGCTGGTCGACACCCTGGCCGACGGCGGTTTCTTCCCGCGCCCGGTGCCGCGCCAGTACGAATTCTCGCGCCTGAACCTGACCTACGTCGTCACCTCCAAGCGCAAGCTGCGCCAGCTGGTCGACGGGGGTGTCGTGTCCGGCTGGGACGATCCGCGCATGCCGACCATCGTCGGCCTGCGCCGTCGCGGCTACACCCCGGAAGCGATCCAGCTGTTCTGCGAACGCATCGGCGTCACCAAGGTCGACAGCTGGATCGACATGAGCACGCTGGAAGGCGCGCTGCGCGACGACCTGGATCCGAAGGCGCCGCGTTCGATCGCCGTGCTGCGTCCGCTCAAGCTGATCGTCGACAATTTCCCGGAAGGCCAGGTCGTGGAATGCAACGCGCCGGTCCACCCGCACCATCCGGACATGGGCCAGCGTGCCTTCCCGTTCAGCCGCGAACTGTGGATCGAGCAGGAAGACTTCATGGAAGTGCCGACCAAGGGCTACCACCGCTTCACGCCGCCAACCGCCGACAAGCCGGGCTCGCGCGTGCGCCTGAAGTACGGCTTCGTGGCCGAATGCACCGGTTTCGACAAGGATGAAAACGGCAAGGTCATCGCCGTCCACGTGAACTATTTCGAGGATTCGAAATCGGGCACGCCGGGCGCCGACAACTACAAGGTCAAGGGCAACATCACCTGGGTCAGCGCCTCGCACGCGCTGGAGGCGGAAGTGCGCCTGTACGACCGCCTGTTCCTCGATCCGCAGCCGGACGGCGGCGGCAAGGATTTCATGAGCGTGCTGAATCCGAACGCGCTGGAAACCGTCACCGCCTACCTGGAGCCGGGCCTGAAGGACGCGCAAGCCGACCAGCGCTTCCAGTTCGAGCGCCACGGCTACTTCGTGGCCGACCGCGTCGATTCGCAGCCGGGCAAGCCGGTGTTCAACCGCGTGACCACGCTGAAGGACAGCTGGGGCAAGTAAGCGGTATCGACGAGCACCGCATCCCGCCTCGACGAGCCCGGCTACTGCCGGGCTTTTTTTCGTACATCGCGTAGTCATTTTCCTACCGAGGCGGCAACTCTCCGAACTGCTAGGTTCGCCTGAGACCCGAAATGCGTAAGTTGCAACCTATAAATACAGCATAACCGGCAAGCGCTGCCGGACAACCAAAGCTCGGGGGCTTTCATGCTGGCGGTGCTGAGAGACGCGTTTTCGGTCACCCGGTTGTCGTTCTGGATCGGCATGCTGATGTCGACGCTGATCGGCGGCAGCCTGTACATCTTCACGGAACGTTCGATCGAGGAAGATGCTCAAGAACGCTTCATCAACCACGTACGCTACGCGCAAAGCATGATCGGGGTGCGCATCAAGTCGTACACCGACCTGCTGCGCGGCGCCGCCAGCCAGATCCAGAGCTCGGACATCCTGACGCACCGCCAGTTCCACGAATACATGCGCGGCCTGCACCTGACGGAGCAGTTCCCGGCCGTCGACAGCATCAACTTCGCCATCTATTTCCACAACGACCAGCGCACCGCCTTCGTCAGCGAATTGCGTTCGGAAATGCAGCGCTATGTGCTCGGGCCGAAGCCGCTGGACATCACGCCGCCGGGCATCCGCCCCGCCTATCTCGTCATCGCCTACGTGGAGCCCGACCGCTTCACGCCCGGCCACTACGGCATCGACCTGCTGGCCAACCCCTATTTCGGCCGTCAGATGATGGACGAGCGCGACCAGGGCACGGTACAGACCGCCGGTACGCCGATCGTGCCGCTGTCCAGGCCGAACGACAACCACCTCGGCATGCGCATGGCGGTCTACCGGCTCGGCGCGCCGATCGACACCGTCGAACAGCGCCGCGCCGCCTACGTCGGCTCGCTCGGGATCGCGTTCAGCGTGCCGAAGCTGCTCCAGGGCGTGCTCGACGAAATCCCGATTGCCGACATGCGCATGACGCTGTTCGACAACGGACGGCACCTGAACGAGAAGGGCGAAGACCTGACCGGCCGCCGCTATGCCTTGTACGACAGCCACGGCAGCCTTGCCGACCCCACGCCGGCACTGGCGAGCGGCAGCGACTACGTCTCGGCCACCCTGCCGCTGGACTTCAACGGCCGCGCCTGGCAAACCGTCTACAGCGTGCACAAATCCGCCCTGCAGAAGGACTTCAACGCCAACTACCCGATCACGATGGGTGCCCTCGGGTTCTTTCTCTCGATCATGCTGTACGTGCTGCTGCACATGCTGACGTCCTCGCGCCGCGCCGCCCTCATCCTGGCGCAGGAAATGACCAGCGAGCTGCGCCAGAGCCAGAACCGGCTGCAGATGTCGCACCAGAAGCTCAGGCGCCTGGCCGACCATGCCTATCAGATCAAGGAGCAGGAACGCAAGCGGATCGCCCGCGAAATCCACGACGACCTCGGCCAGAGCCTGCTCGCGCTGCGCATCGAGGCCGAGATGCTGGCCTCGCGCACCGAGGGCTCGCACAGCCACCTGTACAAGCGCGCCCGCGCCACCCTGCTGCAGATCGATTCGACGATCAAGAGCGTACGCCAGATCATCAACGACCTCAGGCCGAACGTGCTCGATCTCGGCCTGTCGGCGGCCGTCGAATGGCAGGTGAACCAGTTCCAGCGCCGCACCGGGATCCAGTCCAGGCTCGTGGACGACCACGGCGAGATTTCCCTGCCCGATCATTGCGCCACGGCCTTCTTCCGCATCCTGCAGGAATCGCTCACCAACGTCGTGCGGCATGCCAGGGCGAGCGAGGTGGTGGTCGAACTGCGCCTGAACGGCGGCTGGCTGTCGATGACGGTCAGGGACAACGGCTGCGGCCTGCCGCCGGAAGGGCGCAACAAGCACGGCTCCTTCGGCCTGGTCGGCATCGAGGAGCGCATCCTGATCCTGGGCGGCACCTGCGCGGTGTTCAGCGAGCAGGAAGGCGGCACCACGATCATGGTGTCGGCGCCGGTGATCGGCACGCCGGAGCTGGCGCCGATTCCCCAGGACGAACATGAGCCGGGTTCCGCGGTCATCTGAAGCACGCCGCTACAGCCATTTCCCTCCTTTTTCCCCACGGCCTCGTCGCGCCCGACCTGTTGTTCAAACTGTTGCAATCGGGCGACGCCTCCTCGCTTTTGACTAAGCGCAATTCCCTCAAGAAATTGCTCAATTACATTGAGTACAAGTAATGCACGTCAACGAGGACAAACCGATTTAGTGCTTACTGGAAATGAAATGCAAGATCACTGACGCGTATCGAAGTGGAAATACGAAGCACAAAAAGGCGCCGACACGAGGTTCACACGATGTCCGCCAACACTAGGGAAGCAGTTCACACAACTACATCGATGAGGACAACCATGAACATGAACGAGCTCTTCAAGGCAGTGATGGCAATCGACCTGGATCCGATCAAGGTCAAGCTGATGCATGTCGAATCCGGCGAAGGCTGGAGCCTGGCCAAGGCCGATGCGGTCGAAAAGGAATACCGCCGTTTCCTGTGCCTGATGAAACTGTATCCCGAAGTGCCCACCGCGCCGCTGGAAGACGTCGACACCTTCTGGCACTACCACATCCTCGACACCATGAAATACGCGGACGATTGCGCCTGCGTGTTCGGTTACTTCCTGCATCATTACCCGTATGTCGGCCTGCGCGGCGACGACGACGAACAATTCCGCCTCGACAGCGGCGAGCGCATGCGCACCCTGTACGAATCGACCTTCGGCGAAGCCTATCCGGATTCGCTGGACCTGCCGATGCAGGCGGCGTATTGCGCCGGTCCGATCGGCAAGGCCGCACAGACCGCGTATTGCGCCGGCCCGATCGGCCAGGCTGCGCAAACCGCGTATTGCGCCGGCCCGATCGGCCAGGCTGCGAATACCGCCTATTGCGCCGGCCCGATCGGCCAGGCTGCGAAGACCGCCTATTGCGCCGGCCCGATCGGCGTACCCTCCAGGCCCATCCTTCTGGCGGCCGCCGCCGTAAAAGCAACACTGCCGGCCTGATCCACCTTCTTTCTCCTGGTCCGGCCGTCTCCCTCGCAGGCCGTGTCAGTCTGGTCCGCCCTCGTGGCGGACCTTTTTTTTGCTTCTCGCGCATGCTGTGCCACTTTTATTACCGCCAGTTTCTATCTCTATTTCGCTACATTGTTACCTCTTCACCTGACTAGGTTGAGCCTGACGCTGCACGGATTACAGTGGGTAAAGATGATCAGGATCAAGACGTTGCTCAACCGCCACCTATCGACGAGGACACTGTGAACGCAAACAACCGACTGGAAGAAGTGCTGCAGGCCGCCATGGACATCGATCTGGACCCCATCAAGCGCAAGCTGATGCATCGGGCTTCGGGGGAAGGATGGAGCCTCGAGAAGGCCGACGCGGTCGAGAAGGCGTACCGGCGTTTCCTGTGCCTCATGAAGATGTATCCCGACGAGGCCACGGCACCGCTGGTCGACGTGGACACCTTCTGGCACTACCACATCCTCGACACCATGAAATATGCGAGCGACTGCCAACAGGTGTTCGGCTACTTCCTGCACCACTACCCTTACGTGGGCATGGGTGACGAGGAAGACGAGCAGTTCCGCCTCGACAGCGGCGACCGCATGCGCACGCTGTACGAAGCCACGTTCGGCGAACCCTACGCGGCCGTGCAGGCCCCGGCCTTCTGCGCGGGTCCGATCGGCCAGCAGGCCGCACCTGCCGGCCACCCGGCGGATATCGCTTTCTGCGCAGGACCGATCGGGAAGCGCGCCGCCCCCTCGATGGACCTCGCCTTCTGCGCGGGTCCCATCGGCAAGAACGCTGGCCGCGCCGACGCGGCGCAGCCCACGCCCCAGGCCCACTGACGCCGGCGATGGAGCGGATCGACGCATCCGCTCCGGCCTTCAGGCCAGCAGCCCCTCGTGCGCGTCGGCGCGCACCATCAGCGCACGCAGTTCGCGGATGCTGAAATCGGACACTTCGTGCATGCGCAGCAGGATGGTGGCGCCGATCGGCAGCGCGTTGTGGCGGATCTTGCTGATCACCGGCGGCGCGACTTCCAGCGCGCGCGACAGCGCGGCATCGTTCTTCAGCCTGAGTCTGGCGATGATGGCATCGAGGACGCGGTTCGGGTCATACACGGACGAGTCCGGCATCTTGAGAAGGGACATGAGGTTCTTTCAAAAATAACAATCCATGGAATATTCTTCACTCTCTGCTCGAGGGAATGAAAAATACGCTAGTTTCGGGAATTTGCTTTGTCTTATATGGTCGCTCTGCGGCGAACCCGAATCATACATGGACGCGTTATTATTTGCTTAAGCCAGCCTTATCCAGGGACGCCAGGAAGTCTTCCACGCGCGGATGACGCAGGCGCGCGCGCAGGCCGCGCTTGATGCGCGTGTTGTCGAGCCGGCGCGATTCCGACATGAAGGACAGCTGCACCGCCGATACCGCCCGCTCCAGCGCGGCGCGCGGCAGGCGCGGCGCGCGCGCCATGCCGAAGGCGTCGGCCACCGCATCGAAATAATCCCCCATCTTCATGCGCGTGTCGTCGGACGCGTTGTAGGCGCGCCCCGGCTGCCCGCGGAACAGCGCCAGGAAGGCGAGATAGGCCAGGTCGTCGGCGTGGATGTGGTTGGTGTGGACATCGTCCGCGGGCGCCAGGGCCGGCGTGGCGCGCCGCAGGCGTTCCAGCGGCAGGCGCTCCCGCGCATAGATGCCGGGCGCGCGCAGGATGGCGACGCTGCCGCCGCTGGCGAGCGCCCAGGCGCGCAGCACCTGCTCGGCGTCGACGCGGCGGCGCGCGCGCGCATTGCGCGGGCGGCGCGGCGTGCTCTCCGGCGTCATCGCGCCGCCACGGTCGCCGTACACGCCGGACGTGCTTACATAAACGACATGCGTGCCCTCGGGTAGAATGGCGGTCAAATTGCGTGTACGCAAATCCAGCTCGCCTTGCTGCTGCGGCGGCGCCAGGTGCACCACGTGGCGCGCCAGGCCGCGCAGCCGCGCCAGCGTGGCCGGCCGGTCCAGGTCGGCCACGATGGGGATGGCGCCGGCCGCGCGCAGTTCGGCGCGCCGTTCCGGCTGGCTGGTCAGGGCGAACACACGGAAGCGCTCGCGCAGCAGCGGCAGCAGGCGCATGCCGACGTCGCCGCAGCCCACCACCAGCAGGCGCGGCCGGTTGAAGCCGGCACGATTCGAATTCATCACATTATTATCAGTATTCATTCCGAGGATTGTATGACGTTCCAGATCACTGTCCAGCCCAGCGGCCACCAGTTCGCGTGCGAGCAGGACGACACCGTGCTCGCCGCCGCGATCCGCTCCGGCATCGGGCTGCCCTACGGCTGCAAGAACGGTGCCTGCGGTTCCTGCAAGGGCAAGGTCGTCGAAGGCACGATCCACCACAAGCCGCACCAGGCGCGCGCCCTGTCCGACCAGGAAAAACTGCAGGGCTATGCGCTGTTCTGCTGCGCCGTCGCCGAGGGCGACCTGACCATCGAGGCGCGCGAAGTCGGCGGCAGCAGCGAGTACCCGGTGCGCAAGATGCCGACCCGCGTGTCGAGCATCCGCCGCGCCGCGCCCGACGTCGCCGTCCTGACGCTGCAGCTGCCGGCCAACGAGGCGCTGGCCTACCGCGCCGGCCAGTACATCGAGTTCCTGCTCAAGGACGGCAAGCGCCGCGCCTACAGCATCGCCAACGCGCCCTCCTTCAGCGGCCCGCTGGAACTGCACATCCGCCACCTGGCGGGCGGCCTGTTCACCGACCACGTGTTTTCCAACATGAAGGAGCGCGACATCCTGCGCTTCGAGGGACCGCTGGGCACCTTCTTCCTGCGCGAGGAGTCCGACAAGCCGATCGTGCTGCTGGCCTCGGGCACCGGCTTCGCCCCGGTCAAGGCGCTGGTCGAGCACCTGATCCACCTGAAGTCCGAGCGTCCGGTCAGCCTGTACTGGGGCGGGCGCCGTCCGCAGGACCTGTACATGGCCGAGCTGTGCGAACAGTGGGCGCGCGAGCTGCCGCAGCTGCGCTACGTGCCGGTCGTGTCGGACGCGCTGCCGGAAGACGGCTGGCTTGGCCGCGCCGGCTTCGTGCACGCGGCCGTCATGCAGGACATTCCGGATCTCTCGAACCACCAGGTCTACGCCTGCGGCGCGCCCATCATGGTCGACTCGGCGCGGCGCGACTACGTGGAACAGTGCGGCCTGCCGGCCGAGGAATTCTATGCGGACGCCTTCACCACCGAGGCCGATTTGGCCCAGGATTGAGGGGAAACGGTCCACCCTACGTCCATACGGCCCGGATGGCCGTATGGACTGCATATAAAACATATATAAGGCACAATGAAGGCTCGCATTCCCGCCAGCCCCAATAAGACCTTATGTCATCGACCTCCTCCGCAGGCCGCCTCGGTATCCTGCGCAACCGTAACGTCTCGTTCTACCTCTCCGCCCGTTTCCTGAACACCCTCGCCATCCAGATGCAGAGCGTCGCGGTCGGCTGGCAGGTCTACCAGATCACCCACGACGTATTCGACCTCGGCCTGATCGGCCTGGCCCAGTTCGCGCCCTTCCTGGCGCTGATCCTGTGGGCCGGCCACGTCGCCGACACCCACAACCGCCGCACCATCATCCTGCTGTGCATGGGCACCCAGCTGCTGTGCAGCCTGCTGCTGCAGGCCTTTACCTGGTCCGGCAGCACGGTCGTGTGGCCGGTGTTCGCGATCCTGGTGCTGTACGGCAGCGCGCGTGCCTTCAGCCAGCCGGCCTCGCAGGCGGTGCTGCGCAACCTGGTGCCGACCGAATCGTTCTCGCAGGCGGTGGCGCTCAGCTCCTCGACCTTCCAGGTGGCGGTGATCGTCGGCCCGGTGATCGGCGGCCTGCTGTACGTGTACGGCCCGCAGCTCGTGTACCTGGTGTCGAGCGTGCTGCTGCTGTTGTCGGTACTGCTGATGGCCTGCACACGCAGCGCGCCGCAGGCCATGAACAAGGCGCCGGTCAGCTGGCACACCCTGCTCGAGGGCCTGCGCTTCGTCTGGACCCGCCCGATCGTGCTGGGCGCCATCTCGCTCGACCTGTTCGCCGTGCTGTTCGGCGGCGCCACCGCCCTGCTCCCGGCCTATGCCCACGACGTGCTGCACGCCGGCCCGCAAGCCCTCGGCCTGTTGCGCACGGCGCCCGGCGCCGGCGCCACCCTGTGCTCGATCGTGCTGGCGCTGTGGCCGATCCAGCGCCGCGTTGGCGCCTGGATGTTCGGCGGCGTGGCCGTGTTCGGCCTGGGCACCATCGTGATGGGCCTGACCGACATGTTCGCGGTGGCCCTCGTCGCCCTGTTCCTGATGGGGGCCGGCGACATGATCAGCGTATACATCCGCCACCTGCTGGTGCAGTACGAGACGCCGGACGAGATCCGCGGCCGCGTCAGCGCCGTCAACGCCGTCTTCATCGGCGCCTCGAACGAACTGGGCGAATTCGAATCGGGCCTCACCGCCAGCTGGTTCGGCACGGTGCGCGCGATCCTGTTCGGCGGCGCCGTCACCCTGCTGGTCACCGGTACCTGGATGAAGCTGTTCCCGGTGCTGTCGCGCATGGACCGCTTCCCGCACCACGAGGCCGAGAAAGCCAAGGCCGGGTGATGGCCACGCCGCCGCGTTCCGCCGACAAGCGCTTGCTGCACCGCTTCATCCGCAACCGTCCGCACCTGACGCTGGCCCTGGTGCTCGGCGTCGTGGTCGGGCTGGCATGGCCGGACGGCGCGCCGTGGCTACGGCGCGCGCTGGTCGGCTGGAATGCCGGGGTGTGGACCTACCTGCTGGGCATGATGTGGATGATGGCACGCGCCGACCAGCGCAAGGTGCGCGAGATCGCCGGCCGCGAGGACGAAAGCGCCGGCATGGTGCTGGCGATGCTGTTGCTCGGCACGGGCCTGAGCCTGTACGCGATCGTGTCGGAACTGACGCACATGGACCACATCCCGCCCGACCAGGTTGCCTTGCGCTATGCCTTCACCGCGCTCACCGTGGTCGGTTCCTGGCTGCTGGTCGGCGTGCTGTTCTGCTTCCACTACGCGCACCTGTATTACCGCGCCGGCGAACAGAAACCGCTGCGCTTCCCGGAAGATGGCCTGCAGCCGGACTACTGGGACTTCCTCTACTTCTCGTTCACGATCGCGGTCGCGGTCCAGACCTCGGACGTGGCCGTGACTTCGCGCGCGATGCGCAAGCTGGTGCTGGGGCAATCGGTGCTGGCCTTCTTTTTCAACCTGCTGATCCTCGGCCTGTCGATCAACCTCGCTGCCGGCCTGATCGGCTCGTGAATGCGGTACATGGTGTCCTAGCGAACGTAAATCGCCATTAGAAACGGGTAAGATCGTTTCAACAAGTTTACAAAGTGGAGCGATTTATGGAAATCAATGTAAATACCGACAACACCATCGACCGCCACCAGGGCCTGGACGAACGCGTCCGTGAAGCCGTCGAAGCCAGCATCGGCCGCTTCGACCAGGTGCGCCGCGTCGACGTTCACCTGAGCAACCAGAATGGCCAGAAGCACGCGGATGGCGACAATTACTGCATGATGGAAGCGCGCGTGGCCGGCTACGAGCCGGTGGTCGTGCACGCCCATGCCGAAAACCTGCACCTGTCGATTTCGGGCGCCGCCGGCAAGCTCAAGCGTGCCCTGGACAGCGCCCTCGGCCGCCTGGCCGACAAGAACAAGCGCGAACCGCTGCCGGTCGATGCCGAATCGTACAAGGGCCTGACCGACAACGAATAAGACCGCTCTTCCCCTGACCTGAAGCCGGCCGCGTGCCGGCTTTTTGGCGTCCGTGCGCTACACGCCGTGCGCTACAAGATGCGCACGCCCAATTCACGGTACGGCGCCAGCACCTGTTCCGGTACCGCGCCGGCGGTGACCAGCGTGTGGATCGCGCCCGCCTCGCACACCACGTGCGACTCGGCCGTGCCGAGCTTTTCCGGCGTCACCAGCGCCACCACGTGGCTGGACGCCTTGATCATCGCCCGCTTGACCGCGGCTTCCTCCGCATCCGCGACGGTGAGGCCGGCCTGCGGGTGCAGGCCATACGCGCCCAGGAAACAGGTGTCCGCGCGCAGTTGCCGGAAAAAATCCACGGCTTCCACGCCCAGGTTGACGCGGTAAGGCGCATGCAGGCGCCCGCCCGCCATGCGCACCTCGATGCCCGGGTGGTCGAGCAAGGCCGTGGCGGCCGGCAGGCTGTTGGTGGCGACCCGCAGCCGGCAGGCGGCCGGCAGCAGCCGCGCCAGCCAGCCGACCGTGGTGCCGCCATCCAGGATCACCATCTGGCTGTCCCGCAACAGCGCGAGCGCCTTGTGCGCGATTTCCTGCTTGACGGCGGCGTCGTGCCGCTCGCGCGCCTGGTAGGCACCCGGGATCGGCGACGGCGCAACCGCGCCCCCGCGGATCTTGGTCAGCAAGCCCTGGCGCGCCAGCTCGTCGACGTCGCGCCGCACCGTGTCCTCGGATACCTGCAAGGCCCGGCTGAGCGGCATGAGCTGGACCTGCCCCTGGCGGCGCAGCTGGTCGAGGATGTGCTGGAAACGTTCGTGCTTGAGCATGGGCGGATAGTGCAGGGTCGGCAGCGAAAAGGCAACAGTGCGGCCCGGCAGGCATGCAAATATTTGCAGTTTTATGCAATTTTTTGCGATATCATGCGATTTTCATCATTCCAAGCGATCACACCATGTCCGCTCTCCTGTCCGCTTCCGGCCCCTTCCGCGCCGTGCTGTTCGATCTCGACGGCACCCTGGCCGACACGCTGCCCCTGTGCATCCGCGCCTTCCGTGAAGCAATCGAACCCGCCGCGGGGCGCGCCGTGAGCGATGCCGAGATCGTTGCCACCTTCGGTCCGTCCGAGGAAGGCACGATCCGCGCATTGGCGCCCGGCCACTACGACGCCGCGCTGGCCGCCTACCTGCACCATTACGAGCGCCTGCACGTGGATTGCCCGGACCTGTTCGCCGGCATCGGCGACCTGCTGCGCGACCTGCGCCGCCACGGCCTGCGCCTGGGGCTGGTGACCGGCAAGGGCGCCGGCAGCACCCGGCTGTCGCTGCGCCGCTTCGGCCTGGAAGACGCGTTCGAGATCGTCGAAACCGGCTCGCCGCTGGGGCCGCGCAAGGCCGAGGCGATCGGCGCCATCCTGGCCGCCTGGCACATGGCGCCGGGCGATGCCGTGTACGTCGGCGACGCGCCCAGCGACGTGACGGCCGCGCGCGCGGCCGGCGTGGCGGTCGTGTCGGCGGCCTGGGCCGGCAGCGCCGATCCCGACGCCCTGCGCGCGCTGGCGCCGGACCTGCTGGCGTCGACGGTGGATGAACTGCGCGACTGGCTGTGGCCACGCCTGGCGGCACCCGCAGCCGGTGCCTCCGCCGTGGAGTGGCTCGGCATCGCCCAACGCCTGCAAGCCCTGGCCCAGGCCGGCCTCGCCTACGATCCGCACGTCTACGATGCCGAGCGCTACCAGGAAATCCTGGCGCTCAGCCAGAAGATGCTGGGCCACCTCACCGGCCTGCCCATCCCCTTCTTCCAGCAGGCCGTGGCGGCCGAGCGCGGCTATCCCACGCCCAAGGCCGACGTACGCGCGGTCATCTTCCGCGGCAGCGACGAGATCCTGATGGTGCGCGAAAAAAGCGACGGCGGGCGCTGGTCGCTGCCGGGCGGCTGGGCCGACGTCGGCTGCACGCCCTTCGAAGTCGCCGTCAAGGAAGTGCGCGAGGAAACCGGCCTGACGGTACAGGCCGAGCGCCTGCTGGCCCTGTGGGACATGCGCCGCCATCCGCATCCGCCCCAGGCCTTCAGCATCTGGAAGGCCGTGATCCTGTGCCGCGTGCTGGACGGCGAGCTGCAGGCGGAGACGCCCGAGACCACCGAGGCGCGCTGGGTCGCGCGGGGTGAACTGGCGCAGCTGGATCTGTCGACGGGGCGGATCACGGTGCCCCAGCTCGAGCGCCTGTTCGCCCATGCGCTGCAGCCGGACCTGCCGGCCGAGTGCGACTGAGTGCGTCCGCTATCGGCCCAAGCGAAATTCGGACCTCGAGTGCATACATCTTTCAATCCTGTCGAGTTGTCTGCGCAGCCGAGCCAATGATGAATTCAGGATCCAGTTTCAGCCCATCCGGATCCTCGGCAATCTGCGAACATTCAGCGATTTCCCGTGGTGGTTTCGGTGGTGGCGGTGCCGGTGCCATGCCTGCAAACGCAGCCATCATCAGTACGCCGAGCCAGCCATATCGCTCTCTCCAAGGCCGTGGTTCAGGAATCGCACTCGGGGAAGGCTCTTTGTTTTCATCATCCACTGGAAAATCACTTTCGTTTGCATTCTGTCGCGTCTCGATCGGCTCTGCAGTAGCCAATCTGGTGATTTTCTCAACTATTTCAATGGTGTCGCGGGATCGACTTCACTGTCCACTCAAGAAGCGCAGACTCCATCGCCCTCCAGCAGCGCGCGCAGGCGGCGCAGGTAGCGCAAGCCTTCCAGCGCGCGGCTGCCGTACCAGGACATCATCTCGCCGTCGACCAGCAGCACCGGGATGCCGATCTGCTTTTCCAGCGCATCGGCATGCGCTTCCGTGAAGCGGTAGGGCTCGGTCGACAGCAGCACCGCGTCCAGGCCCTCCACCAGTTCCAGCGACCAGGCGAAGCGCGGATAGCGCGTGCCAGGCTCGATGTCCGGCACTTGCCAGCCCAGCTCGGCCAGCATGGCGGCAATATACGTGTCCGGCGACACCGTCATCCACGGATCCTGCCAGATGCAGTACAGCACCGTGCGCGGCGGCCCCGGGGGCAGCGCGCGCAGGCGGGCGTATTCCTCCTCGAAGGCCGCGCACCAGCGCCCGGCCGCGTCGCCGGCACCGAAGATGGCGCCCATCAGCCGCGCAAGCGGCAGGTTGTCGCGCGGCGCGTTCGGATGCGTGACCACGACGTGCGGCACGAATTCGGCCAGCATGTCGACGGTCGGCTTCTCGTTCTCGTCGATGTTGACCACGACGTGGGTCGGCGCCAGCTTGCGGATCTTGTCGAGGTTGACGTCCTTGGTGCCGCCGACCTTGGGGATGGCGGCCACCACGTCCTTCGGGTGGATGCAGAAGCCGGTGCGGCCCACGAGTCGCGGCGCCAGGCCGAGTTCGCACAGCAGTTCGGTAATCGAGGGCACCAGGCAGACGATGCGGGCGTCCTGTGCGGGCAGGTGGCGCTGCCCGATGGCGTCGATCAGAGGGTCGGGAATAGTCATGGCACCATTGAAACACCGTTGACTACCGGACGCCAAGCACATTGGGTTATCATGCGGCATTGTCAATATGCCCCTATCCATGGACAAGATCGAGAAGTTCGGCGCATCCCGCTACGCCATCGAAGACCTGCAACTGTTCCGCGACACCGACATCCCGGCCGTGAAGGCGGCGCTCGCCCCCTGCGAGGTGGTGCGCGTGGCGCGCGGCGAACAGATCCTGGACAGCGTGCGCGCCCGCCTCTACATCGTGCTGTCCGGCGCCCTCGGCGTGGCGGCCGAAACGGCGATGGGCGAAGCCACCATCGACCGCATCCTGCCCGGCGAAAGCGCGGGCGAGCAATCGGTGCTGGACGATGCCGCCGACCTCACCACCATGACGGCGCTCGAGGACACCGAATTGCTGGTGATCGAATCCGAAGTGCTGTGGAAACTGATTGACGAGAACAACGGCGTCGCGCGCAACCTGCTGCGCCTGCTGTCCTTCCGCATCCGCGCCGCCAACGCCCTGCTGCGCCGGCGCCAGAAGCTGGGCCAGTTCTACCGCGAACTGTCGCTGAACGATGGCCTGACCGGCCTGTACAACCGCGCCTGGCTGGCCGACATGCTGCCCAAGCTGGTCGGCCGCGCGCGCCAGGACGGCACCCCGCTGTCGCTGGTCATGATCGACCTCGACCACTTCAAGGGTTTCAACGACAGCCATGGCCATTTGATCGGCGACCACGCGCTGACCGTGGCCGCGAACGTGATCAAGAACGCGCTGCGCCCGTCCGACTTTGCGGTGCGCTATGGTGGCGAGGAAATGATGGCCTTGCTGCCGAACACCGGCCTGCCGGCCGCCAGGATGGTGGCTGAACGCCTGTGCAATCGCATGCGCGACGCCGTGGTGTTCACCGACATGCGCCAGCCGCTGCCGCACATCACGGGATCCTTCGGCGTAGCCACCTTGAGCACGGACCAGGACGAAAACAAGCTGATCGAAGCCGCCGACGCCGCCCTGTACCGGGCCAAGGAAGCGGGACGCAACCGCATCTGCAGCTGAGTTTGTCCGCACGCGGCGCGTAAAGTTCCCGTCACCCTGTTGAGCCGCGGCTGTTGCTGTCCACCCCGGCAAGTTAGAATGACGAGTCGCAACTCAACGTGCAGCGTTCATGAGCACCCACACCTTCCTTTGGCATGACTACGAAACCTTCGGTGCGGAACCGCGCCGCGACCGCCCCGCGCAGTTCGCGGCGATCCGCACCGATGCCGAGCTCAACGAAATCGGCGAGCCCATCATGCTGTACTGCCAGCCGGCGCCCGACTACCTGCCCGATCCGCAGGCCTGCCTGATCACCGGCATCACGCCGCAGCACTGCCTGCAGCACGGGGTGCCGGAGCACGAATTCGCGGCCGCCATCTGCGCGGCCTTCAGCGAGCCCGGCACGGTCGGGGTCGGCTACAACACCATCCGCTTCGACGACGAAGTCACGCGCTTCCTGTTCTGGCGCAACATGATCGACCCGTACGCGCGCGAATGGCAGAACGGCTGCGGGCGCTGGGACTTGCTGGACGTGGTGCGCATGGCCTATGCCCTGCGTCCGGACGGCATCGCCTGGCCGCGCAAGCCGGACGGCAAGCCCAGCTTTCGCCTGGAAGACCTGAGCCGGGCCAACGGCCTGCAGCACGAGGCCGCCCACGACGCCCTGTCCGACGTGCGCGCCACCATCGCACTGGCGCGTTTGATCCGCAGCAAGCAGCCGAAGCTGTTCGACTTCTGCCTGGAACTGCGCCGCAAGGACAAGGTCGCATCCGAGATGGGCCTGCACCTGGAACGCGCCCAGCGCCAGCCGGTGCTGCACGTGTCCGGCATGTTCCCGGCCGAGCGCGGCTGCCTGGCCGTGGTCTGGCCGATCGCCTCGCACCCGACCAACAAGAACGAAGTGCTGGTCTGGGATTGCAGCCACGATCCATCGGAACTGTTCTCGCTGTCCGTGGACGCGATCCGCCAGCGCATGTTCACGCGCGCCGCCGAGCTGCCGGAGGGGATGACGCGGCTGCCGATCAAGAGCGTGCACCTGAACAAGTCGCCGATGCTGGTCGGTAACCTGAAAACGCTGAGCGCGGCGATGGCGGCGCAGTGGGAACTCGACCTCGAGCGCTGCATGGAACACGCGCGCATCGCCGCCGGGGGCCCGGACATGAGCACGGTCTGGCAGCAGGTGTTCCAGCGCGAGGGGACGGCGGGCGCGACCGACGTCGATGAAGACCTGTACGGCGGCTTCGTGTCGCAGGGGGACAGGCGCAAGCTGGAATCGCTGCGCGGCGAAAGCCCGGCGCGCCTCGGCAATGCCCGCCCCTCGTTCGAGGACGCGCGCCTGGAAGAACTGTTCTTCCGCTACCGTGCGCGCAATTTCCCTGACACCTTGCAGGGCGAGGAGATGCAGACCTGGGAAGAACACCGCGCCGCGCGCCTGTTCGATGGCGCGGGCGGGGCAAGGACGATCGAGCAATTATTCGGGGAAATCGATGCGCTGTCGGAGACGGCGGACGAGCGCGCCGAAGAGATCCTTGGCGCGCTGTACGATTACGCGGAGTCGATTGCGCCGGATCGTTATTGATCCGCCGCTTTTAGATCAGTTCGCAGGGTGGGCACCCTGTGCCCACCTGGCAATCAGCCGCGGCAGCGGTTGATCGCATCGCGCGTTTCCAGCGCCACCCTGCGCGCCGCAGCCGCGAAATCCTCGCCGCCTTCCGCCTTCGCATACAAGATGGCGCGCGAGGAATTGATCATCATGCCGGTACCGGCCGCGGTCCGGCCCGCGCCCACGGTCGCCTCGATGTCGCCACCCTGGGCACCGATGCCCGGCACCAGCAGCGGCATGTCGCCGACGATCTCGCGCACCTGGGCGATCTCTTCCGGGAAGGTCGCGCCGACCACCAGCGCGCACTGCCCGTTCCTGTTCCACTTCTCGGCCACCAGGCGCGCCACGTGCTGGTACAGCGGGCGGCCGCCGACGTCGAGGAATTGCAGGTCCGAACCGCCCGCGTTCGAGGTGCGGCACAGCACGATCACGCCGCGGTCTTCCCAGTCCATGTAGGGCTCGACCGAATCGAAGCCCATGTAGGGGTTCACGGTGACGGCGTCGGCGCCGTAGCGCTCGAAGGCTTCGCGCGCGTACTGGTGGGCGGTGGCGCCGATGTCGCCGCGCTTGGCGTCCAGGATCAGCGGGATCTGCGGGTACTTGGCGCGGATGTAGCTGCAGATGGTTTCCAGCTGGCGCTCGGCGCCCAGCGCGGCGAAATAGGCGATCTGCGGCTTGAAGGCGCAGGCCAGGTCCGCGGTGGCGTCGACGATGCCCTTGCAGAATTCGACGATGCCGTCCGGATGGCTGCGCAGGTGCTCCGGGAAGCGCGCGATGTCCGGATCCAGGCCCACGCACAGCAGGGAATCGTTGCTGCTCCAGGCAGCGTTCAGCTTGTTGATGAAAGTCATGGCGGGCCTCTTGGCGTTTTGCAAACCCGGTATTGTAGCGCGCCGCGGTGGCGGGCCGCCCGTCTGTACGCCGCCTCACGGCCGATTCGGGTATATTTTGACCATTCGACAACTTGCAATGGAAGTACCATGAAGCCATCCTTCATCACGCGCTGGGCCGGCATGCTGCTGGCCGGGGTGCTGGCCAGCGTCCTGCTGTCCGGCTGCGGCTACAACCAGTTCCAGTCCAAGGACGAGGCCACCAAGGCCGCCTGGGGCGAAGTGGTCAACCAGTACCAGCGGCGCGCCGACCTGATCCCGAACCTGGTCAACACGGTCAAGGGCTATGCGTCGCACGAAAAGGATACGCTGGAAGCCGTGACGCGGGCGCGCGCCGCCGCCACCAGTTTCCAGATCACGCCCGAGGTGCTGAACAATCCGGAAGCCTTCCAGAAATTCCAGCAGGTGCAGGGTGAACTCTCGGGCGCGCTGTCGCGCCTGATGGCGGTCTCCGAGAGCTATCCGCAACTGAAGGCCGATGCCAGCTTCCGCGACCTGCAATCGCAGCTCGAGGGCACCGAGAACCGCATCACGGTGGCGCGCCAGCGCTACATCGCGGCGGTGCAGGACTATAACGTCACGGTGCGCAGCTTCCCGACCAACCTGACGGCGATGATGTTCGGCTACCAGGCCAAGCCCTCGTTCACGGTCGAGAACGAAAAGGCGATCTCGACCGCGCCGACCGTCAACTTCGGCAAGTAAGGGGCACGGCATGCCTGCGCTGCTGCGCCTGCTGTGGGCGGGTCTGCTGGTCCCGCTGCTGGCTTTCCTGGTCGCGGGCCAGGCGCACGCGCAGCTCAAGCCGGTGCCGTCCTACGACGCGCGCGTCACCGACCAGGTCGGCATGCTCACGCCGGACCAGCGCCGGCGCCTGGACGCCGTGCTGGCCGACTACGAAACGCAAACCGGCAGCCAGATCGCCGTGCTGATCGTGGCCTCGACCGAGCCGGAAGCCATCGAGCAGTACAGCATCCGCGTCACCGATGCCTGGAAGCTCGGGCGCAAGGGCGTCGACGACGGCGTGCTGCTGCTGGTCGCGCGCGACAACCCAAGTTCGCTCAAGCGCCTGCGCATCGAGGCCGGGCGCGGCGTGCAGGGCGTGCTGACCGACGCCCAGTCCAGCCGTATCCTGCGCGACACCATCGCCCCGCACTTCCGCCAGAACGATTACTACGGCGGCCTGGTCGCCGGTGTGGGGGCGATCTCGACCCTGCTGAACCAGGAAAAGTTCCCCGCACCGCAGGCGCAGGCGGGGGCCGGGCAGCAGCAGGACGAAGACCTCGGCGGACCCGGCATCGTGATGAGCATCTTCTTCGTCGTCATCGGCTTGATGATCCTGCGCTCGATCTTCCGCCCGCGCCGCGCGCGCCTGCTCCAGCCCGGCATGGGCGGGCGCAGCGGCTGGGACAGTGCCGCCACCGGCTTCATTTTGGGCAATATCCTCAGCAACATGAGCAACGACCGCTACCGCGGCGGCGGCGGGTTCTCGGGCGGCGGCGGCTTTTCCGATGGCGGCGGCTTCAGCGGCGGCGGGGGCGGCAGCTTCGACGGCGGCGGCGCCTCGGGGGACTGGTGATGGCAAGCGCAGCGCACACCCGGGGCGGATTCCGGCGCGCCCTGCGCCACTGGCTCAGTACCCGCGCCGAAGCCGAGCGCGCGTTTCCGGCGGCGACGCTGGAAACCATCGCCGGCGCCATCGCGGAGGGCGAGCGCACCCACCGCGGCGAGGTGCGGCTGGTGGTCGAGAAGGCGCTGCCGCTGTCGGCCGCCTGGTCCGGCGTCTCCAACCGCCAGCGCGCCATCGCCCTGTTCGCCGACTACGGCATCTGGGACACCGAAGACAATTGCGGCGTGCTGATCTACGTGAACCTGGCCGACCACAAGGTCGACATCGTGGCCGACCGCGGCATCGACCGCAAGATCGACGCCGCCATCTGGCAGGCCGTGTGCGCCACCATGACGCGGGGTTTTGGCCGCGGCGAATTCCATGCGGCGACGCTGGACGCCATCGCCCAGGTCAACGAACTGCTGCGGCGCCATTTCCCGTCGAACGGATCGCGCCCGAACGAGCTGCCGGACCAGCCGCTGATGCTGTAGCGCCGGTAGAATGGCGGCTTGATCAAGCCCCCATCAAGGAAATCCATGAAACTTGCCCAGAAAGTCGCCATCGTCACCGGAGCCAGCCAGGGCATCGGCCATGCCTGCGCCCAGCGCCTGGTGCGCGAAGGCGCGCGCGTGATGCTGGTCGACGTGCGTCCCGAAGGCGCGGCCGCGGCCGAGGCGCTCGGCGACGCTGCCCGCTTCTTCTGCGCCGACGTCAGCCAGAAATCCGACGTCGACGCCATGCTGGCCGCGACTTTGCAGGCCTTCGGCCACGTCGACATCCTGGTCAACAATGCGGGCGTCACCCATGCCGCCGATTTCCTCGACCTGGCCGAGGAAGACTTCGACCGTGTCATGCGCGTCAACCTGAAATCGATGTTCCTGTGCAGCCAGGCGGTGGCGCGCGAGATGGTCAAGCGGGGCAGCGGCTGCATCATCAACATGTCCAGCGTGAACGCCGAGCTGACGATCCCGAACCAGGTGCCCTACGTGATCTCGAAGGGCGGCGTGAACCAGCTGACCCGGGTGGCGGCGATCAGCCTGGCTCAGCACGGCATCCGCGTCAACGCGATCGGGCCCGGCACCATCCTGACCGAGCTGGCGAAGCAGGCGGTGATGGGCAGCCCGGAAGCACGCCACACGATCCTGTCGCGCACCCCGCTGGGCCGCTGCGGCGAACCGGAAGAGATCGCGGCGATTGCGGCCTTCCTGGCCAGCGACGACGCGTCCTACATGACCGGCCAGACCCTGTATGCCGACGGCGGCCGCATGGCGCTGAACTATACCGTCCCGGTCAACGAATGAACGTGCCCAGGCTCGGCAATTATCAGGCGCACAAATATCTGGTATCTGAATTCAAAATTGGACGTATATTTGGCGCTGCAACATAATGCACCTGTCTCCACTATTCTCCTCCAAGAAAATAGTTTGAAGCCCGCTCAGCAAGCGGGCTTTTTTTTGCCTGTGGAGATCGAACCCAAGCGCAAACGTTCGCTCATCAAGGTGGGTTTGCTTGAGCTATGTCATTCCCGAGTCATATTCCTTCCCTATACTGGGTTCATCTGCATACACGTAACCGATATGCGTGATCGCAGAAAGGTGTGTCGCATTCCGGTGCGGCGCACCGCACCGAATTCCGAGTCTCTTGGCCCGATCTTGGGTTGTGCCCGTCCTCCGTTGGCGGGCACTTTTTTTTGCACTGCAGTGTTGTTGCGGCGCCCACCCAGCCCCGTTTGCTTCCACATGGGCTTGAACGATCCCGGGATTCCGCTATGATGAATCTCGCGTCTCTCGTTTTCCAAACATGGAGCCAGTCCAATGACTTTACCTGAAACGATGTCGCCACCCCAGCACCACCCTACCCGCCAGCGCCGCAACGACGCCGGGGACTGCCTGGTCCTCAGCGAGCTCAACCCGCGCACGGTGGTCGACCACATGGACGATGAAGGCCAGCCCCTTCACGTACTGACTTTCGGCAGTGTCCGGGAGCTTTGTCCCAAATGCCAGAGCGGCCACCTGAAGCTGGTCCTGCGCCAGTCCTCGGTCCGCATGGCCCACCTCTTCTGCGCCGACTGCGCCAGTTGTTACGACGCCCATTACTCGAACGGGACTCCCGCGCTCACGATCTGACGCCGGAAGCCACGCCCCTCGGCCGACGTCCCCATGCGGCACGCCGGCGGGGCAAGACGGATTCTCGCCTGCATTCGCCCTCCTTGCCGTCTCTGCCGCGGCGCATCAAATGCTGCGCATGCACACTGCATCGGCGCGTGATAAGGTGAGCGTTTTCTCATCCGCCTCGCCATGACCCAGGACTTGTCCACACTGTTGCAGAACCCGAGATTGCGATTGTCGCTGATCGCTTGCGCCATCCTGATGTACCTGGCGATTGTTATCGTGGGCAATCTTCCGGGGGCGCGCGCCGACATCGGGCACTATGCCTCGGGCGTGGTGCTGCACTCGACGGCCTACGCGGTGCTGACCGCCCTGTGGTTCTTCGGCAGCACCGGCAGCGCCGCCGCGCGCGCTGCCAAGGCCGTGCTGGCGGTGGCCGTGATGGGCGCCGGCGACGAATTCATCCAGAGCTTCTTTCCCTGGCGCGGCGCCGACCTGCGCGACTGGGCCGTCGATTGCAGCTCGGCCCTGGTCATGAGCGGGCTGCTGTGCCTGCTGGTACCGAAAACGGTGCTGGTCACGCGCCGCTGAGCGTTGCGGAAAATTCTCAATACCGGGCTGCGGCTTTGACGTGGCTCATGTTCAACCCGAGTCAGCTGGAACGCGGATTCCAAACACCTCTCTTACCCGAGTGGCACGCGGCATCGTCACGTACCTGGCTCATACCGTTTCCATCATAAGGATAAGGAGTTGAACATGAAGCGACAACACCAGAGTGTGTTACTGGCGGGCCTGCTGGCACTTGGCCTGTCCGCGTGCAGTTCCATGCGCGGCGGCGACAGCGGCACCACCGGCACGGAGGGCAGCAGCGCCGCCGGTTCCAGCAGCAGCGCCGGCAGCACGGGCGCCGGCGGCACGGCCGGCGGCATGTCGGGCACCGGGGCCGGCACCGGCACCAGCGGTTCGGGCGGTTGGGGCGGCGGCACCGGCAGCTCGGGCAGCTCCGGTTCGGGCAGCACGGGCGGCGGATCGGGCAGCTCCGGCTACGACCAGGGCGCGGGCAGTTCCGGCACGTCGGGCAGTTCGGGTTCGTCGGGCAGTTCGGGTTCGTCGGGCTCGTCCGGCAGCTCCGGCTCGTCAGGCAGCTCGGGCAGCTCGGGAACCTCCGGCTCCGGCTATGACCAGTCGGGTTCCGGCAGCTCGGGCAGTTCCGGCACCTCAGGCAGCTCCGGCAGCGGCAGCGGCACCAGCAGCATGGACCAGGGTGCCACCACCGGCAGCGGCATGACCGGCGGCAGCGCCACCGCGGCCCCGAGCGCCAGCCCGAACGCCACCGTGGCGGCCATCGAGATCATTCCCGGCCAGGGCGCCGCCGGCACCACCGAAGGATCGAGCAGCTCGGCGGCCCTGGGCAGCAGCGCGGGCGGCAGCACCGGCAGCTCGTCCGGCAGCGACCGCAGCTACCGCATCACCCTGCGCATGGACGACGGCAGCACCCAGGTCGTCAGCCAGTCGGCCACGCCGGATTTCCGCAGCGGCGACCGCGTCAACCTGTCGGGCGGCACCATCCAGCACTAAGCCACCCACCCACCTCAAAGATATGTAGCCCCAGGCCTCAGCAACCCGGTAGCGCACCCCGCGGCATGACCTGCCGCAGGCGCCACCGGGTGCGCCTGCTTCAAGCGCCCGATTCAAGCCACTTCGATCAAGCCTTGGCCGCGTACACCGGCGCCGTTGCGGCGGCCGCGTTCGAGGCCGTCTCCAGCGCGGGCACCAGGGCGGCGCGCCGGCCGGGCGTGCCGACCGCGCGCGCCGGCGTGGTCTCGAGCAGCTCGGCCATGCGGCGCGCCGTGTTGTCCCAGGACGTGGCGGCGACGATCGCCAGCATGGCCTCGACCATGTGGCGGCGCTGCTCCGGGCTCATGGCCAGCGCGGCTTCGCAGGCGGCGATGAATTCGCGCGCATTGCCGGCGATGGCGACCACGTGGCCGTAGGGATTGGCCACGTCGGCGATCGGGGTGCCGACGATCGGCAGCTGGGCCGCCATGTATTCCAGCACCTTGGTCGGACTGATGAATTTGGTGGCTTCGTTGATCGCGAACGGCATCAGGCACACGTCCCAGCCGGCGAGCAGGTCGGGCAAGGCCGCGTACGGCTGCTGGCCCAGGTAATGGATGTTGGCGCGGCGCGGCAAGCGCTCGGGGTCGATCTTGACCACCGGGCCGGCCAGCACGATCTGCCATTCCGGATGGGCGTCGGCCACCTCGCCGACCAGTTCCGGGTCAAAACGTTCGTCCAGCACGCCATAGAAGCCCAGGCGCGGATGCGGGATATCCGCCTGTTGCGGATGCACGCGCTGGCGGTCGAGCGCCTGCTGGAAGTGCACCACGTCGACGCTGCTCGGGAAGCAGTGCACGTTCGGGTGGCGGTTCTTCTTGGCTTCGTACAGGCTGGGGCCGCCGGCGAAGACCAGGTCGGCCAGGTTCAGCAGCGCGCTCTCACGCTGCAGCAATTGTTTCGGCGGGTTCTTGAACGATGCCAGCTCATCCATGCAATCGTAGACCACCAGCGAAGGCTGCAGGGCCTGCAGCAGGGGCAAGGCCATCGGGGTATAGAACCATGCGATGACGTCCTCTCCTGGTGGTGCCAGCTGCGCGACCATGGGTTGCAGCAGGCGCAGCTGCTCGTCGTGGAAGCCGGCGCCATGGATCGGGGTGTGCGCGCGGCACACGGTCACGTTCGGAGCGGGACTGGATCGTTGCATGAACGGGGCGCCGTCATCGTATTCCGGTTCCTCGACAAACAGGATCGGATAATGCTGGGCCAGCCGCGACAACAGGTGCTGCGGCCGCTGGAAGACGAAATCCCAGCGCAAGTGGCTGAAAACGACGATCGTGGTCATGTCTTACTCCTTTTCGCCCGCTGCGGGCGGTCGGTTGATCGAAAATACGGTGCACTGCGTGGCCGACCCCGGGCGCTTCTGCGGGCACCCGAAGACGCGTGACGTGCCGCATCGCCGGCGGGCGGCCGCCGGCGATGGCGCTGTCGACAGCGCTGCTTCAGGCTTCCGTGGCGCTTCAGGCGGGGTCTGGCCCGTCTCCCTCTTCCTCCACGTTCCGCGTCTGCAGCGGCACGTTACGGGTGGCGGCGCTGATGACCTCGAACGGAAGCTTGGGCGTCCGGTCGGCGTTCAGCAGGCCGTTCGCCTCCTGGAAAGTGTCGGCGAATTGTGTGTAGCAGAAGCCGCTGAACATGAAGGTCTCGTTGACCACCTTCAGCAGGCGTTGGTACAGGGAATGGTAGCTCTCTGCGGTGTGGGCACGGGTATAGCCCCAGGTGCCGTCCTCGGGGGTCGCGTTCGGGTCGAAGGCGATGCCGCCGAATTCGGTCAGCACGATGGGCTGGCCGCGATGCGGGAAGCCGTCCAGCGTCAGGATGCGTCCGCCGGGGCGGCGCTGGTCGAACAGGGTGCGCACGGGGTCGGTCACCTCGTAGCGCGCCTTGATCTTTTCCGGATCGCTGTCGTAGTCGTGGATGCCCAGGATGTCGGTGGCCGAGGCTTCCCAGCCGTCGTTGCCGATCACCGGGCGGGTCGCATCCAGCGTGCGCGTGAGGTGGTACAGGGCCTCGACCGCGTTGCGGTGCGCCTGGGTCAGCGTCAGGTTCGGCACGCCCCAGGATTCGTTGAAGGGCACCCACACGATGATGCAGGGGTGGCTGTAGTCGCGCTCGATCGCTTCCGTCCATTCCTTGACGATGCGCTTGATCGCATGCGGCGAGAAGCGGTAGGCCGAGGGCATTTCTTCCCACACCAGCAGGCCCAGCTTGTCGGCCCAGTACAGGTAGCGCGGGTCTTCGATCTTCTGGTGCTTGCGCACGCCGTTGAAGCCCATCAGCTTGGCCAGCTCGACGTCGCGCTTCAGGTGCTCGTCGGACGGCGCGGTCATGAAGGATTCGGTCCAGTAGCCCTGGTCCAGCACCAGGCGCAGCGGATACGGGCGGCCGTTCAGCAACAGGCGGTCGCGGTTGATGTGGAAGGCGCGCAGGGCCGTGTACGACTTGATGTGGTCGACCACCTGGTCGCCGCAGCGCAGGATCACCTCGGCGTCGAGCAGGGTGGGACGCTCCGGGCTCCATAGCAGTTCGTTGCGGGAATCGTCGATGCCGGGGTCGGACAGCGCGATCTTGCGGTTGGCTTCGGCGCCCAGGAGCTTGTAGTGGTCGTCGGCCAGCAGGTGCTCGCCGTGCCAGATCTTGACCTCGACGAACATGTCTTCCCGGATATCGCCGCCGGCAAACACCTCGCAGCCGATCTCGAAGGTTTCGAAGATCGGGGTCCAGCGCAGCGAACGGATGAAGGTGCGCGAGACCTGCTCGATCCACACGGTCTGCCAGATGCCGGTGGTGCGCGGATACCAGATCGAGTGCGGTTCCAGCAGCCAGTCCTGCTTGCCGCGCGGCTTGGCCAGGTCGGCCGGATCGTCTTCGACGAACACGGTCACGACCTGCTTGCCGTCGGCCTTCAAGGCTTGCGTGATGTCGGCCGAGAACGGCGTGTGGCCGCCCTCGTGCTCGGCCACCAGCTGGCCGTTGACCCAGACCCTGGCCGCATAGTCGACCGCCCCGAAGTGCAGGATGGCGCGCTGCTCCGACGGTTGCAGGTCGAAGTCGCGTTCATACCAGCAGAAGCGGTGGAAGCCGGTGTCCTGGATGCCGCTGAGTTCGGTCTCGGGGGCGAACGGGACGTTGATCTCGTGGGTCCAGTCGGTCACGCCCTGGGGCATGCGCGAGACCAGCTCGTCATCGAAGCGGAAACGCCATGTTCCGTTCAGGTTGATCCAATTGTCGCGTACCAGCTGGGGGCGGGGATACTCGAACTGACTCATTATTGTTGTTCCTTTCCTTGGGTCGGGACCGGGATCAGGATGCGACCCTGGTGCCCCGCTTTGTTGTAGGTGGAGAGTGCGGCTTGTGCCGCTTGTTGGGCGTGGCCGGCGCGGCACAAGGCCACGCAAGCCCCGCCGAAACCGGCACCGGTCAGGCGCGCGCCGAGCACGCCGGGGGCGTGGCGCAGGGCGTTCACCAGCTCGTCGAGCTCGGGAATCGAGACTTCGTAATCGTCGCGCAGGCTGTCGTGCGAGGCGTTCATCAGTTCGCCGAAGCGCTCGGCGGAAACGCCCCTGGCGGCTTCCAGCACGCGCAGGTCTTCCAGCACCACGTGGCGCGCGCGCCGCCGCAGCGGCTCGGGCAGCGCTTCCACCAGCCCGGGGTCGGTGACGTCGCGCAGCGCCTGCACGCCCAGCTTGCGCGAAGCTTCCTCGCACTCGGCGCGGCGTTCGTTGTACTTGCTGGCGGCCAGCGTGCGCGGCACGCCGGAATCGACGACGATGAGTTCGGTATCCGGCGGCATCCGCACCAGGTGGTGTTCCAGCGTGCGGGCGTCGATGAAGAGCATGTTGCGCTCGTCGCACAGGCTGGACGCCATCTGGTCCATGATCCCGCAATTCACGCGCGCGTAATCGATCTCGGCGCGCTGGGCGATTTGCGCCAGCTTGACGTCGTCGAGTTCGAAGCCGAGCAGCTGGCGCAGCGCGCGCAGGGTCGCCACTTCCAGCGCCGCCGAGGACGACAGGCCGGAACCGACCGGCAAATTGGTCGTCACGTACATGCGCAGCGGCGGCACCTCCACGCCCAGCGCTTCCACCAGGCGGATGCAGCCTTCGACATAGCTGCCGAAGCCCTGCGGCGCGCTGCCGCCTTGCGCGGCAAAGGTGACGTTGCCGTCCAGCGTGCCCGAATACAGGTGATGCTGGTCGTCGGCACTGCGCGACAGCGCGACCTCGGTCCGCTGCGGCGTCGCCACCGGCAGCATGAAGCCGTCGTTGTAGTCGGTGTGTTCGCCCAGCAGGTTGACGCGGCCTGGGGCCGAGGCGAGCGCTTCCGGAGCGCCGCCGAAAAAGGTCTCGGGCGTATTCATATTGTCGTCTCCAGCCAAAGTGGTCTCGGCCGGCCCTGGACCTCGCGCGCCGGCCACTGCGGGTCCAGCGTCAGGTTTTCCAGTCCGTGCGGGCCGAGCAGGAAGGTGTCTTCGATCTTGATGCCGGCAAAGCCCGGGTTGAAGGCGAAGGCCATGCCGGGTTCCAGCCCGGTCGCGGTGCTCGGGCTGGCGACGATCTCGCGCGCCTGGTAGCCGGTGATGCCGCCCTGGTGCTGGGCGCGGATCGCGTCCGGCCGGTTGGCGTGGCGGTAGGCGGCGTCCAGCGCGTGGTAGACCGCGGCCAGCGAGTTGCCGGGCTTGATCGCGTCCAGGCCGGTCGCCTCGACCTGCAGCAGGTCGGCCTGCCCGGCGGGCGCCGGACCGAAGCTGACCGAGCGCGTCAAATTCGCATACAAGCCGTGCCGGCGCGCGCACACCGCCAGCGTGGCGCGCGCGCCCAGGCGTTCGTGGGTCGGCGCCGGATGCGCGAACAGCGGCAGGCGCCGCTCCCCCGCCGCCAGCATGGGCGCCGGCTGGATGCCGCGCGACCACAGCGCGCGGGCGGCGGCGGCCACCAGCTGGAACTCGGTCCAGTCCGGCCTGGCTTCGCGCAGCACCTCGCCCACCGCCTGCGCCGCGTCCCGGCCCAGCGCGCGGTAGCGCGCCTGCTCGGCCTCGCCCAAGACCATGCGGCGCAGGCGCAGGCTGGCCGGCAGCGGCTGGTCGACGTGGTTCGGACGATCGGTCAGGATCGCGCTGCCCGCGGCCGCGCCCAGCACATGGGTCTCGCGCAGCTCGACCTCGGTCCAGGGCGCGATGTGGAAGGTGAAGCCGTCCGGCACCTGTTCGCGGCGCAGGCGCTCGGCCTCGATCTCGTCGGTCAGGATCACGGCTTCGTCGCGCGTGACCAGCACCTCGGCCGCGCCGGTGTCCGCGGCCGGCATCACGGCGCCGTCGCCGCCGGCCGTCACCCAGGAAAACCAGTCGAGGCAGCGCAGGCGGATCGCGCCGGCGCCGGTCGCGGCCAGCGTCTCGCGCAGCAGCGCCAGCTTGGCGGCCACTTCGGGAGCTCGGGTGTCGGGGATCGCGCTCATGCCGTTTCCTCCAGGCTGACTTCGACCTGCTGCAATTCGTAGGCCGTGGTTTCGGGCAACACATCCATCGCGAACATGCCGGCGGCCAGCTCGGTGCCGGCCAGGTATTTCAGGCGGTCGCGCGTGCGGTAAGGCGGGTAGAACTGGGCGTGCAGCTGGGTTTCCGGGTGGGCGGCGCCGTCGAGCGGCGCCTGGTACCAGGCCATCAGGTAGGGGAAAGGCCGGTCCCACAGGCTGTCGAACTTGAGCAGCACGGTCTTCAGCGCGCGCGCCAGGCCCTCGCGCTGCGGCGGGCTCAGGGACGCGAAATCCTGGCAGGGATCCAGCGGCATCACCCAGACTTCGTACGGGTAGCGCGCGCAGGCCGGCACGAAGGCGATCGCATAGTCGTCCTGGTAGAGCACGCGGCGGCCGTCGGCGGCTTCGTCGCGCGCCATGTCGCACAGCAGGTTGGAACCATGCTGCAGCCAATACTCGCGCTCCTGCGCCAGCTGGCGCGCCGGCACCGCGGGCACGAAGGGATAGGCGTACAGCTGGCCGTGCGGATGGTGCAGCGTGACGCCGACCTCGGCGCCGCGGTTCTCGAAGGGCAGCACGTAGCGGATGTGCTGGTGCAGCGCTGCCATGCGCCGCGTGCGGTCGGCCCACACTTCCAGCAGCAGTTCGATGCGCGACAGCGGCAGGCGCCCCAGCGGCGTCAAGGGATCCTGGGTGAACACCACCACCTCGCACTTGCCGTTGGCGGGCGCGGTCGGCACGTTCAACGCGGGCGGGTCGTGGGCGTCCAGCGCCAGCGAGGGAAAGCGGTTGTCGAACACGGCGATCTCGTAGGCGCCGGCCGGCATCTCGGTCGGGTGCGCCGCATCCAGCATGGGCGCCAGCGGGTTGTACTGCGGCGGCGGCTGGTAGGTGCGGTTCTGGCGGTAGGCGGCATAGGTGACCCATTCGCCACGCAGCGGATGCCAGCGCAGGTGCGGATTGGCGTACTGCGGCTCCGGGAACGGGCTGGGCGCTGCCAGCCCTTCCGGGATCGGATGGTTGCTGTACAGGGTAAGTTGTCGTCCGTCTGGCTTTACGAGATCTTGTCTGTGCATGGCGATGAATGTCGAGCTCACGAGTTGGCGCGACACGACTTCCGGTATCGCACTCGCAGTGAGGGACCGATCCTAACATGCACTTTTCGCCACATTTTCTTGCGCGCAGCACTTGATTTTCCAGTCATCAACACACGGAACAGCACAGGCCAGGCGACCGTCGGCAGCGTCTCCTTTCTCTCCTAGGGAAAGCGCGCGGCGAGGCGCGTTTTTCCCTATGAAACACGGTCTCTTGTAGTCCCATGCCTACAACATCAATGGAATAATTCTCTGGTTTCGGCGAGATATTGACTGACAGGCGACACGACAGCCGGCACCATGCCGCAGCTGCTCGAGATGCTCAAGCACACGGCGCGATGCTGCAGCGCAAAAAAAAAAAATGCCCGGCGCTGGGCCGGGCATCCAGTGGAGCTGTCAGGTGCGGCGCTTATTTCGCCAGCTCGGCCAGCATGGCCGTGTACATCTCCAGGTTCAGCAGCAATTGCTTGACGGTGATGAACTCGTGTTCCGAGTGGCCGGTGTAGACCGTACGGGGCATCGACGGACCGAAGCTGACCGCGCGCGGGAACAGGCGCGAATTGGTGCCGCCACCGACCGCCACCGGCTTCGGATCCTTGATGCCGGTGTAGTACGAGAACACGCCCATCAGCACCGGCAATTGCGGCGCATCCTTCTGGAGCCACGGGTCGCCGATCTCCACCTGCACGCCCGCCGGCGCCCCATGCGCGCCCTGCCACTGGGCCAGCGCGGCATTGATCTCGTTGTTCAGCTGTTCGCCGGTCTTGCCCTGCGGACGGCGGATATTGATCGAGACCTCGATGCCATCAATCTTTTGCCGGATCACGGTGGGTGCGAAGGTCATCGGCCCCATGAAGGCGTCGCGGTAGGCGATGTTGCCGAACTTCTCGCCCAAGTAGCCGGTGCCGACCATGTCGTTCAGGAAGTTGACCGTGGCCCCAGCCGCACTGTCCGGCCAGCTGCGCACGGCCAGCGCATCGGCCAGCATGCTGACGGCGTTGATACCATCCTCGGGCTTGGAGGAATGGGCCGAGACGCCCTTGGCCGTCACCTGCAGGTCCTGGTCCTTCCATGCAAAGCTGTAGTGCATGCCGCTCTGCCTGGCGGCGCGCTGGCGGATCTGGGCTTCCAGCGCCGGCGTGGCGCGGGCGACGGTCGCCTGCGCGTCCTCGGGGATCTGGCTGCCGAAGAAGCCGCCGCCGAAGGCACTGATGTAGGCGTCCGTGCCTTCCGCCGCCGTCTTCGGCAGCGTGACCGCCAGCGTGCCGTAGCCCTTCTCCGCCGTCACCGCCGGGTACTCGGCGTCCAGCGTGATGTTCACCTGCGGCAGCGGGTAGGTTTTCACAAAGGCTTCGAGCGGCGCCCAGTCCGATTCCTCGGCCATGTAGACGTAGAGCTCGACGCGCTTGGACAGCGGCAGCTGCACATCCTTCAGCGACTTCATCGCATACAGGGCGGTGGCGATCGGGCCCTTGTCGTCCTCGGCGCCGCGCGCCAGCAGCTTGCCGGGTTCGCTGGTGCGGTCCAGCTCGAACGGCGACTTCTTCCATTTGCTCGGGTCGACCGGCTGCACGTCGCCATGCGCGACCAGGCCGACCTTTTCCTCGCCCTGCCCCAGGCCGATCACCACCACGCAGCCGTGGTCGGCAAAGTCGAGGCCGAAGCGGCCGGCCTGCTGCTTGAGGAAATCCTTGAAGCGGAGATGGGTCGGGTTCTTGTCGCAGGGGATCTTCTCATCAGCCACCGTGTTGTAGCTGACCAGATTGGCCAGCAGGTCGACCACGTCGGTGCGATAGGCGGTGGCGGCGTGCTTGGCGGCATTCAAGGCCGCTTCGCCGGGCTGCACCGGCGCGGCCTGGGCGGCGCTGCCGATCGTGGCGGCCAGCAGCAGCGCGGCCAGGGTGTGTTTCTTCTTCATTATGACCCGAGTCTCCGTGATTGCAAAAGCGCAAGGAGTCTAGCAGGAAGCCCCTGCCGCGAGAAGCACGCTTGCGCCAGCGGGGAGGAAAAAGGGAGGCGGCGTCGCCCTGCTGCGCAATCCGGTACAGTGATGGACATGGCAAACTTTCGAGAGTGACAAGACATGAGCTACAAGAGCATCCAGCGCCTGCACCCGGCCATGCGCGACGACATCGGCGACCTGATCACCCAGCGTCCGGTGCCGGGACCGCACATCGACCAGATCGACCCCTTCCTCTTCCTCAACCACCACGGTCCCCAGGTCTACCCGCCGCACAACCGCGGCCTGCCCTTCGGCCCGCACCCGCACCGCGGCTTCGAGACTGTCACCTTCATCCTGGACGGCCAGCTGGCGCACCGCGACAGTGCCGGCCACGAAAGCGTGATCAATGCCGGCGGCGTGCAATGGATGACGGCCGGACGCGGCCTGGTGCATGCGGAAATCTCGCCGCAAGAATTCATGCGGACCGGCGGCGCGCTGGAAATCCTGCAGCTGTGGGTCAACCTGCCGCCGAATCTCAAGATGACGGACCCGCGCTACATCGGCCTGCAGCGCGACCAGATCCCGGTGGTGGAGAGCGACGAAGGCCGCGTGCGCGTGCAGCTGGTCTCGGGCGAATACGGCGGCGTGACCGGTCCGATCCCCTCATTGACCGGCGTGTTCATGAGCATCGTGGAGATGAAGGCCGGGTCGCGCTTGTACCTGGACAATCTCTTGCAGCGCAACGTCTTCCTGTACGTGGTGCGCGGCGTGATCGCGGTCCAGCCGGACACCATCAGCGCCTTCCACCTGTGCGAGTTCGAGCCGGAAGGCGACGAGCTGGAAATCCGCGCCGAACACGACAGCGTACTGCTGCTGGGCCACGCCGAGCCGATCGGCGAACCGGTGGTGTCGCACGGGCCCTTCGTGATGAATACGCGCGAAGAGATCAACGAGGCGATCCGCGATTATCAGGCAGGGAAGTTCGGCGCGCCCATCTGAGGAAGCCTCGATAAACCTACTGCGCGTCGCATTTTCGTTTTGCGATGCTCGCTACGGTTTCTCGAGGCTTCTCGAAGGGTGTAAAAAAGCCGGCCCGGTCCGATTGGCCAGGCCGGCGGTGGTCGGTGGGGCGATCAACGCGCGTTGCTCACGACGACGTCGTTGGCGAAGGGCACGCGGTCGAAGGTCAGCATGGTGCCGGTGGAGCGGGCCAGGAAGCGGTTCTGCCCTTTCGGCACCAGCTGTTCGCGCTTGCCGTCCAGTTCCGCGTACAGGCGGTTGCCGCTGTTGCTCAGCACCAGCATGCGGCCGTCGTCGAGCTGGAAGCTTCCCTTCATGTGCTGGGCTTCGCCCGGCGCCAGGCGGAAGGCGGCATGGTTGCCGGCCTCGATCGTGACGATATTCGCAGCGTTCGGCGCCGGCGGGATGGCCGGGTCGGCCAAGGCGGACAGCGACAGGGTGGCGGCAGCGGCAAAGGCCAGGACGTGTTGAATGCGCATGATTACTCCAGAGAACTATTCGATATAAATAACGGACCCTGAGCTTATTCGCAAAACATTTGCTGCAAGCTAACCTGGTCCACCGTATTTGCTATCGCCGTGTAAGTAAAGTGCGGCGAGTGATGACAGTCTAGGCAAGGCTGCCAACCCCGTCATCCGGCATCTGCCGAAGCGTCGAAAACGCGGGATGAAGTGTCGAAAACGCGTGCCGAAGCGTTGCAAATACATACAGTTTTTGGGGCCCGGCACGCAGCGGGACGCGGCGCCTCAACGATATTGAGTACAGTTTCGCCATCCCGATTTCCACGCGAGAACCGCATGCATCCAGCTCCCCTCGTCGCCACCACGCGCGGCTATCCCGACACCGGTTACGCTGTCGAAAACATTCATTACGGCTCGGTCGCCGTGGTCGATGCCAGCGGCCGCCTGCTGTATTCGAGCGGCGACCCGGATGTCATGACCTTCACGCGCTCGGCGCTGAAACCCTTCCAGGCCCTGCCCTTCGTGCTGGACGACGGCCCGGCCCGCTTCGGCCTGAGCCGCGACGAACTGGCGCTGCTGTGCGCCAGCCACTCGGGCGAAGACAAGCACCTGGCCGGGGTGCGTTCGATCCTGGGCAAGATCGGCGTCGACGAAAGCCATCTCGAATGCGGCTGCGCGGTGCCGCTGTACTATGAATTCGCCGGCGTGCCGGTGCCGCCGGACCGCAAATGGACGCCAGTGCACCACAACTGCTCCGGCAAGCACAGCGGCTTCCTGGCCTGGTGCCGCCTGCACGATGCGCCGCTGGACAACTACGTCGACCCGCGCCACCCGCTGCAGCAGGCGGTGCGCGCGACGCTGGCCGATTGCGTGCAGATGAACGAGGCGCAGCTGCCGACCGGCCTCGACGGCTGTTCGGCGCCCAACTTTGCGATGCCGCTGGCGCGCCTGGCCCACCTGTACGCGCGCCTGGCCCAGGGCGCCAGGGACCCGCGTCTCGGATCGGCACTGGGCGACCTGTTCGACGCCATGACCGCCCGCCCCGACCTGGTCTCGGGCATCGAGCGCACCGACCTGCACTGGATGGGCGCGGGCGGCGGCGACTGGGTGGCCAAGATCGGCGCCGACGCGGTACAGGCGATCGGCATCCGCTCGGCCGGCATCGGCATCGCGATCAAGGTCGCGGACGGCGCCGCACGCGCCCTGCACCCGGCCGTGTACAGCGTGCTCGACCAGCTCGGCCTGCTCGACGCCGGCCGCCGCGAACTGCTCGAACGCTACCGCAACCCGGCCATCCGGAATGCCCGCGGCAAGGTCGCCGGGGACATCCACGCCGTGTTCACGCTGCAAGGCCTGACCTTCCCAGCGGCAGATCGCGCACCACCTTTACAAGTTTTCTTGCACAGAATAAAATCGATAGATTCCTATCTATTTTATGTCTAATGATGAGCGGTCTACCTGAATCGCCGATGGAGGAGCGCCTGTCGGCGGCCCTGCACGGCACGGCGCGCATCTGGCGCCTGGCGCTGGACAAGCGCCTGAAACATCTCGGCATCGGCCAGTCCGGCTGGATGACGATCGCGATGGTCGCGAAGACCAAAGGCCCGCTGTCGCAGCGCGCGCTGGCCGACCTGGTCGGGGTCGAAGGCCCGTCCATGGTCGCCATGCTCGACCGCCTGGAACGCGACGGTTTCGTCACCCGCGCCCCCTGCAGCACCGACCGCCGCGTCAAGGAGGTGCACCTGACCGACGCCGGCCGCACCGTGTATGACGAAGTGCGCAAGGTGGCGCACGACTTCCGCACCGGCCTGTTGGCTGACCTCGACACGCAGCAACTGGCGGCCGCCACCGCGCTGCTGGAAACCCTGCGCCAGCGCATCGAGGACGGGCTGTGAGCGACAACCCGAGCCTGGCCTCCGAGCGCCTGCCGCTCAACCGCACCATGATCACGGTCTCGATCATGCTGGCCACCATCATCCAGGCGCTGGACGGCACCATCGCCAACGTCGCCCTGCCCCACATGCAGGGTTCGCTGTCGGCGTCGTCGGACCAGATCACCTGGGTGCTGACCTCCTTCATCGTGGCCGCCGCCATCGCCACGCCGCTGAACGGCTGGCTGGTCGACCGCTTCGGCCTGAAGAACGTGTTCCTGGTCTCGGTGGCCGGCTTCACCATCGCCTCGGTCCTGTGCGGGCTGTCGGCCACGCTGACCGAGATCGTCATCGCGCGCATGCTGCAGGGCGTGTTCGGCGCGGCGCTGGTGCCGCTGTCGCAATCGGTCCTGCTCGACATCAATCCGAAAGAGAAGCACGGCTCGGCGATGGCCGTCTGGGGCATGGGCGTGATGATCGGCCCGATCCTGGGCCCCTCGCTGGGCGGCTGGCTGACCGACAGCTACAGCTGGCGCTGGGTCTTCTTCATCAACGTGCCGATCGGCGCCATGGCCTTCTGGGGCATCTGGCGCTACATCCACGGCGAGAAAGGCGCGCGCCGCGTGCGCTTCGACATGTTCGGCTTCGTCACCCTCTCGATCGCCATCGGCGCGCTGCAGATGCTGCTCGACCGCGGCGAGCAGAACGACTGGTTCGGCTCGTTCGAGACCTGGGTCGAACTGATCCTGACCACGCTGGCCTTCGCCTACTTCATCGGCCACACCCTGACGCGCCCGGCCGGCACCACCTTCGTCGACTTCAGGCTGCTGAAGAACCCGAACTACGTCACCGGCCTGCTGCTGATCTTCATCGTCGGCATGGTGCTGTTCGCGACCCGCGCGCTGATGCCGACCATGCTGCAGGGCCTGATGGGCTACCCGGCGCTGATGGCCGGCCTGGTCACGGCGCCCTCGGGCCTGGGCACGATGGCGGCGATGCTGGTGGTCGGGCGCCTGACCGGCAAGGTCGATTTCCGCCTGCTGCTGGCCACGGGCTTCGCCGTCACCGCGTTCTCGCTGTGGCAGATGACCGGCTACACGCTGGTGCTGTCCGAGTCCGACATCGTCTGGCCCGGCGTGATCCAGGGCATCGGCCTGGGCCTGGTGTTCGTGCCGCTGTCGGCCGCCACCTTCGCGACGCTGTCGCCGCAGATGCGCGCCGAAGGCACGGCCTTGTACAGCCTGGTGCGCAACATCGGCTCCTCGATCGGCATCGCGCTGGTACAGGTGCTGCTGGTCCGGAACACCAACACCGCGCACGAGGCCCTCGCCGCCCACGTCAACAGCGCCAACGCGGCGCTGCAGGACCCGAACGGCATCTACAGCATGGCGACCCAGGCCGGCGCCGCCATGATCAACAACGAAGTCACGCGCCAGGCCTCGATGATCGCCTACGTCGACGACTACTGGCTGATGATGCTGCTGACGATCGCCGTGATCCCCATGCTGATGCTGATCCGCCCGCCGAAAGCGTCCGCCGGTCCGGTGCAGATCGACCACGCGGCCATGGAATAACAACGAAAGCCCAAACCCAAGTGCGACACTCCAAACTTCTCCCTTTGGCCGCGGCGGCATCGATGCTGGCCCTGCTGTCCGGCTGCATCAGCGTGCCGGCCGACGGCAAGCACGCGGCCGGTCCCGACTTCGCCAAAGCGCGCGTGGCCAGCGACATCACGCTGCCCGACAACGCCTGGCCCGCCGAGCAATGGTGGCTGGCCTACCGCGATCCGCAACTGAACGCCTTGATCACGCGTGCCCTTAACGACAGCCCGACGCTGGCCGTGGCCCAGGCCCGCCTGGCCGGCGCGCGCGCCGTCATTGGCGTCGAGCAGGCGGGCGAAGGCGCCCAGGTCGGCCTGGCCACCGGCGCCAACCGCCAGCGCTATTCGTCCAACGGCTTCTTCCCGCCGCCACTGGGCGGCGCCTGGTACAACGACTTCTCGGTGCAGGCGCGCGCCAGCTACGACTTCGACTGGTGGGGCAAGCACCGCGCGCTGATCGCCTCCGCCATCGGCGAGGCCAACGCGCGCCAGGCCGAAGGCGCCCAGGCCGCGCAGACGCTGGCGGCCTCGGTGGCGCAGCGCTACTTCCGCCTGCAGATGCTGTGGGCACGCCAGGACAACGTGAATGCCCTGGTGGCCGTGCAGCGCGACCTGATCGCCGACCGCAAGGCGCGCATGGCGCATGGC